>OLOR01000132.1_pt1 | contig 80759 bp, 72 predicted proteins | sample 1672521 | NCBI WGS metagenome assembly OLOR01 (sample SAMEA3136695, study PRJEB25190) | human gut metagenome | biome: human gut; feature: human-associated habitat; material: faeces | place: Austria | collected 2013
TGAGGCGCACAATGGGGCACTTGGCGTGTATGCACTTCATGCTGCCAAAGTGAGCGGAATTCCTGTGCGCATTTTTCATGCTCATGGTGCAAGTATAACAAAGGATTGGAAATTACCGATTAAACTTGTTTGCAAAGCAATGTTGCCCGCCAATATGAATGAGCATTATTCATGTGGTGTTGAAGCTGCAAAATGTTATTTTGGAGACAAGGTAGTTAGTGAAAATGATTATGTGTTAATTCCAAATGCAATCAAAATTTCAAATTTTGTTTTTAATGAATTAACACGAGAAAAAATCCGCAGAGAAAATGGATTAGGTGGCAAGCATGTAATTGGACATGTAGGCAGATTTATGGCTCAGAAGAATCACATGTTCTTGCTAGATGTATTTGCAGAAGTGCATAAATTAGATGAAAAGGCTCAGCTGGTTCTACTTGGCGATGGAGAATTGGTGGAAACGGTTAAACAAAAGGCCGAAAAATTGAGCCTTGAAAAAAATATTACATTTGTAGGAAATGTAGGAAATGCAAACGAATGGTATCAGGCATTTGATTGTTTTGTTTTGCCCTCCATTTGGGAAGGGCTTCCTGTCGTAGGTGTAGAGGCTCAAGCAGCAGATTTGCCATGTGTTTTCTCTGCAAATGTAACAAGAGAAATTGGTTTCAGTGAACGAGCAGAATTTGTTGGATTGGATGAACCATTAAATAAATGGGCGAGGACAATAGGAAAGGCACTCCTGCAAACAGAAAGAGTTGACAGAACGGATTTGATTACGGAAAAGCACTATAACATTGAAGTGGAAGCAGAGCGGCTGCAGGAACGCTATCTGCAATTGTATAAGGAACGGTGTCAGGTATGAAGATTGGAATTTTGACGCATCATTACATAAATAATTTTGGAGCTTTTTTACAGGCCTATGCACTACAGACTGCTTTGCAAGAGATGTATCCTAATGACGAGGTTCAAATTATAGATTGTATGAATGTGAAACATTTTGTGATTAATGTGGGAGGATGGTTTCGCTTTTATAAAAACAAAGAAACACTGTCCGGTTGGCTGCAAAAAACTAGACTGCCTATTACATTTGCGAAAGCTAGGAAAAAATATATGGCGCTTACGCCAACTTGCTACAATGCAAAAGATATTGAAAAACTTGGCTTGGACTATATTGTAGTGGGTAGTGACGAAGTGTGGAACTATCAGGAAACAAAGGGAAACGCAAAAGTAAAATTCGGTGTGGGTTTGGAAAAAGAAAAACTGGTTGCGTATGCACCGAGTGTTGGTCAAACACATGAAACGGACGTACCAGAGTATGTAAAGACAGGAATTTTAAAGTTTAAGGCTGTGTCGGCAAGAGATCAGTTGACAGAAGAGCTCGCTGAAAAAATTCGGAATGAGGAAATCGAAAGAGTTACGGATCCTACATTCCTTGTACATATTCCAGATGAAGAAGTGCCAGTAGTGACTCAGCCATATATGCTTTTTTATTACTGCGATGGTTTGCCAGAAGTGGAAAAGCAGAAACTTATTGATTATGCACACAAAAACGGTATGGCAGTTTATGGTGCAGGAGAATGCGATAAACGATATACGGACATAACGGTCAATCTTACACCGTTTCAGTGGGTCTGGATGTTTCGGAATGCAGCGTGTGTGGTAACCGGGACATTTCATGGAGCAGTATTCTCTATGCTTAACCATCGTCAGTTCGCTTGCTACTTGACAAATCCCAGCAGAATTCGGAAGGTTTCATCACTTCTTGAAGAGTTTGGGCTGGCAAATAGACGCTGCGAGGGAAGTGCAATCCAAATTATCGAAACACTTAATCAAAAGATAGATTATGACTCTATTGAAGTTGAGTTTGACAAAAGAAGAAGTGAAAGTAAAAAATTTCTCAAGAATGCAATTGGTTAAAAATAGCGAATTGCTAATATGGGATGAAAATAGATTGGATAGAGAATATGGGAATAGTTCTTTTTGAAAATAAAAAAACATGTTGTGGCTGCAGTGCATGTGCTTCGATCTGTCCTAAGGGAGCAATTGAGATGAAACCAGACGACCAAGGTTTCATTTATCCTGTTGTTGATTCAAATCTGTGTGTTTCCTGTGGTGCATGTAAAAAGGTATGTGCATATCAAAATGAAAATTCATTACATGAACCTGTACGGGCTTATGCCGCAGTAAATAGAAAACAAGAACAGCTTGCAAAATCAGCATCTGGAGGCGTTTTTGCGGCTGTCGCGACATATTTTCTGGAAAGTGGCGGAGTTGTTTTTGGAGCGTCACTTGATATTAGAAATGGACAGTCGATACCGCATTTGATTGGAATTGAGAATATAGAGCAGTTGGAACGCATCCAAGGATCAAAATATGTTCAAAGTGCAGTCGAAGATACTTATAAACAAGCAAGGCAAAAATTGAGCGAAGGAAGAAAAGTCCTTTTCTCAGGAACACCTTGCCAAATTGCTGGACTATATGGATATTTGAAAAAGGATTATAACAACTTGTGGACGATTGATGTAATTTGTCATGGGGTGCCAAACGCAAAGTTTTTTAATGACTATCTTGGCGTAGAAGCAAAAAAACGTGGAGGAGTTCCAATTGGCTATTCTTTCCGAGATAAAAAACGCGGGTGGGGAATGAATGCAAGATTAGATTTGAGACGCCCATCAGGTGGAGAAAAGAGCATATATATACCAGCAAGATTGACATCTTATAATACCTTGTTTTTGGATGGAGATATTTATAGAGAAAACTGCTACGAGTGTCCATATGCTCATAAAGAGCGAGTAGCAGATATGACAATTGGAGACTTTTGGGGAATCGAACGGGAACATCCTGAGTTACTGAAGCAGGATGCGTTCGATGAAAGAAAAGGCATTTCCTGCATACTTGCGAATACTGAAAAAGGTGTAGAACTATGCAAAAAAATAACGGACAGAATTTGGTTAAGCGAAAGTACATATGATAAGATTGCAAGAAAAAATGGACAGCTTAGTCATCCATCTGTTCAATCATCTCGTCGAAAAATAATTATGGAGCTTTACGAAAAGGCTGGATATGATGGGGTGGAAAAATGGTTCCATAAAAAGTACAGAAAACAAATAATTGTGCACAGCATTTATAATGCGATTCCTAGAAAAGTAAGAGTTGCATTGAAAAGTATAATAAAAAATTAGAGGAGAATTACGGGTGGCTTCAAAACATATGAATTTGAAAAGAATATCACATCGAATAAAAGAAGAAGTAGGTTCTACAGTGGAAGTGGCAAACGTAGTGGGTATTAGAGGTGCATTTGCAACATTTCGTGGTAAAGTGGATATTCAAATTATGGTTCATAATGGACATATAGAACATCCGTGGATCAAAAAGCACTTAATAAAAAAACATGAGGCAATGAATGCGTATTTTGAACGAACCTGCACAAAAGTTACCGAAGAACGGATTTGCGATATTAAAATTCCAGAGCAAGATGAAAATTATAAGGGTTGCATTTGGATATGTTGGTGGCAGGGACTAGAAAATGCTCCAGATATCGTAAAAAAATGTGTAGAGTCTATTCGGATTCATGCTGGAAACCATAAAATTGTAATTATTACAGACGAAAACTACAAGGAATTTGTTGCATTTCCAACTTGGTTAGAAGAAAAATATAAACGTGGAATTATAACAAAGACACATCTTTCAGATTTATTAAGAATTTCGCTTTTAGCTCGATATGGCGGAATTTGGTTGGATTCAACTTTTTTCTGCACGGGAGATATTCAGCCGTATTTCGATATGCCAGTTTGGTCGATTAAGCGACCAGACTATCGCCATGTTTCTGTGGCATGTGGTGAATTTGCAAACTATTCGTTTGGATGCACTACGGAATATAGAAAAGTGTTTGCTATTTTACGAGAATATCTTCTGGATTATTGGGAGCATTATGATTATATGATCGATTATCTATTTTTAGATTATTTGATTGTTCTTGCAAGAAAACAAAATGATTATGTGAATCAGGCATTTAATGAAATCATCCCCAATAATAAAAACTGCGATGAACTGTTGAAGGTTCTTGGAACTACGTTTGATTCTAGTGAATGGGAAAAGTTAAAGGATAATACGGAATTGTTTAAGCTGACATGGAAAGCTGCTTTTCCAATTGAACAAAACGGAAAAGAAACTTTCTATAAAAAATTAATGAATAATGAACTGGTTTGAAAAAACTAGGCACTGTTTTTTGAAGAAAGAAACAATGAGGTGAAAATAAAAGTGAACCCTAAGATAAGTATAATAGTACCAATGTATGGTGTTGAAAAGTATTTGGATAAATGCATAAAATCGATACAGAGTCAGACAATACATGATATAGAGATTATTTTAATTGATGATGGTTCACCAGATAGAAGTGGTGAAATAGCTGAGACTTTTGCAAAAAGTGATGAGCGTATTAGAGTAATTCATCAGAAAAATGCAGGTTTGGGACCAGCCAGAAATACAGGTATGTATGTAGCCAATGGAGAATATATTGGATTTGTTGATTCTGATGATTGGGTAGAAAATGGTATGTTCGAAAGGCTATATCGAGTAGCAGAAGAACATAATGCGGATATTGTTGTGGGTGGTCACTGTGACTGGAGAGACGGGAAGGCTATAAGGGTCAAAAAACATCCGTTAGCTGGTAGGAATGTAACAGAGAAATCCGAGATAGATGAGATAAGAAAAAACTTATACGGCAGAAGTATTGATGATAAGGAAACAGAAGCTTTTCCAATGTCTGTGTGGATTGCAATCTATAAGCGAAGCATGATTGTTGAAAATAGTTTAAAGTTTGAAAATATTATTTCAGAAGATATTATTTTTAATATAGCTGCGTATAAATGTGCAAGTTCTATTTCATTTACAGGAGATACGGATTATTGTTATCGAAATGAAAATCAGCCGTCTATTATGAGAACCTTTTCAGAAAAGAAGCTAAAGAAATACGAAGAATATTTGAGAAGATTGATGGAATCTGTTGGTAAAGAAGGCGACCCGGATTGCTTGATGAGAGTAAAAAGAGCCTCTATAAATATTTGTAGATTATATGTTGGACAAGTTGCAAATTCTTCATCTTCATTAAAAGAAAAGGAAGCATTTATTAGTGCATATGCTCATTCTAGGATCATTCAAGAATGCTGGAAAGATTATCCCATTGATAAATTGCCTTTGCAACAAAGAATTTTCCAGAAATCAGTGCAATCAGGGCATTATAAAATAGCATTGCTGTTAAATTGTGTTAGAAATCTTTTCAAAATGCATTGAAAAAATAATAATTATGGTGGAGTACTAACTTGGGAGATTAAATATGGAAAGAAATGCGATAATTTTGCAGCAGGAAAATCGAATCGTTTTGCCCCATTTACATATGAAAAACCAAAGGGGCTTTTTAGGGTAAAAGGAGAAATATTGATTGAGTGTCAGATTGTACAACTTCATAAGGCTGGAATTACTGACATTGTTGTTGTTGGATATATGAAAGAAAAGTTTTTCTACTTAGAGCAAAAATATGGTGTTCAGTTAGTTGTTAATAATGAATTTGGGAAAAAAGGAAATCTTTATTCGCTTTATGTGGCAAGAGAACATCTTTTTAATACATATATTTGCTGTGCAGATCATTATTTTGTTAGCAACCAGTTTCTTGAAGACAATGCGGAAAATCGTTCGTACCGTGCAGTATCTTATCAAGCTGGAAAATTTCGAGAATTTGAAATTGCTTGTTCAGATGCTGAAGTAATAACAGATGATTAAGCGGTATCACTTAGATAAAGTGAAGTGGATAGCGGATGGAGGAGACACTTTTCAGGACTCTGTAATGAGAGGCATTAATAATTTAAAGAATAAGATATCTTTAGATGATTATGTAATGGTTCAATATGGAGCGGCACCATTTACATCTGATAAAATTGTAAACGATGTGATTCGCGTAATGAAAGATAAAGGATCAGCTGTAACAGCTACGCCATGTTATCAGCTTTTGAGTAGTAATGACGAAAATGCTACTAGTAAGACATGGGTTGATAGAGATAAGTATATTCAAATTGCATGTCCTTATTGGTTTAGATTTTCTTACCTTTTGAGTGTGTATGAGAGAGCAGAAGAGCAGGGATTGATTGAAAAGATCGAACCACACACTACGTCCTTAATGTATGCATTGGGGGATATGTTGTACTAGGCTTATGGAGATCAAACTAATATTAAAATCACAACGAAAGAAGATCTCGATATGTTTCGGGGATATATATTAATGAAGCAAAGGATGAAAAATAAATGACGAAGAATGAATTAAAAAGTATTATGGATAAAAACGCTTCTTATTATAATTCTTTTACGAAAAAGACGCATATAAAAATGATTTTAACTAATAGTTATTTTTATGTTATCCATAAATATATGAAATTATTGCGACATGAAGAGTACTACCGCCAAAAATTTATGGGGGTATACATGCTGTCAATAAAGTGATGGAGTTTATATACTCGAGAAGAAAAAATAAATTAGGAAATACACTTGGATTTTATATTGATCCGAATACACTTGGAGCGGGAACTATAATCTACCATCATGGTTCAATTATTATAAACAGCAATGCTGTATTAGGGTGTGGATGTAAATTACATGGAAATAATTGCATTGGAAATGATGGAAAATCTCTAATGACACCCCATATTGGAAATAATGTTGAAATAGGATTTGGAGCTTCTATTATCGGAGATATAACGGTAGCAGATGATGTTCAAATTGGTGCAGGTGCAGTTGTAGTAAAGAGTTGCTTAAAAAAGGCGCACGGCTTGTTGGGGTTCCTGCAAAAGAGGTATAGTTGCAATTTTAGATTCTATATTTGAAAATTCAGGTGTATTCAGTAAAATGGAGATGAATGCATGATGTTAAAACAAATATTACGAAGAGTGATTTATAGAGAAAAATGTTCTTCGGAGAGTTATATTAAATGGTTAAGGAATCAAGGCGTAACGATAGGAGAAGGTTGTACGATTTATGAGCCTAGGTCTACGCATATTGATGTGCAAAATCCTGGAATGCTAGAAATCGGTGACTACGTTAGAATTACAGCTGGAACAACGATTCTTACACATGACTATAGTTTATCGGTTTTAGCATGTGTTGAAGGTAACATAATTGGTAGTGTTGAAAAGACAACCTTAGGCTCTAATATTTTTATTGGAAGAAATGCTATTATCTTGAAGGGTGTCACAATAGGAAATAATGTTATTATAGGTGCAGGGGCTGTTGTAACTAAAGATTGCGAAGATAATAGTGTTTATGCGGGTGTTCCGGCTCATAAAATTTGCTCAATAGAAACGCTTTACAGAAAACGCAAAGAAAATGAATTGGAGATGGCAAAAAAGGTTTCTATTTCCTATTATGAGAAGTTTAATAAAAAGCCCGATGAAGAAGTGCTGCGAGAATATCAGATGCTATTTACAGATCGAAGCGAGATGCCAGAAACGCTAGAGGATTTGATGAAAGATTCGTCAGTTGAAAAACTCTGCAAGACTTATTATAAGGAGTCCACGCCTCAGTTTTCAAATCTTGATAGTTTTCTGAAATGGTGTGGGATTGGAAATGAGGAGATTGAATGAACAAAGTTAGTGTGATAATGAGTACATATAAAGAACCCATTGACTGGATACGGCAATCTATAGATTCAATATTGAATCAGACATTTAGTGAATTCGAGTTTATTATTGTTGTGGATAATCCTAAGTATAAAGAATTAATTTCTGTGCTAAATGATTATGCTGAAGCGGATAATCGCATTTGCATCATGGTAAACGAGAATAATATTGGATTAGTAAAGAGTTTAAATAAGGCGTTATCTCAGTGCAATGGGGAATATATAGTAAGAATGGATGCAGATGATATATCTTTGCCTGAAAGAATAGCACATCAAATTGACTATATAAATAATAAAAAGTATGATCTTGTAGGATGCTTTTATGAAGTCTTTTATGAAGATAAGACTTTACGTATTGCACAAGGAGCAAAAACACATGAAGTATGCGAAAAAATTCTTCAATATGAGAGCTGTGTGGCTCATCCGGCATGGATGGTCCGAAAAAAAGTATTTGAAAGTCTTGGAGGATATAGAGATTTTGATGCTTGCGAGGATTATGATTTCCTTATAAGAACATCATTGGCAGGGTATAAAATCGGAAATACACCGGAAGTCTTATTAAGATATAGAGATAATCCTAAAAGTATCTCACACGAAAAATGTGGAAAACAGTATTCCATAGCACAGTTATTGGCTGAAAATTATAGAATCGGAAGAGAGACAGAAATAGAGGAGTATCAATCATACTTGACAAGCGCAGAGCATGAGAAGTTACAAGCAACATATAAGGTTATTGCAGATATAGATAGAGAACGTAGCTTGTCAGATAGTAGTATTAATAAATTGATTTGTTTGTGTAGATTGCTTTGTTTTCATGAGTTTAGAAAAATGAAGAAGATAAGACAAAGGATAAAGAAATGGAAAAAAACGGAATCATAATAAGAAAAGTTAATAGATTCCTACTTAGGAATGATTTATGTGCCGAAAAAGATACGATAAGAAGGGAAGGCGGAAAAAATGAAACTTAACAAAACAGAAATAGCAGACTTTGTATCTGATATACCATTAATTATTCTGTTTGTCTTTTGCTTTTTCCTTACCCAAACTTATTTTGAAACAGCAAACTATGGATTGTTGAGTAAAGTATATATATTTCTAATGGTTTGCATTTGCACATTTGTTATAATAAAAACACATGGTGTAATAAGGGTGCTACATACTGAGAAGATGACATATTATATGCTTGTTATACCATATCTAGTGTTAATGATATGGTCATTTATCCTGTGCGTGTTAGAAAATCAGCTTGCTTTTTCAAAAATGATTTCAGAGATAGAACCAAGAATCATTGTTCCATTCACTGCATGCTTGATGTTTTATTATTTTAGAGAAAAAGTAATATCACCTATATTTTGGGCAGCTAGTATCAATTATTTCTTTTATATAATTGCGTTTGTTCGTATTTATGGAATATCTGGAATGTTCCATTACATTGCGCTTACTGATATTGCAGGGCTAGGAGAACGCCCATTAGAGGTACATGAAATTACGTTTATATTCGGAATATTGATTGTATATTATGTTTTAACATGGAAGGAAAAACGACATCCTGTTAAACTTTGTATTTCGGTGTTATGCTGTTTGTTTGGGTTTAAAAGAATTTTACTATTTGCGCTTGCTCTTTCAATAGTATTATATTTATTGTTGATAAAATTTTTAAAAGAGAACAAATCAACCCCCATGTATATAGGTTGGGGATTATTAGTGTTTTGTATTGTTTGGATTTTTATATCTGGAGGAAATGACCTGACAATTTTATCTCAGAAGTTTAATATCGAATTAAATGCACGGGATAGAATCATAGGATTCCTAAAGAATTATTATTTTTTGGGTCCTACATATATAGGAAAAGGAATCGGATTTGTTCATCAGAAAATGATGTCCCTTGTCCGTGCAGGACAATCAGCAACAACAGGATTTCATAATGATATACTGATGTATTATATTGATTTGGGATGTATTCCGGCATTAGTTTTCTTTTACTATTTGACAGTTAAGAGCATGAAAAAAATTCGAGATTTTATTGGAACTCATGCAGCAATTAACTATGCTATTATCCTTTGCTGTACAATGATTTGTTGGGCAACAGATAATTTGGCAACCTATCCCAATTTTTTGATGGTATATAACATTCTTGTTTTAATCTTAGTTAATAATTCATGTGAAGATTATGATGAAGATAGTATACAGAAAATAGGTCAATGAAGAATGGAGGAAATTAGGTGAGCAACGGAGGCGAACTAGCAAAAAACACAGCTGTGATTGCTGTGGGTAAGATTGCTACACAATTAGTGAGCTTTCTTCTTTTACCGTTATATACGGCAGTCCTTTCAACAGAGGATTATGGCGTCGTTGACTTAGTAACGACTTATGTTCAATTGCTTTTACCAATAGTAACATGCCAATTGGAACAGTCTATATTTCGTTTTTTACTTGAGAATAGAAAAGATGAGGAACAAAAAAAAATAATTCTATCAGATATTTATACATTAACTGCGATGATTATGTTGGTATTTAGTCTGATTTATATGTGCATTTCTCCATTTATCAAATCTCAATATAAATATATGCTTTTACTGAATCTTTTAGCCAATGTTTACGTGGCTTTGATGCTACAAACAGCAAGAGGATTTGGTCTCAATGCGATATACGCAATGGGAAGTTTTATATCAGCAAGTGGTCAGGTTGCACTTAATGTTTTGCTTGTGCTAATTTTTAGACTTGGTGCGAATGGAATGCTAATATCTATGTTCGTTGCCTATATAATTAGTGGTACTTACCTGACTTTTGCGACTAAAGCTTATCATTATATTCGCTTAAAAAAAATAGAAATTAAAAGACTTGAAACGTATTTAAAATATTCTCTTCCATTAATTCCAAATGTCATTTCATGGTGGATATTGAATGCATCAGACAGAACGATTATTTTAAAATTTATTAATGTTAGTGCCAATGGAATATACTCGGCGGCAAATAAATTTTCAGGAATATATACAACTATTTATAACATATTTAATTTGTCATGGACTGAGTCGGTAGCATTACATCTACATGAAAATGGCTCCAAAGAGGAATTTACTAAGTTACAATCTACAGTAATCAAATTTTTTAGTTGTATCTTTTTGGGGTTGACGGCTATAATGCCATTTGTATTCAAGATCCTAGTAAATGAGAAGTTTTGTGCTGCATATTATCAGATTCCAATCTTGCTTGCAGGTGCTTTTTTTTCGGCAATGACAGGAATTCTTGGCGCATATTATGTGGCTGAGAAAATGACTTCAGTTATAGCTCGCATGACGATCATGGCAGCCGTTCTGAATATTGCCATAAATTTAATATTTATTCGAAAATTTGGTCTGTATGCGGCATCGATATCAACTTTGATAGCTTATTTGACAGTGTTTGTCTTGAGATATTTGGATGTAAGAAAAAGATTTGGAATTAAAATAGAGTTAAATGTAGGTGTTGGCACAATACTTATGATGGTGATTGTTTGGCTTGCTTACTATCGTCAGAATACAGTAGAGTGTATGATAACTTTCATTGTTGTTTTTTTCTATTCTTTAGTTATGAATTTTCAATTACTGAAGTCTATGATTGAAGTGATAAAAAACAAATTCAAGAAAATATAGGAGGTCAATAAGAAAATTGAAAAGAAAGATTTTAAAAAATGCGTATGTTTCGTTGCTACGTTTCCTCCCAATAAAAAGAGATAAAATTGTTTTTTGTAATTTTTCGGGTCGTGGGTATGGAGATAATCCTAAATATATAGCTGAAGAGATTCACAAGCGTAAACTTAATGTTGATATGGTGTGGCTGTGTGCAGATGCAAAGGCAATATTTCCTGAATATATAAGACCAGTAAAAATGTGGTCATTGCAGCATTATTTTGAGCTAGCAACAGCACATGCAATTATAAGTAATGTTAGAATTGATTTAGGTGTGGAAAAGAGAAAAGCACAAACTTATTTACAAACATGGCATGCACCGTTTAGTCCTAAAAAACTTGAGGGTGAAGCGGTTGAAACATTAAAAAAAGAATATTTGATTTCTGCGAAGCATGATGGAGCTATCACAGATGGGATCATATCTAATAGTCATTTATTGGATGAACAATATAAGAGAGCATTTTGGCTAAATAAAGATGCCAAAATCCTGAAGATTGGTTTGCCTAGGAATGATTTCCTTATAAACAATGCCGATAATAAGGCTCTAATTACAAATATTAGGGAAAAGATAAATATACCTTCTGAGGCTTACGTGGTTTTGTATGCACCAACATTTCGTGATGACTACACTACGAACGGTTATAAATTGGATTTTGAAAAGGTTAGAAAGGCATTTGAAACTCGATTTGGAAAACCGTGTTGGATGCTGATTCGACTTCATCCAAATGCTAGAAGGCAGGTGAATGAGATTGAATTTACAAGTGAAATTATAGATATGACAAGTTATCCTGATATACAGGAACTGTCAATTGCGTCAGATGTTGTTATTTCGGATTACTCAAGTTCTGTATTTGACTTTTCAACAATGGGAAAGCCGGCATTTATATGTGCTTTGGACTTACAACACTATATGGAAACAAGAGGGTTGCTGGATGAATTCTTTAGGTTCCCATTTCCTTTCTCAGAAAGCAATGAAAAACTTATAGAACAAATTTGTTACTTTGATGAAAATAAATATAGGGTGAACTTGAAAAATTATTTTACAAAAAATCCTATATATGATAAGGGAGACGCAGCTATAAAAGCGGTCGATTGGCTTTTGGACAAGATGAAAAACAATTAACATACGAAGAAAATTCAGCATAGCTTTTGATCATCATTAAGACATTGTTGTCTGCATTGAAGTATAGTGGCTCAGTTGTCAAGACAAAAATCTGAAATTTTTATAATGAACTGATATGGTTGATAAGTTACAGGGAACACTGGGAAAGTAGAGGAACTTTCCCATGTCCCATTTATGCTAAGATACATATGGTAACAGCATTGCCGGATAGTAGCATTCAGTCGGTGTCTGATAGTCAAGTGCAGAATGACGCCGCTCAAAGTTGTAAGTGTGGATATACTGTCCGATGGCAGTTCTGGCGTCTTTGATGTTATTGTATTGTGTCAGGTGGGCTTCTTCATACTTGAAACTGCGAAATCAGCGCTCAATCATAATATTGTTTGCCCAGCGGAGACCGTTTCAAGTTTTGTGTAAACGTTAAAAACCGATATAAGATTTGTGAATAGTTACAAATGGGCAGAGCCGACTTCACGGGTTCTGCCCATATCTGCATTATACAGGAGTTTTTAGGCATGTCAATAAGACCTGCCTAAAACTATCTGTTTTACAGGTTCCGTCCTGCCAGGCGTTCTTCAAAATAGATTTCCAGCTGGGAGTGAATCTGCCCCCAGTCGTGCCCCATGACCTGTCCATTTTTTCGTGATATCCATAGTTGCCAAATATAGCATTTTTAAAAGGCTGTCATCTGACGGAAAAACAGTCTTGATTTTTGTTACTTTTCGGAGCTGGCGGTTAAAACCTTCGATGGCGTTTGTTGTGTAAATCAGGCGTAAACGCTCCACTGTGGGTACCCACACTATAATTAGCCGCTCGGCTGAGCGGCTTTATTTCTGTATTATTTCCTGCATTCTGCAGGAAGTTCATCTGACCATGGCAGAAGTTTCTCGCAGAAATCATTGTTCTTATCATCCATGTGTTCTGGAATCTCTGTAAGAAGATAATTAAAGTATTCATACAGTCTGAGCTTGTTTGCTTTTGCTGTTTCTACCAGGCTGTATATTATTGCACTGGATTTGGCTCCATTTATTGTGTCACACATTACCCAGTTCTTTTTGCCGATACAGAAACTTCTGATACTTTGTTCCGCGGCATTATTATCTATCGGGATCTCTCCATCATCCAGAAATCTCCGAAAATATTTCTCCTGGTTAAGTGAATAGGCCATACCATTATAAGTCTTGCTCTTGGGCATGACCTTATCTATGTTTATACGGATCCAGTTGAAATACGCATCTACAAGTGGCTTGATAAACTTCTGTCGATGTTTACGTCTCTCCACTGGTGTCATATCCTGGAGTTTACATTCTTCATGATAGATCTGCTGTATTTGTGAGAGGGCAAGATAGGCAAGGCTCATTTTCTGTTCGCTTTTTGGAAGTGCTTTAACTGCTTCATCATACCGCCTGCGGCTGTGTGACCAGCAGCCTGATACCTCAAGATCTTCCAGTGTATGATATACCTGATATCCATCTGTTACACATACTCCTCTGAACTCCTTAAGGAATTCCCTTGGGTGATCAGCCATCCTTGTCTTTTGATAATCGTAAAGTATTACCTGCCTGTTCATCTGATATTTCCCTGTCCTATATACCCACATATAGCTTTTACTTACTGCAGGCCTGCCGTCTTTGTTTACCAGAAGAGGAGTCTCATCTGCCAGTATCACATGATATCTATACAGATATTTGTGCAGATAGTCATACAGTATTGAAAGATATCTTTCTGCACAGAGTATTGTCCAGTTCGCCATGTTCTGTCTGGTGATCGGTACATTATACTGCTGATAAAGCTTTTCAAGCCGTGCAAGCGGAGTAGCATTCACATAATTTCCTGTTATTATACCTGCTTCCAGCGACGGGGATACCAGACTGCCTCTTAGCAGATATGCCGGATGTTTTGCCTTTTCCATATGTTCCGTCTTTTTCCTCGAGTATACAGCAACGTGATGTTCCTCTAGTGCGATCTTTGCCGGAGTGAAGCTGTATCTGTGGTATACTTCATCAGGGGATTCTAGATACTGCCAGCTGTTCGAGTACAAGCTGTAACTTCCTGTCTATCTCTGCCAACTGCTCCTGCTGCATAAGAAACAGCTGGATGATCGTTTCTTTATCAAACGTATTCAGCTGTTCCTCATCATATATCTTTGCCATAACAGTCCTCCATTTCCTGAGGTCTATTATACTATATATGCTGAAAATTGGCTAATTCAGAGACTTTGTCAGTTCGTCATAATTACTATGAATAAATGCGCTTTTATAGTGCCTGTAAGCTGCCTTTTACCTTAGAAATGATTGAAGATGATTTTGCCATTATCTGGCTGAAATTAATTAATACCGCTATATATGACTTGTATTTTATTGACCTTTGACATCTCCCTTGCACTCGAAAAAACAGGATGTTTTTTCTCCATTATGCACAAATATTTATCAGCTCATATATTCGAAAGATACTTCTTTAACTGCCTTTCGTGGTTCTATAGTAAGCCCCTCCATCAGCCATCTGAATTGTTTTGGTGTGAGACTTTTAACTTCGCTTGCATTGCGCGGCCACTGAAATGAACCATTTGCAAGTTTCTTGTACAAGAGGAGAAATCCATCACCTTCCCATACAAGACCCTTGATTCTTTCAGATCTTCTTCCGCAGAATAGATAAAGCGTACCCGCTGTTGCAGGGTTCTCTATGCCAAGGGATCTGAGAACTCCCGCAAGGCTGTCTATACCATACATCAGATCTGTTCTGCCACATACTATGTATATTTCAGAAAAACCAACTGCTTCATTCAGCATCTACAAGGACCTCCATGATGGAGCGGATCGCTGCGGGAGCAGCACTGCCAGCGATCTCTATGTGTATGCTGCCGCGGTTTATCCTTATTCTTGAATTGATGCATGAATCAAGGTTATTCTGATAATCAGCGCATTCCAACTTGACTATCTGTGGCTTTTCCGATTCAACTGGCAAATCTGGTTGAGAACCAGAGGACTGCATGCACGCTGCCAGTCTCAGCTGCTTGAACCAGTAGTAATACTGATCCTTTGATATGTTATTTTCAGCAAGCCAGTCCTTTGTTTTCATACCACTGTTCCTGCATTCCTGGATAATCGTGGTCCAAGTCTCTAGCTGCTTTTCCCGAATAGCAAGGCGTGTTACCATAATCTACCTCCCGAATATTTGCATTTATCGCTCTTATTTTCCAACTAGTTGAGGTAATTATAAAAAAATTCGGGTAAGATGGGGAGGTACCGGCTATGGAGCGTTTACGTTCTTTTGTCCCAAAAGAAGATGGACGATACGATAGAGATTGACTTAAACCTGGATGAGTTGGATGCGACCAGTGCCGAGTTGAAAGCAACCTATCAGGAAATCAAAGATTGTTGTGGTGAAAGAAATTGGCTTGAAGGTTTCAAGTTTATATATCTCTCAGGTAAAACGCAAATGTGGAATTGAAGTGGGAGAAATCTATAATCTTTCAAAATCAGAAAAAGCAAAAGCTCCATAATGCCCGAAAGAGAAGGAAGAAGTTATCAAGTCTACCCTGAAATATTTTGCGATGATCTAAGGATATCGCTGTTTCAAGGAGGAATAATACATGAAAAGAACATTTGAAAAATGGGTGTGGTCTACACACTTTGCGTAGACGGAATTTACTATTCAATCTTGTCAGTACAGATGAAGAACCGCATTATTGGAAATATGGAATGCTGCGGAAGAGATGGTGTTGGAAGAATTGATTTACAGATAACAACAAGAGCTGGAAAGGTGCAGAGGCTAATCAGACATGTTCAGTTTTTATAATATATGATATTATAAGAGAAAGTGATATAATATGTTCATAATTTTTCTTTTAAGGAGCATAACGATGAGTACATTTAGAGATTGGGAAGCATATAAGAGATTAAAGGATCGAACGGATACAAATTCTGTAGTGGATGTATTGAAAAATAAAAGCACAGGAGATTTAATTGTTAGGAAAATAATATATGGAATCGAACAGCCTTTGTATCAAGCTGTATTTACAAGGGAAATGCGTGCTTTGTATAAACTGAATAAATGTTCGAATATAGTTAATATATTGGGAGATGATTATTTAGCTATATCAACAACCAAGGAAAAGGTTGGAGTAATTTATTTAGAATATATAAACGGAATAGAATTAGGAAAAGCATCTATTGAAAATTTTTCTGCGAAAGAGCGATTTTTAATAATAAAACAATTATTAGATGCCATTGAAATATCACATTCAAATGGGATTATCCATCGAGATATTAATCCTAATAATATTATGCTTACCGACGATAAACAGGTCAAGTTAATTGATTTTGGTATATGTAAAATCAATGATATGATTAATTCAGCAACAGTATATAAACTGGGGACTAATGCCTACTCAGCTCCTGAAGTTCATCAACATAGTGAAAATGCGACTGAAAAAAGTGATTTATATTCGCTTGGTGCGGTAATTTATTTCCTTTTTACCGGTCAGCAACCTCCATTAGCAGTACAGTTTCAGGATGTATTGAATAGAACTAGTGGAATGGATGTTTCATTAAAGCCGATATTAAAAAAATTAATTGCAGAAAATCCAGATGACAGATATGAAAATGTTTTTGAATTGAGAGCTGATTTTTCAAAACTATTTACACGCTTTTTGAATTTAGATAAAACAATTATTTTGACAGCGGCATACGAACGAATAAAGGAATTGAGAAACCTTAAATTATTACCACAGTCAATAAACATTAAAATGGCAACCGAAACATATATGCCAGAGAACTTTTTAGATTTGTATGCATTTTGTAGAAAAGAAGAATCAAATGAGAATGAAGAAACGATGATTTACATCTTCTTAGGATTTAATTTTCAGGCAGAATGTGTGTTTGATGATGAGCAAAGCGTGTTTGACGTTGTAAAATTTAAGAAGATTCCTCCAATTGATCGGGATAGACTTAAGAAAAGATTTGCCAAAATTGAGGGTGAAATAAGATTTGTAGATAAAAGATTTGCACATAGAGAATTGAAAAACGATAGTTTCGAAATAAAAAACATTATCTATGATTATTACGAAAATTATATGTCGAACAATAATGTTGATTGTGAATATAAGGAAAAGTATGGAGTATGGAGAGATTTATTAGAATTAATAAGAGAAGATATCGAGAAAAATGTTATAAGATTACCATATGATTCTTATGAAGTAAAGAATAATCTTTTAAGATTTAAGCTTAAAAAAGGTGCTTTTATAGATGAAGAACGTTTGAATAAAGAACAAGTATTTGTATATGAAAAAAAAGACGGAAAGAAGAAAGATAAAATAAAGCCAGTGACAGTAGGTACTTATGAAAATGATATTTATGAGAAAAATCATGTGGTTTTAGAAATAAATAAGCAGGGAACAATAGGATTGCCAGCAAGCGGTTTTATATGTTTAGATTATAGAAAAGATAAAATTAATGTTGAAAGACAGTTAGATGCTTTAAATATTCTGGAAAAAGAAGATTATCAGTGCTCTTTTAATTTGAAGAGAATAATTTCAGGTGTGGAGCCCCCGTCTGTAAATGTTATTTCGAAACCGATACATATGTTTAATGAGAAATTAGATTTCCCACAAAGGACTGCGATAAAAAAAGCATTAGAGGCAGATTCTATAGCACTTATTCAAGGCCCTCCAGGAACAGGAAAAACGAATGTTATTATCGAAATTATTTTACAAATACTGAAAGCAAATAAAAGGAATCCAGATGCAGAACCTAAGAAGGTGTTACTAGTTTCTCAATCGCATCCAGCAGTAGATAAAATGTTAGAAGATTTAATTAGGGAAAGTGACGAAAGACCTGATTTGCTTCGTATTGGAAGAGATGAAAAATTAAATGAGGAAATAAGAGAAGAGTATTCTATTAATGATGTGAAAGAAAAATGGTATCAAAATGTTAGAAGAATATGTAATGATTATACTAAAAATGCACTTGATGAAATTGGAATTCCAGAAGAGGAGTTTGACAAATATTTTTTGAAATTGGAAAATTCAAAAGTGGAAAACACGGATTTTTCAGTAGAAGACAAATTGTTTGTTGAAAATTTTATAAAAAAAACAAAAGGAGTAAAGTCAGAAAGGACAAGAAAAATACTGGAGGTTCAGAGAGAATGGACAGAACAATTAAAAAAATGTGATGAAGTAGAACTTTATATCATTAAAAGTACGGTAATTATCGCTGGTACATGTACAGGATTTGTGTCAAACAGGATCATACGTGATGTTGAATTTGACTATGTTATTGTAGATGAAGCAGCTAAGGCAACGTTTCCTGAATTAGCAGTTTCGTTAAATAAGGCACATAAAATTATATTGGTAGGTGATCATCAACAACTACCACCTGTTTTAGATACTGAAATAATTAGAAATAATAAGGAAAAACTTGATGAGGAGGGGTTGGCGCAAGGTATTTTTGAAAGAATGTATAATATGTTTCCAGAGAATAATAAGCATCGTCTTACTATACAATATAGAATGCACCCAACTATTGGTACGTTGATTAGTCATGTGTTTTATAATGATGAGATCCAAAATGGAGTAGAAGCGCAGGATAGAGAATTGTGTATAGAAGGATATGAGGGAATTGCAATCGAGTGGATTAGTACATCGAAGTATTCGACAAAAGAGCGGTATGAAAAGGAATTTGAAAATAATGGAAAAAAATCATATCAAAATTATCTTGAGCGAAATATTATTGAACGAAAACTATTGGAATTAGATTCTAAACTTGTCAAAAAGACTAAGGTTGCAGTAATTACAGGATATGGATCGCAAAAGTACATTTTGCAAACAATGGTAAAACAACATTCCTTTAAGCATATTGAGGTTGACGTAGATACTGTAGATGCATTTCAAGGTAGCCAAAAAGATATTATTCTGTATTCAACTGTTAGAAGTAGTGGAAATAAATACGGTATTGGCTTTTTGAAATCAGAAGCTAGAATTAATGTTGCATTTTCTAGAGCGAGATGCTTGTTGATTATTGTTGGAGATATGAAATTCCTTGATAATTATAAAATCAGAGGAAATAAATTTCCTGAAATCATCAAATATATTACAGAATCTGAAGGGTGTCGCATTATAGAAAAGTAGGAGAAAAGAAATGAAAAATTTGGTAGCAGCAGTATCTAGAAAACTTCCCCGGGAGTTAAAAAATTTCCATTTAATTAAAAGACAGAGTATATTTATTCCGTATTGTGAAATAGGTATTACCTGTTTAACAAAGGAAGTAACAGAAATAAATTTGTTTTTTGAAACAATATTAAAATTAATTGATATTGAAGTGGCTGATGTATATGAGATATCTGCAATTATGGGGGTGGAGTTTAAACTATTAAAAGAAGCCATAGTAGATATGATTGAACAGAAGTATATTATTACTTCACAGAATAAATTGATTATGACACCTAGGGGGCGAAAAGCTTTAGCAGATAGAAAACAGGTTACTATTCGTAAAAGAAATATAAATGAACTTTCTGTAAATATGATTACGGGAAATATTGAAGAAAGTGGAAAAAATGCATTTGAAAAGCCTTCTAAGAGGGATCTTTGTTTAAGTGAAGAACAAACAATTACAAAAGATTATTTAGAAAGCAATTATGCAATTATAAATGAGATATATCAGCGAAATCAGATCGAATCAAATATTTTTAACACGAGAATTTTACAGAGAGAGTTGTATAAGATATTAGATATTGCTTATGAGAAGCTGTATTATGTGAAAGATGAACTTTTTATTTATAAAAATGATGATTCAGAAGATTATGAGTTTATTATTAAAGGTGACATTGGAGAAAGATACCAGAATAGCTTTTATAATCAAGTAAGAGACGTGGTATATTCAGGGATGGAAAACTTTTTTGAAAGAGATTGGGAATTTTCGAAAAATCACTATGATAAAGGTTTTGTCACTCAGGAAGATAGGCAATATACAAAGAGTTTAATTGAAAAATTAAATGTAAGTGAAATTATTTCAGATGAATTAGTAGACCAATATATACATACTCGAGCATTAATTGATGAGACAGAATTAGAAACTATATTTTCATGTAATCAAGAATTTGATTATCAAGGAATAGTTATTTCTTGTGAAAGATTGAAAAAATTGCTAAATCCAGAGATTGTTTCTGCATTAAATGCAATATCTAAGAAAAGAATCTGGTTGTTATATGATCCAAAAGAATATAATGTGAATAAAATTCTTGAACAAAATTTTGGAGATAAAATAAAGAAAAGAGAAGTGTCTGTATCGGAAAACGAAAGAATAAGTGAGCAATTTATATGCTTCTATCCTAATATTCTGGTTGAGTTTGTAGAGAAGACGGAAAAAGTTTTTGATAGACCAATTACAATTTTTGAAGGGCGAATAGAATTTGATTCAGATGTTATTAAAACCAAGATGGATAAAATAATAGATGAATATGAAATATCGTTTTTGTTATCTGAACAAAAACCGGAGAAAATTGGAAAGAACAAATATAATAGACATACAAAGAAAGGTATAGCTCATACTTATAAAAAGAACAAATATAAAGAGAAAAATAAATAATATACAGCACATAAAAATGCGTATACCTGATCATCCATAGCAAGGAAGTTTTAATGTGAACGCTGGGAGCATCCCAAAGTTTGTGCAAACCTCCAAACTGATGTAAGATAAAATTACTCAGTTTGGAGGTTATTTTTATGTAAATGGTAAACCACTCGTGCCTAGTTAATCTCTGAATTTTATGACATTATACTCTGTGATGGAAAGTGTAAAAAGTGAAATTAGCGTAATTCTCATTTTTTATGATATTTCTACTAATTACAGAGGAGGTAACATTTATGTCGACCAGAGAAGCCCCCGCCAGCTTAGACTTACGTACTGGCAGCAGATATTTGCTGACCGCGTTGTATCCGGACTTAGGGTGAAGGATTACTACGAAGCAAACAATCTCAAGAGAGATCAATACTTCTACTTGCAGTCGATTGCCAGAAAAAACGCATTGGCAGCTGTTTAAACCGATTGAATCAGCAATTGAATATTTTTGTGCGACAGGGGACACTAGAGGTGTTAGGTGCAGATGAACGTTCTTCGAACATTTGCATTTGCACGTTTGAGATTTCTTCATGAAAACTCAGTCGCTAGCGAAAAAGTTTACCACTCCGCTAACGAATTAGTTTACCATCTGCTACTGAAAAAGTTTACCATGTCGGTCCAAATATAAGGGAAGACCCATATATAAGATGTGTCAGGAAAGAATCCCCATTAAGATGTCTTTAAAGGTTCTGAATATACGACTGGAGGTTTCAGGTGCAGGTGAACATTTGCACCGGCACGTTTTAGGATTCTTCGTGAAATTATGGTTTTGCATAGAAACAGATATAAAATAAACATATAATCATAGATTGTGGTACAGGAGTATAAAGAAATTTAAAAAATTACGTCAACAGGGGGTGTGTGAATTTGTTTTGTGTGATATTATCCGTAAATAACGATATTGATCTTTGGGGAGTAAGATAGGGCATGACAGTAGGACAACGAATCTTTGAATTATTGAATCAAAAAGGAATGTCACAGAAAGAGTTTTCAATTAGAACTGGGATAGCGACCACAACGATCAGTGATTGGCGGAAGAAGAATACGAATCCGGGTTCAGACAAGATATTGCTCATATGTGCAGCTCTGGATGTGACACCAGAATATCTGCTATCTGGTGTTACAGAGGATAGCAAGAGAGGACAGGCTATGGATTATGTTGTTATTCCAAAAGATACTGAAGAACGATGGGTTATAGATGCATTTAGCAAGATGGATTTTGAAGACAGGGAGCATCTGATTTCATATATGAAGATGATGACTAAGAAATAATGAATTTTGAATGTAGAGAAGTGGATGAGATGATTTTCAGAAAAAAGAAGAAAACAACTGAAAGCCCATCCCCAATAGATACAATTGTAGTTATTGGAAACGGATTTGACAGGTGGCAAGGGCTGAATACATCTTATGTGGATTTTCAGACATATTACCATGAACACTTGGATGAAATTTTGAAAAAGCTCCATATCAAAAAACGCAAGTATGTCAGTCCTGACGGTACGGCCGAAGAATGGTCAGATGTAGAGTTGATTTATGGAGACCCATTTGAACCTGGGGAACTTGATAATGAATTTTGGAATGATTTTGAAAATTCATTGGCTGATATCGATGCAGAACGACTTAATCTTTTCTTTGGAAAAGAGAGAAGTGATCTAAAAGACATGCGAAGGTCGATCCGTAATGCAAAAAGAATTTTAACAGAGGCTTTTTGTGGATGGATCGCATCAATTTCTATTACAAAGGAAGATGCAGGATATCAGTTTGGAGATAACTGTGTGTTCATCAATTTTAACTATACAGATACGCTACGAAAACGCTTTGGCGTCGACGAAATGAGAGAATTTCATATACACGGTGAGGCCACAGACAAAAAATCTATTGTTTTTGGACACAATCGACATCCGCAGGAACCGGAAACGCTGCTTGCAACAATGGGAGGACGCTTTGGGGGATTGCATTTGGTGGATGAAATCTTATATGAAACAGATAAGCACTGCCAGGACAATATCCAGATCCTGTGCATGTTCCTAGCAATGAATGGTGTAATGTGTGAGGAGATTAAAGACATCTATGTCTTGGGACAGTCGATGAGTCCTGTGGATATTGAGTATTTTGATTTCCTGATGGAATGCAGTAAAGTGCCGTCCTTGGACAATACGGAAGAAGAATCAGGTGAACTTGAGGCAGAAGATGAATTGGATGAGCTGGATGAACTGAATCAGCGAATGCAGTTCATAATTGACGAGATTGGATATCACAATACAGCGAATGAAAATGCCGCAAATGCCATGGAAAGATGGCAGCAAAGGGAACAAGCTGCGAGAAACGTGCAATATAGCAAAGAATTCCTGAAGATGATTGGTAAGCCCACAAAGACAGAACTGGATTCCGTAAAGGTTGCTCCCAGAACAGAAGATGCGAAATGGCATATTTCTTATTTCGGGAATACGGATAAGGAATGGAAAGAAATTGTGATGAAAGAGCTAGGTTGTAGTAACTATCAATTATATCCAAGTATAGATGAATGTATTTCTAAGTGGAAAAAGTGATTGTATTTGGAAGGTGTAAATGCAGGGGCTCGTGGAAAGGAATGCGGGCTGTAAAAGGTAAATATAAAATGGATGTGTATGTGAAAGTTGACGTATGTATGTGCGTCAACTTTTTTTGTGGAAAAAATAAAAAAATTCGCAAAAAACTGAAAAAAATACGTCTGTATATTATATGAAGTATATTTTTTAGTTAGTAAAAAATATCCTCAAATAATATGAAAGGACAAACAAAAATGGAAAATGAAAAAACGAAAATTGGGGAGGAATTTGAAAGAAAGGTATATGAGGAGTTAAAGGCAAAACTGCCTAAAGAAGCAATAATCATGAGAAACACATACTTTGCAACGGATAACTATATTAATTGTGAACTTGGCTATAAGACATTACAGATGGATATCATAGTGATTTACAAGGGCGTGTTTGTGATTGAATGCAAGTTTTTGTCGGATGGAAAATATTCAAAAATCGAAAATTGCAAATCAAATAATAAAAAATACAAAGGAAGGCTTTGTGCGTATAGATTCATCAAAGGAAAAGAAACGAGAATAAAGAAGTCCTTGTATGGACTAAATCAGAATGAATCACATTATAGGTTCTTACGCGATATTTTAATAAAGAGGTTTGGATTCATCACAATAAAGGCGATAACAGTATTTGGTGGGATTTCGAAGGGAAAATTAAAAATAAAAACAGTAAAACAGAATAACTATATAAGTCATGAGTCTGATTTTGTTAGTTATTTAAAGAGGGCTTTGGGAACATGGAGTTTTGCATCAATGAATGAAAATGAAGTTGCAAAATTTCTTGAGATGATTGAGTTTAAAGATATTGGGAGAGAAGAGACACATATAAAACAGGTCGAATATTTTCAAAGTCTATAAATTTATAATCATCACATATAAGATTAACGTAATGTATAGATAATCGAACAACTATATGATATAATTGTATAGTAAAAATTATATGCAGCGTTATAGTAATTTAGGCGGCAATTCGAATGTTATGTAAACAGACTTATACGAACGGCACATTATGGGTGGGGTGTTTACAAAATCAAAAGCAACACGATAAATTTAAAAGACAGTGGAGGAGAAAAGTATGGGAAGCTGGAATGATATACTTAAAGAAGTAAATGAGACACAATCACAATATGATTACATTAGACGTAAATATTTGAAGGAACTTTCGGAATATACTGGGAGAAACACAATAGCGTATTATTCATCATGGTTAAATAAGCAGGCAAATAATCTAGATATTAATGATGCTGATATGACAGGCTTTATGACATGTGTTCATGGTTTGGATTGCAGTAAAGGTTTAGATTTGATATTACATACACCAGGAGGTTCTCCTGCGGCTGCTGAGGCAATTGTCAGTTATCTTAGAGCAAAATTTGGTAATGATATTAGAGTGATTGTTCCACAGCTTGCAATGTCAGCAGGAACTATGATCGCTTGTTCAGCAAAGGAAATAATAATGGGAAAACAGTCAAGTCTTGGTCCGATTGATCCGCAGTTCAATGGAATTCCAGCATATAACATAATGATGGAGTTTGAGGAAGCGAAGAAAGATCTGTTAGATAACCCGAAAAATGCGCAGTATTGGGCTATAAAGCTTCAGCAATATCCTGCAGCATTTATGAAAACGGCTATTGACGCTATTGAACTTTCTGGTAAACTTATAGAAGAGTGGCTTGGAACATGCATGTTTGATAAAAATAATTTAGACGATAATGAAATTATCAAAAAAATTGTTTCTAAATTGAATGAACATGATGATTCCAAAATTCATGGCAGACATTTTAATGCAGAATTTTGTAGGAGTATAGGATTGAAGATTTCTATGATGGAGGATGATGGTCAGTTACAGGATAAAATTCTCTCTGTGCATCATGCATATATGATTACATTGGATGGAACACCAACTATTAAGATAATAGAAAATCATCAAAAGAAATCCGTGATCTCTAATATTCAGATAGTGGCGAGGTAATATATGAAGGTAGTCGAATTAAAAGAAATCGAAAAATTGTACAAAGATTGTCATGTGGAAATGGTAGAGGAACAAAGTATTAGAACTAATTTAAATGTTGGCAGTATAAATAATAGACTAAATTGTGATTATGGTTTTATGAATAAAAATTTTATAGCTTCTAACTATATTAATACAAATAAAAGTGAATGATATAAAGTCAATAATTATGAGAAAGCGATGGTTCTATAGCAAATAGAACTCAGTCGCTAGCGAAAAAGTTTACCACTCCGCTACTGAAAAAGTTTACCGTGTTGGTTCAAATATAAGGGAAGGCTCCTATATAAGATGTGCCAGGAAAGAATTACTATTAAGACGTCTTTAAGGGCTCTTAAACCTACGACACTGATAAAGGAGCGAGAGTGCCTTTATCAGCATGCAATAATATTGCAGGGGGAGAAAAATGTACAACTACTCAAACCTATGTGACTACGAATTTGAAATATTATGCAAAGACATAATGCAGAAGAAACTCGGAAAGCCGCTGCAGATATTTGCGAGAGGCAGGGATGGCGGCATAGACATAACGGATGATACGGTGAAAAAGAATGTTGTCATTCAGGTTAAGCACTACATAAAAAGCAAGTATGCAGATCTGCTTTCGAGCCTGAAGAAGGAAGTTGCCAAGGTGGTTGAGCTTTCCCCAGACGAATATTATGTGTGTTGTGCGGTGGAACTTACCGTGGCAAATAAGACGGAGATTTATGGGATATTCTCGGAGTATATGGAAGACTCTGGCAACATTTTGTCGCTAAATGATATAGATGAATTCCTTCAGGACCCAGAGAACGAGGATATAGTTCGGAAACATTACAAGTTGTGGCTTGAGTCCACAGGGGTGCTGGGGGAGATTTATAACAGGGATATTTTTATAGACTGCGAGACGCTGCTCTACGATATAGAGAATGAGCAGAAGGAATTTGTCGAGACGACGGCTTACAGGCAGTGTATAGACATTCTTGAACAGGACAGGCTGCTCATGATATTGGGGATGCCGGGAACGGGCAAGACTCTGACGACCAAGATGCTGGCGCTTTACTATGCGGCGAGTGGTTACCGAATCGTATATACGACAAATGGGGATCTGCAGAGCATCAAGAAAGCACTGTCCACAGATAAAGATTCAAAGGAGATCATTTTGCTGGATGATTGTCTGGGGCAGTATTATTTCAGGATGAAAGATACCCAGGAAAATGAGCTCATGTCGCTGGTCAAATACATCTTAATGCATAAGAATAAAAAGCTCATAATGAATTCCAGGGTGACTATATTTCAACAGGCAAAAGAAACGTACATAGATCTGCACAGTTTTATTGAATCAGAGAAAATAAAGCTGCAATTTATAGATATGTCCATGATGACTGTCGAGGACAAGGGCAGGATCTTTAAGAATCATTTGTATTTCAGAAATATCCCATCGGACTATTATGCGCAGATAGTGAAAGATCATAATTATAGGAAAATAGTCAACCATAGAAATTACACTCCGCGTATCGTAGATTATGTGACAAGGGTGCAGAACTATAAGAGGGTTGGCAACAGCGAATACTGTGATTTTATAATGCGTTGTCTGGATACTCCGATGGAAATCTGGAGCGATGAGTTTAACAACAGGCTGCAGCCGGAGGACAGGATTTTTCTGACCTCTCTATTTTCACTTACAGATGTGAGTGTGAAGGAAGATGTTCTGCACAGGGTGTTCAATGCGCGTATTGCTTCGCTTAGTTCCATAGACACGACAAAGAATGTGTGGTTTGGAGTTTTGAAGAGGATGGAAGGAACATTTGTGAAGATCATCGCGCACAATGGCATCCGTGAGATAGGTGTGCTCAATCCATCTGTAAATGATTTCCTGAAACATCACTTGGATGGAAATGAGCTGGAAGTGAATGAGATAAAGAAGAAGTCCACGGAATACCGACAGATTGTCCGCGGATTTGGCCCTGATATGAAGGATGTTATACTGGCTGGGAATGCGTTAAGTTATAACTATGGGGATGACAGAGAAAAATATGCTGTTATTCTGACATATATATGTGAGCTCGGCATATGTAATGATGCGTACAGGGACATAGTTGGGGAATTTGTTCGTAAGCTGCCATTTTTTTATTATGAGAAGAAGATAAACACATTTACAATACTTCCGATGTTGTTTAGGGAGCCTATAGCGGGATATTATGATTCGTATGAGCTGATTTCAGCCGAGACATTTGCCAGACTGCTCATGAAGATGAATTTTGATGATTTTTGTATTTTGCAGGATGGTTTGAATGAGAACAGGATCAATCTGCATTCGAAGATGAATATAGATTTTTTCGTATCGCAGCTGGACAGGGCAATACGTGGATACATAGATGAATGCGACCGTGAAGAATATTACATGGAATATGACATGTATGAGCTATTCAATGACAACATGATATTCAATGGCGAATATCAGGAGGTTGATGTCGACAAAGTTGTCAAGATAGTTACCGAGCGTGTACAGGAGGATATATACGAGTACATAATGGATAAACTGTCTGTATTACCGCGGTCCATCTCTGATAAAATCGATATATCGTCTTATGATGTATGGGTTGATTCAAGTGAGATTGACCAATACGTGGATGAAACTCTGGCAGATCCTGGAGAGCGGGATATTTATGATTATTATGATGATGTGGAATCGTATTCGGGCCGTCTGTCTGGAATGGACGAGCTGGATCTTATATTTGTGGAGTAGGAAGGTTATAAATTTCAGAATTAAAAAAATATTAATCCCGCTTAAAAATATCTCTTGTATAAACTTTATCATTTACATCATCGAGACATGAATCATATCTATTGGCAAGGATAGCATGACTTTTTTTCTTGAACTCCTTAAGGTCATTTACAACCTCTGAACCGAAGAATGTCTCTCCATTTTTTAGTGTTGGCTCATAGATTATGACCTTTGCACCCTTTGCTTTGATTCTTTTTATGACGCCTTGGACGGATGACTGGCGGAAGTTATCTGAGTTGCTCTTCATTGTCAGACGATATACACCTATGACACATTCTTTTTCCTGTTCAGGGGAAAAATCACCGCGATCATAGTAACCGGCCATGTTAAGAACCCGGTCTGCGATAAAGTCTTTTCTAGTTCTGTTGCATTCTACTATTGCAGATATTATATTCTGAGGAACGTCGTTGAAGTTTGCCAGGAGCTGCTTGGTGTCTTTTGGCAGGCAGTATCCGCCATAACCGAAGCTTGGATTGTTGTAGTGGCTGCCGATACGAGGATCGAGACATACTCCATCGATGATTTCCTTTGTATTAAGTCCTTTTGTTTCTGCATATGTATCAAGCTCGTTGAAATATGACACACGGAGAGCAAGATAGGTATTTGCGAAGAGCTTTACTGCCTCGGCCTCTGTGAATCCCATGAACAGAGTATCTATATTTTCTTTTATGGCACCCTGCTGAAGTAATGCAGCGAATATATGCGCCTTGTCAGTAGATTCTTCATCGCATGACACGATAATTCGTGATGGATAGAGATTGTCATACAAGGCCTTTGACTCACGGAGAAATTCCGGACTGAATATTATGTTATGTGTATTGTATTTTTCCCTGACGGATGCAGTGTAGCCGACAGGAATAGTTGATTTGATAACCATAGCAGCATCTGGATTGACCTTAAGCACAAGCTCAATTACGGCCTCTACTGCTGAGCAATCGAAGAAGTTTTTCTTACTGTCATAATTGGTAGGCGCAGCGATTACTACGAAATCAGCATTCTTGTATGCTTCCTCACCATCTAACGTTGCGGTGAGGTCAAGATCCTTCTCCGCAAGATACATTTCGATGTAGTCATCCTGAATAGGAGATTTCTTATTATTTATGAGTTCAACTTTTTCTGGAATGATGTCAACTGCAGTCACGTGATTGTGCTGTGCAAGAAGGATTGCTATTGACAGTCCTACATATCCGGTTCCTGCTACTGCTATATTATATTTTTTGTTGAGTACAGCTGCATTTGCTGTCTTTTTCTCTTCTTCAAATAGGTCAACGACTTCGAAGTCTAAGGCTTCAGCAAGTGGCTGTGAGAGATTCTTGTCTTTTCTCTTTGTTGTGATGGTATCGACCATCTTTGTTGTGGATAGTTTCTTCATACATAGAATCCTCTCTTTTAGCTGGTGGGTGTTAGGCCACGGTTGATATATTATTAGTCTGCAATTCTGAACGACGATTGCTGCGTTAATAACCTGATGCCATCCAGAATACTGATGTTTATGGCGACAAGATAGCACTTTTGGGGAGGAATTGTCAATGGGGAGGAAGATAGAGATTTTCGTTTGTAGTGGTTTCAAAGTATGCTATCATTAAGATAGTATATTTTGAAACCTTTTTTAATTTTATAGGAAACTTTGTTTGTTCTATAAAGAGGAGAAGACATGTTAGATATTATTGTGGTAGAAGATAATAAAGAGATTGGCAAGCTGCTTTTTGATTTCTTACAGAAAGAACACTATACAGTCAGTGTTGTCGATACGGGAGAAAAGGCGATTGCGTTATTTGAACGATATGGAGCCAAATTAGTGATTCTTGACCTGATGCTTCCGGGCATAGATGGATTTGCTGTGTGTTCCAGAATCCGTGAGAGCTCCAATGCGCATATTCTGATTGCAAGTGCCAGAACACAGAAAGAGGATAAGTTAAAGGGACTGAATCTCGGAGCGGATGATTATATAGATAAGCCATATGATGTAGATATTTTATTGGCGAAGATCAATGGTATATTCAAACGAAAGTATGCACAGGAAGAGATGATTCGTGGTGATATTAAGTTAAATACTGTTATGCAGACGGTTTATCTTGCGATCGGGACAGAACCGGAGCGGAGTTGGCAGCCGGTCGAGACGACAGCAAAGGAATTTGAGCTGCTGAAATTATTGATGGAGAATCCGGGAGTGACGTTGAAGAAAGAGTATCTGTTTCATACCATATGGGGAAGTGACAGTGAATCGGAAATGCAGACATTGACGGTGCATATCAAATGGCTCCGGCACAAGATTGAGAAAGATCCAAAACATCCGGTACATATTATTACGGAATGGGGAACGGGGTATCGTTTTGAGTAGATATAGAAGATTTGCAGCAGGTATTTTGCTATTGGAATTATGCCTGATCGGAATATGTAATTTTGTCATAGCCGGGTACGACTCCCACCGGGCACAGAAAGAATATCTCGTGGATGTCTCACGGGCAGCCCAGGACATGAGGGAAGGTATTTCGGCGAAAGATCTGGACATGGGGAAATATAACAGCCTTTTGTCGGTTAAGATATTTGATCCGGATGAAGTGTGTAATGATGAATACCGGATAGAAGACATTAATGGTACATGGTATCGGTTCTGTTACCTGAAGAATTCAGGCAGTCACACGGTAATCATGATGAATGGAATGTGGATAGTTATGTGGCTGATATCTGCAGTTGTCCTGTATATGATGGGAAAGAAAGTCATTGCTCCATTTAATGCAATGGAATATCTGACCACAGAACTGGCAAGGGGCAATCTGTCGGTTCCGGTAAAAGCAGAAAAAAGCAAGTTTTTTGGACGCTTTCTGTGGGGAATGGATATGCTGCGTGAGAAATTGGAATCAGATAAGCTCCGTGAGCTGGAACTAGAAAAGGAGAAAAAAACATTAGTATTATCTCTGTCACATGATATCCGGACACCGTTGTCTGCAATTGATCTGTATACAAAGGCACTTGCCACCAATTTGTATGACAAAGAGGAAGAACGGCAACAGGCCATTGCAGGAATCCGAAGGAATGCAGACGAGATCAACCATTATGTAGAACAGATTGTACAGGCGGCAAGGGAAGATTTTCTGCAAATGGAAGTACATAATGGAGAAATCTATCTTTCAAAGGTGATACACATGCTTGTCCATTACTATGCAGAGAAGTTGGAACAGCTTCATACAAGTTTTATAGTGGAAGAGGTGCCGGGATGTCTGGTATATGGGGATGAAGACCGTATGATTGAGGCAGGACAGAATATACTGGAAAATGCAATTAAGTACGGAGATGGGAGAAGCATACGAATATCATTTTCAGAGGAAGAGGATCATGTGCTTGTGTCAATTGCTAATACCGGACACACATTGCCACAGGAAGAGATGGCACATGTTTTTGATTCGTTTTACCGGGGAAGTAACAGTGAACATGTCCGGGGAAGCGGATTAGGATTGTATATCTGTAAGGAGCTTCTTCACAAGATGGATGGCGAGATCTATGCCGGGACAGCGAAGGATAATGAATTTACGGTTACGATGGTTTTGCGAAAGATATAGTGAGATTGTATCATTAGATCGGGTGGGAGTGATCCTGCCCGATCTACTTGCTTTATAGGCAGTAGATGATTTAAGGATTATTTAATAATTCTTCTGTTATGCTGGATACAAGAAAACAGGAAGGGAGTTATGTATATGTATCTCAACATATTGAAAAGAGATCTGAAGAGGAATCGTACCATGAATATAATCCTGCTGCTTTTTGTAATTCTGGCTGCAATGTTTGTGGCAAGTGGATTGAATAATGTAGTAACTATATTAAATGGAACTGATTATTTCTTTGAAAAAGCGGGACTGCTGGATTATATGATATTTACCCAGTCGGGAGATGGAGGTGTCGGGGAACTTCTGGAGCATTCAACATCCGTTTCAAATTTCCGGGAGGAACATTGCATCTGGGGCTCCAATGATGATGTGACAGTAAATGGAAAGAAGCTCAGTACCAAGAATAATACACTGGTGTTGCAGTCGTTAGAAAAAGATCAGCTGCATTTTTTTCTGTCGGATAATGAGCAGCTGACACAAGTAAAGCAGGGAGAAATCTATATAACAAGTGGAATGCTTGCTAAGCATCATGCAAAGGTGGGAGATATGCTCCGTATTCAGATGCGGGATGTGGATATGACGTTCCGGATCGCCGGAGAGATCAAGGATGCTTTGCTTGGATCCGACATGATGGGGAATACCCGGTTGATCATGAATAGTGAGGATTATCAGGTGTTTGCAAGAAGTGAGAAGGTAAAGACGTATGAAGGAAGGATCTTTCATGTTGCAACGGACGATACGAAAGCACTTGCTTCCGAGCTGACCCGGGCATCTAACATTTTGTTTAGTTCAGATCGCTCCACGATCAAAATGGCGTATGTAATGGATATGATTGTGGCAATGGTCGTGTTAGTGCTTAGCATCTGTTTGATTATTGTGTCGTTTGTGATCTTAAGATTTGTGATCGCATTTACCATACAAGGGGAATATCGTGAGATTGGGGTTATGAAGGCGATTGGAATTAAAAATAGCCGGATTCGTAAATTGTATATAGTCAAATATTGTGTAATGGCTTTCATGGGAGGCGTGACCGGTTTTGCCCTGAGTATTCCGTTTGGTAACATGTTGATTGCGTCGGTATCTGCCAAAATGGTTCTTGGAAATGACAATGGCCATGGAATCAATGCAATCGGTACAGTACTGGTTATGGTGCTCATGGTATGGGTTGCTTATCTGTGTACAGGCAATGTAAAGAAACTAACACCGGTTGATGCAATACGGAGTGGTCAGACCGGAGAGCGATACCGGAAGAAATCCGGGTACCGCCTGGGACGTTCCCATGTGCAGGCATCATTTTATATGGCAGTAAATGATGTGCTGAGTGCACCGAAACGGTATCTGACCATATGGCTGGCCTTTTTCCTGTGTTCCGTTATTATGTTGGGGATGGTGCTGGTATCCTCCACAATGAAGAGTAAGAATCTGATCACCTGTTTTGGAAAGGAATCAGATATCTATATACCGGATGCCAAACTGATCAAAATGATTGTTATGAAGGAGGATGGGAAAAAGCAGTTAAAAGAGAATTACCGGTCAATGGAAAAGGATCTGGAAGAGATGGGAATGCCGGGCAAAGTCAGCATGGAAATCTGGTACCAGTATTCCTGTGAGGTGGACGGAGAGGCCTATTCGGTTATTTTCCAGCAGAATACGGAGACAAAAGCATCCGAGTATAGCTATACAGATGGAACTGCGCCGCAAAATGCAAATGAGATTGCGATCACGCCTGCTATTGGCGAACAATTAGGAATAGGAATTGGTGATACGATTACAATTGATTTTGGGGCAGAAAAAAGAAAGTGTATGGTAACGGCGATGTTTCAGTCGATGAACCAGCTTGGCAAAGTCGCAAGACTGCATGAGGATGCACCTACATCGATGGTATATGCCAATGCAATGATGGCATATCAGATTGATTTTGCCGACCATCCAGATGACAAGGAGATTACAAAGCGGGTACAGAAGATCAAACAGATGTATGATATTGATGGGGTCTATGATGCGGCTGGATACTGCGTGGATTGTATGGGAGTTGCGGATGTTATGGATTCTGTGATCCTGCTGCTTCTGGTCATAACAGGGATTGTAGTGATTCTTGTAACAGTGCTGATGGAACGTTCTTTTCTGTCAACGGAGATTAGTCAGATCGCGCTTTTGAAGGCGATTGGATTTACAAATGGTGCTATATGGAAATGGCAGGTGTGCCGGTTCCTTCTGGTGGCGATAGTGGCGGAGCTGTGTGCTGTGGCGTTTGCGGTACCCGTTACTAAATTGTGGTGTGATCCGATCTGGGCGATGATGGGGGCGACAGAAGTGCGGTACTGTTTTGATCCGATAAAGATGCTGCTGATCTATCCGGGCATTATTCTGGGAGCGACGCTGCTCACGATTGGAATCACTGCATGGAGAGTATACGCGATCCGTGGAACAGATTTGGCAAATGTAGAATAGAACAAGATGATAGCATAGAGAATGCTTGATGGGAAAATATGAAAAAAGATGGGAAAGGATGGGAAGACAGATGGGAAATATATTAGAAGTAAAGGATCTGTGTAAGACCTATGTGATTGATAAACGACAGAATAATGTATTGCGTAATGTGAGCTTCAATGTGGAAGAGGGGGATATGGTTGCTATTATGGGACCGTCCGGTTCCGGAAAATCCACATTGTTGTATTCTGTGTCAGGTATGGATCTTGCAACAAGTGGATCGGTTTTATTTGATGGTCAGGATATAATGAAACTGGATAAGAACACATTGGCAAAGAAGCGGTTGGATGAGATGGGATTTATCTTTCAGCAAATGTACATGATGAAGAACCTGACGATTCTTGACAATATTCTGCTTCCGGCGGTAGAGAGTAAGAAGTCGAGAGATAGTCGGGCGGAGAAGGTATCCCGTGCGGAGGCACTGATGCGTAAATTATCTATTATTGAGGTGGCGGATCATGACATTAATGAAGTGTCCGGAGGACAGCTGCAGCGTGCCTGTATCTGCCGGAGCATGATCAATCATCCGAAGCTGTTGTTTGCAGATGAGCCGACAGGTGCGCTTAATCGGGCATCCTCCACGGAAGTGATGAATGAGCTGGTTCGGTTAAATGATGAGGGAACTACAATCATGATGGTGACACATGATGCAAAGGTGGCATCGCGCTGCAAGCGGGTGTTCTATATTTTAGATGGCACGATTAAAGGAGAATATACCGCACCGGCAGATGAGAGTCTTTCAGATATGGATCGGGAGCGGAGACTGAATAACTGGCTGTTAGATTTTGGCTGGTAGACTGGTAGAATGGATGCTTGTTATATACTTTGAGAGGAAAGACTTGCCAGGGGAGATTAACATGAAGCGAAGTGCTGGAATAGTAGGGGTAAGACGTTGTATACAACTGGATAAGCTTAAAGTATCTGAACTGACTGTAAATTTCATAGCAGACAATAAAACTATAGTGAGTGGCATGTCAAAGGAGATTGATTCATACGCTCATACGGCGAGCCTTAACGCTGGAGAATATATTATAGCCATAGTGTATAAGAAAGGAGCGCACCCCTCTGCATTTTCCATTTTATATATCCCCCATATATGATAAGATACATGTATACGTGCATTACAAAAGCACACGGGAGGTACACATCATGAAGGGAATTATCCTTGCGGGAGGCTCTGGTTCAAGGCTTTACCCGCTTACAAAGGTTACAAGTAAACAGCTGCTGCCTATATATGACAAGCCCATGATCTATTATCCGATGTCGGTTCTTATGAATGCGGGCATAAGGGATATTTTGATCATATCGACACCGGCGGATACGCCTAGATTTGAAAGGCTTTTAGGGGACGGACATCAGTTCGGACTCAATCTGACATATAAAGTCCAGCAGTCGCCGGATGGATTGGCTCAGGCATTTATCATTGGCGAGGATTTTATCGGCGATGACACGGTGGCGATGGTTCTTGGGGACAACATTTTCTCTGGGCATGGGTTTAATGAAAAATTGAAAGCTGCTGTGGAAAATGCTGAAGGTGGCAAGGGCGCTACTATATTTGGATATTATGTGGATGATCCGGAGCGTTTTGGTATAGTTGAATTTGATAAGGATGGAAGAGTTGTTTCCATAGAGGAAAAACCGGAGAAGCCCAAGAGCAACTATTGCGTCACGGGGTTGTATTTTTATGACAACAGGGCTGTTGAATATGCCAAGGCGTTAACGCCTAGTGCGAGAGGTGAGCTAGAGATCACAGATCTGAACAGGCGTTATCTCGATGCCGGTGAGCTGAATGTGGAGCTGCTTGGACAGGGATTTACATGGCTTGATACGGGAACTCATGAGAGCTTGGTTGACGCGACCAATTTTGTCAAGACAGTTGAGCAGCACCAGCACAGAAAGATAGGCTGCCTGGAGGAGATTGCATACCTTAATGGATGGATAAGCCGCGACGAGGTTATGGCAGTTTACGAGACGATGAAACAGAATCAGTATGGACAATACTTAAAGGATGTACTTGATGGCAAATATCAGGAGCATCTTTATTAAAATTGGGGGACGGAGGGGACAGGTACCTCCGTCCCCAGTGATGGGGTCAGGTACCTCCGTCCCCGGATTAGGGTGAGAACAGGAGAAATAGGATATGACGATCATAGTTACCGGCGGTGCCGGTTTTATAGGAAGTAATTTTATTTTTTATATGTTAAAGAAACATCCTGAGTACAGGATCATTTGTCTGGACAAGCTGACATATGCGGGGAATTTGTCGACTTTGCAGCCGGTTATGGACAGAGAGAATTTTAGATTTGCGAAGATGGATATTTGCGACAGGGATGGTGTATATCGGTTGTTTGAGGAAGAACATCCGGATATGGTGGTGAATTTTGCCGCCGAGAGCCATGTGGACAGATCCATAGAGAATCCTGAAGTGTTCCTGCAGACCAATATCATAGGAACGGCAACGCTTATGGATGCATGCCGCAAATACGGAATACAGAGGTACCACCAGGTCTCCACGGATGAGGTGTACGGTGATCTGCCGCTTGATAGACCGGATCTGTTCTTTACGGAGGAGACTCCGATTCACACGAGTTCACCGTACAGCAGTTCAAAGGCCGGGGCAGATCTGCTGGTTCTGGCGTATCACAGGACATATGGACTCCCAGTGACTATAAGCAGATGCTCAAATAACTATGGACCGTATCATTTCCCAGAGAAATTGATACCGCTCATGATTGCAAATGCCTTGGCTGACAAGCCTCTGCCTGTTTATGGCGAGGGCCTGAATGTCCGCGATTGGCTGTATGTGGAGGATCATTGCAAGGCTATTGACCTTATTTTGCACAAAGGCCGCGTGGGTGAGGTCTACAATGTGGGCGGACACAATGAGAAGAGGAATATTGACATTGTAAAACTCATTTGCAGGGAGCTCGGCAAGCCAGAGAGCTTGATAACTTATGTGACGGATCGCAAGGGGCATGACATGAGATACGCCATTGATCCAACCAAGATACATAGTGAACTTGGCTGGCTGCCGGAGACTAAGTTTGAGGACGGAATAAAGAAGACGATAAAGTGGTATCTGGAGAACCGTGAGTGGTGGGAGACTATCATCAGCGGTGAGTATCAGAACTATTACGAGAAGATGTATGGGAATCGCTAGTATGGATAGAGTAAAAAAGGTCTTAGTGACAGGTGTGTGTGGCCAGCTCGGGCATGATGTGGCAAATGAGCTTTTGCGCCGGGGATATGATGTCATAGGGTCTGATATAAAATCAGAAGAAGAGTTTGCAACGACAGATTGCATGACACGGAATAGATGCAAAAGTGAGGTTTGTGGTTCGTTTCGGTATGTGACTTTCGACATATGCAGTTCCGATGATACCAGGAGAGAACTTTTGGCGACCGGACCAGATGCTGTGGTTCACTGTGCTGCATGGACGGCTGTTGATGCTGCGGAGGATGCTTCGGTGCATGACAAAGTGTATTCGATAAATGCATTTGCGACAAAGAATATAGCTGAGATCTGCAAGGAACTGTCGTGTAAGATGGTGTACATAAGCACGGATTATGTGTTCGGTGGACAGGGGGATATTCCATGGGGACCGGACTGTCAGGATTTTAATCCTCTGAATGTGTACGGAAAGTCCAAGCTGGCTGGTGAACAGGCTGTATCGGGGCTTCTTGATAGGTTTTTTATAGTGAGGATTGCCTGGGTATTTGGGGCAAATGGGGGTAATTTTGTGAAGACCATGCTCCATCTCGGAAAGACTCACGATGAGATAAGAGTGGTGAATGATCAGATCGGCACGCCTACTTATACATTTGATCTGGCAAGGCTGCTGGTTGATATGCTTGAAACGGACAAGTATGGATATTATCATGCCACAAACGAGGGCGGTTATATAAGCTGGTATGATTTTGCATGTGAGATATTCAGGCAGGCGGGGTATTCTACGAAGGTTATACCTGTCAGCACGGCTGAATATGGACAGTCCAAGGCAGCCAGACCGTATAACAGCAGGCTGGACAGGAGCAAATTGGCACAAAATGGATTTGTACCTATGCCGGATTGGCGGGATGCGCTGGCGAGGTATTTGGAGGAAGTTGAGAGGATATAAGTAAAATGGGACAGATAGATATAGAGAAGAATGTTGGCGGAATAGAGGGGCTATGTGTGATAACTCCGACAGTTCACGGAGATAGCAGAGGATATTTCGTCGAGACATATAATGAGCGTGATCTGGCAGAGCATGGAATAAATGTAAACTTTGTGCAGGACAATCAGTCGATGTCTGTGAAAGGGGTACTTCGGGGGTTGCATTTTCAGATAGATCATCCACAGTGCAAGCTTGTGCGTACCATTCGCGGAGTGGTGTTTGATGTGGTAGTAGATCTGCGCACTGACTCTGCAACATACGGCAAATGGCATGGAGAGATATTGTCAGCCGAGAACAAAAAGCAATTTCTTATACCAGAGGGATTTGCCCATGGATTTCTAGTCCTCTCCGATGAGGCTGAATTCTGTTACAAGGTGAATGACTTCTGGCATCCGAATGACGAGGGTGGCATAGCGTGGAATGATCCGGGGATAGGTATCGTATGGCCGGAGGTATGCGGCGAATATAAAGGAAGTGCTTCGGCTGAGGGATATACGCTGAAGGATGGAACCCCGCTGGTGCTGTCGGAGAAGGATCAGATGTGGGGGAGGATGGAAGAGAAGTAGGTTTGAATAAAGAAGAAATGAAATACTCAAATAAGTTATTCGATTCATATGTGCAAGGCAGAATGAAAGAACTGGGCATTGATTTTTCTTCAGGTGAGTACATAAGAGATCCTAAATTCAAGCAGCTATCTAAAAGTTTCGTAAAAGAGGGTAATGAATTTGTTACCGAGGCTTGGTGGATTGAAAAAATTTTATTGGGCAATAGCGACTAGAGAAAATATATAGTCCATATGCATTGGGTATTGAAAGAAAGCTGTCTGTAGAGGAAATGAAGGATTCTGTGTGGCAGACTGTGTTTGCAGACAAGTATCCAGAAAAGAGCAGAACACAAGGGGAATATCAATGGGGTGGCGAAGATGATATAAAACAATACTTTTTGGGAACAATCCATAACAGTTCCATAGTTGATGATATCGGAAAGAATATAGAGAAAAAAATACTTGAATGTAAGATGAGACATTCAGCAAGGGTTAAATATTGCTTAGAGTTGAATTTAACTAATAATTATATTGGTGATGCTGACAATTATATGCTAAATCTCAGGATTGACGTAGAGAATAAAGAAATTAACTTAACATCTTTTCTTTTGTTTTCGGACGAAAATAAGCTAAGAATTTTTAAACGCAATGGAATAAAAATAAAAACTTAACATTTTTGTGGCGAATACTAATTTCCTAAAAATGATTTAATGAGATTACAACAAAGCGCAGAGTTGAATTCTTTTTAGGAGGTTAAAAATGCAACAACTGGTACATATGTTACTCAGAAAGGGTTTGGCTGGGCATCAGAATGGAAACCATCAAAGATTATAGTAAGAATTTGTACAGAAGATGGTGAGACCGAGGTATGGATAGACAAGTATTTCAGAGAGCATTGGGGGAGGCTTACTGCAAAAAGAATAAAAAAAATAATGGACTCAATGCCGGATACGTTAGAGGTGCATAAGAATATAGCGAGATCGGGAACGGTATATTATACGGTAGGTGACTCATCGCTATCTGATTGGCTTATGAGAGCGAAGTAACAAAAACGCATAATATAATATGAATAACAGGAGTAGAAGACTTCTATCGTAAATTTATGATTTATGATGGAAGTCTTTTTTTAAAACAACATATAATTAATGAAACTATATTGATAATAAACTAAATAGATGTATAATAGGCCATACCGATGAATAAATATGTAAATACCATATTATTTCCATACAATTTGACAGATATATAGTGTTTACAAATAAAAATGCGGTCATATGACCGCGAAAACCTTGACAGTGCAGAAAAGATAAATATAATATATAATATACGGAGGTGACTAGGTGGGTAATCAAGCTAACATATCAGAAATAACTCAGTTTCTTGAAAAAATGAAAATATTAGTATCTGCTGGAAAATATGATTTTGTTCCGAGAAGGAAGAATATGCAGGCGTTAGCGCAGTATGGACTTACAATTGCTGATGCAAGAGAAGAGATACTTGGACTAGTTGTTGGCGATTACTATAAAGGACCGAAACAGGATTTTGATCAGAGCAAGCCAGGCGATATTTGGGAGTTTAAGAAAATGATAGGTAAAGACCGATTCTATGTGAAAATGAAAATTATAGAGAGGAATGGTGAAGAGATCGTTAAATGCCTTGGCTTTCATGACGACAATTTTGCTTAAAGTTCAGGAGGTGATAGTAATGAGAAGATTTTGTGAGGAATGTGAAAGAGAAGTTGAAACCCATATAGAGGAAAGAAAAGAGAGTTATATGGTTTGCGGAGAGCAAATAGAGGTGGATGCGGACGTTCTTGTATGTTCGGAATGTGGAGAGGAACTTTTTTGTGAGGAACTTGATAATGCAACATTGGTTAAAGCATATAATGAATACCGTAAAAGACATAAACTACTACTTCCTGAAGAAATAAAAACCATAAGAATGCAATATGGTCTCACTCAAAGGAGCTTTGCGAAGTTGCTAAATTGGGGAGATAAAACCATTTTCAGGTATGAAAATGGTTCTATTCAAGATAAAGCTCATAATACAATTCTTTTATTTTTGCGGCAACCAGAGAACATGAAAACGTATCTTGTGGAGAATGAAGTTCAATTAAGTGATAAACAAAAAAGCAAATTGTTGGATAAGGTAGAAAAACTCATACAGGGAAAGGGATATCAGGAAGATTGTAATTATACTTGGGTAGATGTTCCGTGTGAAGAGAATGGATTTAAAGAGTTTGATTATGAAAAACTTTGTGGTATGGTTTTGTTTTTTGCCAATAAGAGCTTGGAATTATTAAAGACTAAGTTGATGAAATTGCTTAATTACTCAGACATGATTTTTTATAAAGAAAATGGGGTATCGATATCTGGATTAAGGTATGTACATTTACCGTTTGGACCGGTACCAGAGAATTTTGATATGCTTATGGAAAAAATGGCGGAAGATAAGATTGCGCACATTGAAGTTTTTTATGATGGTGGATATGAAAAACATCAGGTGATTCCAGATGGAGATATCCCTGGGAAACTATTTTCTGATGAAGAATTGGAGGTGCTTGAAAGAATATATAATAAATTTAAAAATTATGGATCATGTGATATTTCACAATATTCGCATAAAGAAAAGGGTTATTGCGAAACAAAAACAGGTCAGGTTATTTCTTACCTATATGCGAAGGATATACTGCTAGATTGATTATATTGGATAAATTGGTTATTTACTAGGGAGGGAAAATAATAATAGGAACAGCATTTTTTGTAACGTTATTTATTCTAATCACATCAATAATATTATATATATATATTTGTATCTATAGAGAAGATATTGTACACAAAATATGGAACATAGTATGGAAGGTTTTCCATTTTACTTTATTGATTTTATCAATGCTTGGAATAAGATTTATAATAATAATGATTTTATTTCTAACAGATTGTAAGACACAAAAAATCACATGTGGTTTTATTTTGGCATGTTTTATTTCTAATACTATTGAATATATACATTCTGTTTGGAAACTGCAAAATATAGATATTATATATACCTATATTTTGGTGAATGGTGGAAAGAAGGAATTGTGTGTTAGTGAGAAAAAGGTTTGTGATATAGTTTCCGCAATGATTGTAATGGCATTGAACATGTTTTTGTTTTTGTGCTATAAAGAAGGCTATTGTTTAGTTTATACGATATCAACACTTTATAGTGTATTGACAAGATATACAAAAGAACACGACTTCGAAATTGGAGAAAACAAAAAGATAAATTGGCATATGTTTAAACACATTAATGCGGACAGGAAAACATGGGTCAGAGGTATCATAATCGGTGTAATAATCACTATTGCATTATTGTTGTTTGCGAAATTTGAGAACAGTTTAAGCAAAACATACCAACAAATATCAATAGGATTTTTAATAAGCGGATTGATTGTAATTATTTGTGTGATAAAACATACAATTAGATCATCAAAAAAGAGAAAAATATCATAAATTTGTAAAAGATTAAAGGCAACTATTTAATTGGCAAACCCAATCTACGGTATTACTATAACGATGTGTATTTGATATTATAGACAGTAAAGCATTTTAAAGAATGCAAAAGGGGAGAGTTAGTATGAATAGAGGAAACCGGATATGCTTGGATTCAAAAGGTTTTTCGTTGGTTGAACTGATAATCGTTATAGCGGTTATGGTGATATTGGCAGGGGCACTTGCGCCGGCACTGATAAAGTATATTGAGAAGAGCAGAAAATCAAAGGATATCTAAAATGCGACCACGTTGGAATCCACGCTTGTGTGTGCATTTTCTGATGGAACAATAGAGATTCCGGAGGGAGAGCGAACTGTTGGATATGGAGCATAGGTAATGCTGTGTAATAAGACTAGAGATAAGGCTCCTGTACCGTATCACAGCAAGAATTTCTCGGGAGTATGGTGTGGTGCTGATGCAGGTGTTATAATTGATGGCGAGGTATCTAGAAATGATTGGACGTACTGTCAGGCATTGGAGGATTATTTAAAGAAACAGGGACTTGATGTGAGCAATGCCAGAACATATAGTAACGGAAAATCCGATGGCTGGGATTGGATCATCGTGCAGGTATGTTACAATTCGAAAGGTCGTTTGTGTTCGCGTATATATTCTGGATTCAAAAATGAAGATGGCGGCATCAATCGTACACCTGAAAGCAATATAGAGAGAATGATAAATAGAGGTTGGATTCCGATAAATTAGAATAATAAAGAGATATGCAGACAGTCCGCTTGGGTAAACCCGACGGGCTGTCTTTTGTTATATTATGGCAGGCTGGTTAATATAACAAAATGGTATTATATGGTTTTATAGTTTAACTATATGTGATATATTAAAATATATATCTGTACACATATATATTGATATCATAAATAAAAAGAAGTATATGAATGTACAGGAATTTGTTAGTTTTTCCAAAAGGAGGCATTTATGAAGAAAAAACCAATATTAGCTATTTGTTATGATTTTGACAAAACATTATCTCCTGATGACATGCAGGCACAGGGATACATACAGTCGATAGGTTTTGAAGTTTCAGAATTTTGGAAAGAATCCAATAATCTGGCAACTGATAATGACATGGATCAAAATCTTGCATATATGTATATGATGGCAAGCAAATCAAGGGGAAAAAGGTTGTTTACAAGGGAAAATTTGAGAGGCGATGGTGCTAAAGTTGAATTGTTTCCTGGTGTTGATACTTGGTTTGACAGAATAAATCAATATGGTGATAGTAAGGGTGTTGAGGTGGAGCATTATATAATTTCTTCTGGATTAAAGGAAATGATAGAGGGAACTAAGGTGGCTGACAAGTTTAAGAAGATATATGCCAGTTCGTTTTATTATGATGTGGATGGAGTAGCAGTATGGCCGGCACAGGTTGTGAATTATACGAATAAGACACAGTTTTTATTCAGAATTGAGAAGGGTGTACTTGATGTGAATAACCAGGGCGTGAATTCATATTTTGCACCGGATGAATATCGCATACCGTTTAGAAATATAGTATACATAGGAGATAGTGATACGGATATTCCATGTATGAAGTTGGTTAACATAAATGGTGGACACTCAATAGGTGTTTATAATTCTGAGACGAAGGATAAGTCAAAGGTGTTCAGAATGTTGGATGAGAACAGGATCAAGTATTTTGTACCCGCGGACTATACAAAGGGGGCGAAACTTGAGCAGTTGATACATCAGATTATAGATAGAACCATTTCGAATGAAGTCCTTGAAGAGGCTCATTTCTGTTGTGTGTCGGAGAAGGAAAACGAGACGAGAAATCAGAGTAAGGAGGAACTTGAGAAGGAAGAATTGATAGATAAATTGAGTGATAGTACAAGCTTTGCAAATACACATGCAGTTATAGAACAGTTAACCGGGGTTAAAGTTTGGTCTGGTGCACAGAAAAATAAGTTGCTTAGAATCGCATTAGAGAATACTCAGGTTACATATATATTAAAGGATTATGACTTGAAAGCGTTTTATACGATTATATGTGATGGCGTAGACACTGAGGATGCAGATGGGGTAAGGGAAATTCTTAATTCCTAATAATTCGGAACTCCTCATATCTAAAGATAACATTGAATTACCAACCTCATTTTTATATAATTGAAATAGTATTGGTTACTTATAACATTAGGGAGGAATGTAATATGAGGTTGGTTACAAGATCAGATTTTGATGGACTTGCATGCGGAGCGCTTTTGAAAGAGGCGGGTATCATAGATCACTGGAAATTTGCACATCCAAAGGACCTTCAGGATGGATTGGTGGAGATCACGGAGGATGACTGTCTTGCGAATGTGCCATTTGTTGAGGGCTGCGGACTTTGGTTCGATCACCACTCAAGTGAGCATGAGAGACTGGCACTTGAGGGCAAATACAAGGGCGAGAGCCGTATCACACCGTCATGTGCGAGAATAATCTATGAATATTACGGTGGAAGAGAGAGATTTCCACAGTTTGACGATTTGATGGAGGCTGTTGATAAGGTGGATTCTGGAAATCTTACGATAGACGAGGTGCAGAATCCGAAGGGATGGATCCTCATAGGCTTCCTCATGGATCCGAGAACGGGACTTGGAAGATTCAGAAACTTTACAATTTCTAATTATCAGCTTATGGAGAAGCTTATAGATGCCTGCAGGACCATGACTACGGATGAGATCCTTGCCATGCCTGATATTCAGGAGAGAATCGTGCTATACAATGAGCAGACGGAGAAGTTTAAGGAGATGGTTAAGGCACACACAGTAGTTGACGGTAACCTGATAATCAGTGATCTCCGCGGTGTCGATCCTATATATACAGGCAATCGTTTTATGATCTATAGCATGTATCCTGAGCAGAATGTGTCAGCCTGGATAGTCAGTGGTCGTGGTGGACAGGGCTGTTCAGCCGCATGCGGATACAGCATTCTCAACCGTACAGCGACAATGGATGTTGGCAGTCTTATGCTTAAGTATGGCGGTGGTGGTCACAAGAAGGTCGGCACATGTCAGTTCAAGAACGAGGAGATGGACACTAAGCTTCCTCAGATGCTTGATGAACTGAAGGCTCAGGCCAACGCGTAAGTGCGAGATTAATACAATCAAATAGATATCACCGTAAACAGGCGGTGTTCTGGTTGGATTCAACTGGAACACCGCCTGTTTGTATGTCCAGCCGTGGGGACGGGAGTGAAGGCTGCGTGACAGAAAAATGCCGTTCCCGATAAAAAGGGAGCGGCATTTGTGCGTAATTAAGTTAGTTAAGTATTACCTCAAGTTTTATTGGATTGTGATCTGAGTTTTGAAAATCCAGATTAACTGTTTCAATAGACTTGATAGAAATGTTTGATGAAACAATAAAACCGTCAATTACATAAAACTGAAATTTATCATCTGCGTCATCATAAGACTTGTCCAGGGAACGGCATGTAGGAACTGACGAATCAGTTATGCATGTAAAATCATTTCCAAATTCTGAAATATCAATGAGACTAGGAGCCCACAGTTCATCAGATTGCTGGGGATAGGCTGATATGTCGGTATTTGAAAATGTCTGGTTGAAGTCGCCCCCGGCTATCACGTAATTGCCTTTATCGGTTTCAGCTTGCAGTATGTCCGCAAGCATTTTCGTCTGGGCAGCTTTGCCCTCACCAGAATCATAGGCTTCAAGGTGTAGATTTACAATGACAAGCTCTTTATCCGTACCATCAATAGGAACTTTGGATACAATCAGGCAGCGTTTCAGATTGCACAGCCTGATAGGATAAGAAAATGGGCAAGGAAGCTTGATTCTGCAAGCGGTCGATACCGGATAAGTGCTGAGGGTCATTATACCGGAAGCAACCTGCCCGATGGGTGGAATTGGGTATGGCACCATGAGCGTTTTGTAGTTGTAAGCGTAAGAACTGTTGTATGAGGGCAGTTCATCTCTGATTATGGATGCTTCGTTTATTTTGTGACTACGGGAGGATTTCTCATCGACTTCCTGAAGCAGGATAATATCAGGCGATAAACTATTCAATTCTTCTGTGATAGCAGACATGTTGGTTAGCACCTGTTCTTTGGTGGATGTGTACACACTATCACCGCCATCCATGAAAAAGTCAGCATTTGCTCCGAGGGAACCGTAGCCGATGTTCCATGTAACAACGGAAATGTTATCGCCGATTGATAATTTCTTCTGCTGGGAGAGCTTGTTTGTATCAGTGGGAAATGAATCATCCTGAGTAGCTTGCTGGTCGTTGTAAGTTACCGTCAGATCCTCAGAGTCTTGAGGTTTGTATTCGGTTACGGTGAGTACGCCGACAAAGATAGCAGCAATAAAAATGATAATTCCAAGAGCAGCACCTACTATCTTAAGAATTTTGATCATTGGCTTAGCGTTAGATTTTTTTACGGATTTCAAATAACAGGTCCTCTCTTATCAAATAATAAGTACACAATATCGAGATATTTGTGCACTAAACAAAATTATAGCAGACATGTCTTATTCAAACAACGGAAAATATTTTTTACAATAACGTAAATGGGGACGGAGGTGCCTGTCCCCTCCGTCCCCATGAAATTATCGGTAATGCATTCTATTTCCGTATGTTTAATTACAGAGAAATGTGTTATGATGCATAGGATAATAAGTCGATGAGGGGAAAATATGTTTGATTATATAGTTAAAGATGTTATGGAAGTGGTGGGATACCTGCCCATAGGAATTCTGTGCGGAATCCTTGCGGTTGCTATATATCTCGTGTGCGTGTGGTGTGCTGGGAGAAAAAGACATTTGGATATTAATTTGTCGGATGGCAGCAGTGAAATAGATGATAATGATGTTCCGGCTGTGACCTCAGCGGGAACTCACATATGGAATTCTATGGTGTGGTTTCTGCTCGGAGTGTATCTTGCAGTTATGTTTGTGACGGTCTTTCTGTCTAGAGAGCCGGGGTCTAGGCAGGGGATAGACATGACATTGTTCGGAACCTGGGGCGAGACACCGCAGGCGCATGCATTTGTCATAGAGAATATACTGTTGTTTGTCCCATTTGGAATATTGTATCCGCTGGCGGTTTCGACGACGGACAGAAAGCCGGATCTCAGGAAGAAAATAGGCTGGGAGAAATTCACAGTGCTGTTGGGATTCCTCATAAGCGTTGGGATAGAGACAGTGCAGCTTATAACGGAGCGCGGATATTGCCAGCTGGATGATGTGGTGATGAACACGCTGGGAGCACTGGTGGGGTATGTGGTATTTGCCTCTTTGAAATTTTGGACAGGCTTAGTCTTTGAAAAGCAGACGTGATGAAGAAAGCTATGAAGGAAATTATATAGTTGCAAAACTAAAAAATCCATATTTTGTAAAATTAAGATTGGATATTAAACAGAAGAAAAGAAATAAATTTGAGAAATAAGAAGGAGGAACACACATGCCGTGCACAACAATTTTAGTGGGTAAGGCCGCCTCATATGACGGTTCAACGATAATAGCAAGAAATGATGATTCGGGGGCTGGTTCATACACTCCGAAGAAGTATGCTGTGGTGCATCCTGAGGAGCAGCCGCGCATTTACAAGTCTGTTATTTCCCATGTGGAGATAGAACTTCCGGACGATCCGATGAGATACACCTGTGTGCCGAACGCTCTAAGCGGTGAGGGAATCTGGGCGGCCAGCGGAGTAAATGCAGCAAATGTGGCGATGACTGCAACTGAGACTATAACCTCGAATCCGAGGGTGCTCGGGGCGGACCCGCTTGTGTGTTATGAGCCAGCAGACGGAGATAAGCCCGAGAAGGTTGGTGGAATAGGTGAGGAGGACATCGTGTCCATCACTCTTCCATATATAAAAAGTGCCAGAGAGGGTGTAATTCGCCTTGGAAGTCTGCTTGAACAGTACGGAACTTATGAGATGAATGGAATAGCATTTCAGGACGTGGATGAGATCTGGTGGCTTGAGACCATCGGCGGACATCACTGGATTGCGAGAAAGGTTCCAGATGACGTGTATGTTGTCATGCCAAACCAGTTCGGCATGGATGAATTTGACCTGGCAGATGCATTTGGGGCACAGAACGAATTTATGTGTTCAGCGGATCTTCCGGAATTTATAGAGAAACATCATCTGAACGTGGAGAATATGGAGTGCGTGATGCTGCGGAATATATCACAGACCGGAGAGCTGCAGGATAAAGATGAGAACGATGATTGTGGACAAGAAGTCGACGATACCAACAATGAGATCGATTCGTCGGATGGCACATATACAAGTATAATATGCCCGAGGGATATATTTGGCAGTCATGACGACGCGGACCATGTGTATAATACGCCGAGAGCGTGGTTCATGGAGAGGACACTTAATCCGAATTCCGCTGTCTGGGATGGTCCGGACGCAGACTTTACTCCGGTGTCGGACGATATTCCGTGGTGTATGATACCAGAGAAGAAGATAACCATGGAGGACGTGAAGTATGTCCTGTCCTCACATTATCAGGGCACTCCGTATGATCCATATGGAAATTACGGTGACAAGAGCCTTAGAGGTGCATACAGGTCAATCGGAGTGAACAGAACGGATTTTATGTCGGCGATCCAGATCAGGCCGTATGCAGGTGAGGACAGCAGTGCCATCCAGTGGCTGGCATTTGCATCAAATGCATTTAATGTTATGGCGCCATTTTACACAAATGTTGACGAGGTTCCAGAGTATCTGGCAAATACATCCGAGGAAGTGTCCACGGACAATTTCTACTGGACCAGCCGTATGATCGCGGCAATGGCGGATGCATCGTATGCGAAGTCGGTGTTCCATATTGAGAGATATGACGAGAAGGTCATGTCTAAGGCGCATGAGATCATATACAGGTATGATGATCTCCTCGGAGCTGATAGGGATGTGCAGACGGATGCTGTAAGTAAGTTGGGGCAGAAACTCAGGCAGCGGGCAAACCGGGAGACTGCCGATATGGTAAGGCAGGCGGCAAGCGACACTCTTGGAAAGGTGCTTTATGAGCTGAGCAATCAGATGAAAAATTCATACTCCAGGTCGGATGCGTAACTGAAGTATGCATGGCGCAGTTTGAGTGGTGACTTTTCAGTAGGGAATATACGCCATGGTGTCAGTTGTGAGTTTCTCTGTACCGGCTCGGTGTCACGCCATATTTTTTCTTGAACATTCTATTGAAATATGACAGGTTGAAGAATCCGCAGTTTTCTGCTACAGACAGCACATTCTCATCATTTGTGGATAGAAGTCTTGCGGCAACATTCAGTCTGAAGTCGTTCAGATATGATACAAATGACACACCCATGGTGTTTTTGAAAAATCGCATAAAATGGGATTCTGAGAATCCGCAGTAGGAGGCTATGTCTGTAATGGATATGGCCTCTTTGTAGTTTTCATCTATATATGAGAGGATGAGCTTGGTCCTTTCAAGATCTCTGGTGCGGTTCTTTCTGTCTGATTCATCCCTGACCGTGGAGTTGGTGAACAGAATGTAGAAAAATTCAAAGTAACATCCCTTTAGAGCCAGATGATATCCTTTGGGAGTTTCAGAGCAAAGCTTATCCACTCGGTTCAGGCATGAGGAAAGCTGTGGGTACAATGGATCATCCTTGTCGTAGATGCTCTTTATGTCCACATCTCCCGCCAGGAGTGGTAAGAAGAATTCGCTGTCCAGTGAGTCGTGATTCTTTGATCTGAACATGTCGACGGAGAACAGGATATTTTCATATTCCATGGAGTAACCCTCGTGCTGAGAAATACCGTGGATGTGTCCTGGCAGGATGATGATGATGTCACCTTCCTCCACGTAATGAGTGGTAAAATCTACAGTAACATTTCCCCTTCCTTTTTTGATATAGATTATTTCCATAAACTCGTGCCAGTGCAGCGACACCGAATTGAAGTCCAACGGTATAGAACACAGATACGTATTATATGGAAACATCGGATCTGCGTGAGTCTTATTCTCCAGCAGGTTTTCATATTCCAGACTGTTCATGTTATATAACCCTCCACTTTGTCAAAGGGGACAGGTACCTCCGTCCCCAGGTTGATAGATGATAGAATTGTACAATTAATTGCCTGTATAATGCAAGCATAAATTAAGGAATGCTAATAAAATACAAATCATAACAGGAACTGTTTAGGAGGTATCAGAGATGAATAAAGCGTTGGAGCGTGGTGCAGGAATACTTCTGCCGATAAGCAGCCTCCCATCACCGTACGGAATTGGAACCATGGGAAGAGATGCTTATGATTTTGTTGATATGTTGAAAAGAGCAGGGCAGAAGTACTGGCAGGTACTTCCGATAGGACCAACAAGCTTCGGTGACAGCCCATATCAGTCATTTTCGGCATTTGCGGGCAATCCGTATTTTATCGATCTGGATACATTGATAGCTGAAGGGCTTCTCAAGAAAGAGGAGGTAGAATCCTACAAATGGGCTGACAGTGATGACGAGATCGACTACGCTAGAATATACAGACAGAGATTTGAAGTTCTCAGAAAAGCATTTGGCAGATCGGAGCACAAAGACAGCAGGGATTACGCAGATTTCATAAAGGAAAATGAACAGTGGATAGATGACTATGCGCTGTATATGGCGATCAAAGCTGATCATAACAACAGAGAGTGGCTTGCGTGGGAGCCGGCAATCAAGAAGAGAAAGCCGGAGGCTATGGCAGCTTACAGAGAAAAGCTTGGTGAAGACGTGGAATTCTACAAATTCCTTCAGTTCAAGTTCTACCAGCAGTGGATGCCATTAAAAGAGTACGCCAACAGAAATGGAATAAGCATTATCGGTGACATTCCAATCTATGTAGCGTTAGACAGTGCAGATGTGTGGGCGAACACGGATCAGTTCCAGCTGTCGAGGGGCCTGACCCCATCGGTTGTGGCAGGGTGCCCGCCGGACATGTTCTCAAGCTACGGACAGAAGTGGGGTAACCCGATCTATGACTGGGATGTCATGGAGAAGGATGATTTCGCGTGGTGGAAAAAGAGAATTGCTGCATCTGCAAAGCTTTACGACGTGATCCGTATAGATCACTTTATCGGGATAGTCAGATACTACAGCATTCCGGCAAATGGAGAGCCGAAGGACGGTTACTACAGACAGGGACCGGGAAAGAAGCTCATTGCTGCGATAGATAGTGCCATAGGTTCATCCAAGGTTATAGCTGAGGACCTCGGCGTGGTCGTGCCAGAGGTTCAGAAGCTGGTGAAGGAATCCGGTTATCCGGGCATGAAGGTGTTGGAATTTGCATTTGACGGCAATACGGCAAATGAATATCTGCCGCACAATCACGCAAAGAACTACGTAGCGTATATCGGAACACACGATAATGATATGCTGAAAAGCTATATCAGCGGACAGAGTGAGGAGCTTCAGGAATATATGATGAAGTACCTTATGGCGAACAGCCTGGATGATGTGGCAGAGAAGATGATACATGCACTTTACGTGAGCTCAGCGGACACGGTCATACTTCAGATGCAGGATATTCTGGGCAAGGACAACAGTGCCAGAATGAACTATCCATCAACGCTTGGCGGCAACTGGAAGTGGAGGCTTACCAAGGGCGCAACATGGGAATTTACACAGGAACATATAGATAAATTAAGGGATCTCACCAGACTGTATGGAAGAAACAGGGTGAAGACGTATATTTGTAAGGAGGATATTATGTTAAAGGATATTTGCATGAAGAAATACAACAAGGAGATCAAGGATTGTACAAATGAGGAGATATACTTCGCACTCCTTGATATGACAAAGAAGCTCGCAGACGGAAAGGTTTCAGAGGAGGGACAGAAGAAGGTTTATTACATCTCAGCAGAGTTCCTCATTGGAAAGCTTCTCTCGAACAATCTCATCAACCTTGGTGTATTTGACGAGGTTAAACAGGTGCTTGCTGAGAATGGCAAGAGCATCTATGACATAGAGGAGGTTGAGCCGGAACCATCACTTGGAAATGGCGGACTTGGAAGACTTGCAGCATGCTTCCTTGATTCCATGGCAACCCTCGGACTTCACGGAGATGGAATTGGACTTAACTACCACATGGGTCTGTTCAAGCAGGTATTTGAGAACAATTACCAGAAGGAGACTGCAAATCCTTGGATTGAGGCAGACAGCTGGCTCGAGAAGACAGACGTTACCAACACGATCACATTTGGCAGCCTGAAAGTCCAGTCAAGAATGTATGATATAGATGTAACCGGATACGAGAACAGAACAAATAAGCTCCACCTCTTCGATATCGAGAGCGTTGACGAGTCCATCATGGAGCCGGACGGAATTAACTTCGACAAGACAGACATTGCAAAGAACCTGACACTCTGCCTGTACCCGGACGACAGCGATGAGGCTGGAAATCTTCTCCGTATCTACCAGCAGTATTTCATGGTGGCAAATGGTGCAAAGCTCATCCTTGATGAGGCTAAGGCAAAGGGTTCAAATCTTCATGACCTGGCAGATTATGCAGCAGTTCAGATCAATGATACACACCCTTCAATGGTGATCCCTGAGTTCATCAGACTTCTTACCGCTGAGGGAATATCATTTGACGAGGCTACAGAGATCGTGACAGAGGTGTGCGCATACACCAACCACACTATCCTCGCAGAGGCTCTTGAGAAATGGCCGCTTGCATACCTTGAGAAGGTTGTTCCACAGCTTGTTCCTATCATCAAGAAGCTGGATGAGAAGGTTCGTAACAGATATAAGGATGAGAGCGTATATATCATCGACAAGGATCAGAGAGTGCACATGGCACACATTGATATACACTATAGCCACAGTGTAAACGGTGTTGCATACCTTCACACAGAGATCCTCAAGGATTCTGAGCTGAACAACTTCTACAAGATCTATCCTGAGAAGTTCAACAACAAGACAAATGGTATCACATTCAGAAGATGGCTTCTCCACTGCAACGAGCAGCTTGCAGCTTATATCACAGAGCTCATCGGCGACGGCTACAAGAAGGATGCAGAGAAGCTGGGAGATCTCGCAAAGTTCTATGATGACGATGCTGTTCTTGGCAAGATCATGGATATTAAGAAGCAGAACAAGGTCGTTCTCAAGGATTACCTTAAGGAGACACAGAACATTGACATAGATGAGAATTCTATCTTTGATATACAGGTTAAGAGACTTCATGAGTACAAGCGTCAGCAGATGAACGCACTTTGGGTTATCCACAAGTACTTCGATATCAAGGCAGGAAATCTTCCAAAGACTCCTGTAACTGTAATATTTGGCGCAAAGGCAGCTCCTGCATACACCATCGCAAAGGATATCATCCATCTTATCCTCTGCCTGCAGCAGCTCATCGATAATGACCCAGAGGTAAGTCCATACCTCAAGGTTGTCATGATCGAGAACTACAATGTGTCAAAGGCAGCAAAGATCATACCTGCATGTGACATTTCAGAGCAGATCTCACTTGCATCAAAGGAGGCATCAGGTACCGGAAACATGAAGTTCATGCTGAACGGCGCGCTTACACTCGGAACAAGAGATGGTGCAAATGTTGAGATTGGTGAGCTTGTCGGCGAGGATAACATTTACTTCTTCGGCGAGTCAAGCGAGGCAGTCATCGACCACTATGCAAAGGCTGATTATGTGTCAAAGGATTACTACGAGCAGCCTGAGATCAAGAAGCTTGTTGATTTCATCGTGAGCGATGAACTCCTTGAGATCGGACAGAAGGAAAGCCTTGAGAGACTTCACAACGAACTTATCGTAAAGGATTGGTTCATGACACTCCTGGATGTTGAGGATTATATCAAGACCAAGGAAGGCGTACTTGTAGATTACGAAGATCGCAAGACTTGGGCAAAGAAGGCACTTGTCAACATCAGCAAGGCTGGATTCTTCTCATCAGACAGAACCATCGCTGAGTACAACAAGGACATCTGGAGATTGTAATATAAAGCTAGGTTTATTTTCCAGCAGGGGACGGAGGGGACAGGTACCTCCGTCCCCTTTTGATTTAGGTTTTGGTGGCATATAGGAAGTAAGTCGGTTATAATTAAATTTACTAAAGTTGGAATGTGATACGAAAACAGTTCACATCAAGAAAAAGGAAGGCAGTGGAGAGATGTATAGAATACTGATCGTTGATGATGAGAGAATAGAGAGAAATGGGATAAGATTCCTCCTGAAAAAGCTGAATATGGAATTTGATATCGACGAGGCGGTAAACGGTCTTGATGCACTGGAGAAGATACGTCAGGAGGATTATGATATCCTTCTCACAGATGTGAAGATGCCTTTCATGGACGGTATAGAACTCATTGACAATGTGGTAAATGAGAAGAAGAAAATGAGATGTGTGATATTCAGTGGCTGCAATGAATTTGACTATGCTAAGAGAGCAATAAGGCTGGGGGTTGTGGATTATATACTGAAACCGGTCGATCCGAAGGAGTTTAAGGAGACGCTGGAGAAGGTTGTGGATGAGCTTGAGGCGGCTAAAGCCTCGGATGAGCTCAAGAGCAAGAGTATGGAATTCCTTTATGAGCATGCGCTATATATGCTTGTAAATGGCGAAGATATAGAGAGTATACGCAGAGAGTACAACGGTCTGAACCTGAATTTCGCCAGATTTAAGAGAATTTTGCTGGTTGAATTTAATCACGATTTCTTTGGAAGACGAGATGTAGATTTCAAGAAAAATGAGAAGATAATTGCGCTTGGAATACAGAGATACCTCAATCTGAATCAACAGCAGGAACTTATTTTTCTGGGCGATGAAACAGATGCGGTTTACACGGCCCAGGAGCTTGTCAAGATAATTAAAAGTGATTACGATGAGGAATGTTTTATAGCAGTTTCATCGGATATAGAGAACCCTGAGGACATGAAACAGAAGGTTGATGAGCTTGATGAGCTTATGGACAATAAGTTTTATCATCCGGAGATAAAGGTGTTCTACCCAAATATGGAGAGCGATTCATCAGGAATGATCCAGTTTGATGATGACACTCTCATGAAACAGATGAAACAGGACATCAAGATGAAGGATGTGGAGGCACTCAGGGAACATTTTGACAAATTCTGTGAAAAGTACAGGCACAAGAATGAGTGCTCACAGATATATATAAAGTTTCTCTACTCAAATCTTTTGAAAGACATATACGGCAGTATAGATGGGACCAGTGAGGCGGATCTTAACAAGGATGTTGAAAAGATGTATATGACGACGGATTTTCAGAGCCTTACAGGCCTGGTTGAGGTTGCGATAGACAGACTGGCGGCCTGCTTTGAGGACAAGAGTCAGACCGGACATAAGGAAGTGGAGATGGTAAAGCAGTATATTTACAGGAATTACGGGAGCGAGCTTGGCATAGATATGCTTGCGGATATGGTATATCTTGCCCCAAGTTATCTCAGCACAGTGTTTAAGAAAGAGACGGGACAGAACCTGAGCAAATTTATCAAGTCATACAGAATGGAGCGGGCAAGGGATATGCTTGAGAATAGTATGGCGAAGATTGTAGATATAGGAGCGATGTGTGGTTATCAGAATGTATCCTACTTTTGCTCGAGTTTCAGGGAGTTTTATGGAGTGAGCCCTCAGAAATTCAGGGAGAGCGGTGTTGCAGGCGGTGAGTAGACATACAGCAGACTTGGAAAAGGGCGATTGCAGAACTCGTTAAGCAGGGGGATCGTAGATGAACAAAGGTGGAGTCAAGAAGAGATTTCGTGATATGAAGCTGACTGGCAAAATGGTTGTTATTTATCTGCTGGCCGGACTTGTGCCTGTTATGATAATACTGGGTATAACATATATGGAGATGAAAAAGATCCTGTGGGATCGGGAGACAACGATCTTGGAATCTTATGTCAGCCAGACCACGGATTCCATGGACAATGAATTGGAGATATACAACAATCTCTCTAAATATATATCGTATAACCAGTCGATTGCAAAGATACTGAGCGCGGATCAGTCGGCATATCAGAATTATGAGCAGTTCAGTACGGTGATCGACCCTCTGCTGGCATCGATCATGTATTTCCATGAGGATGTAAACCAGGTCACGATATATACTGATGCCAGTGACGTAAAACATGGGTCAACGGTTGCACCGCTAAAAGATCTGGAGGACGGAAAGCATGCATATGATGATCTGGATAACAATATACACTGGCATATTGATCTGGAAAGCCGAACTGCATTTTCAGTCGGCCGGATGGCTATGCTGGAGCAGAAAGGTGCCAAGGGCGTTTTGTATGTAGGCGTGGATTATGACAGTGTATTTCAACCGTTTTATACAGAGACAATGTTTGATAATTATGGGCTTATCATAGAGGATGAGTATGGACATATGATATTCAACAAGAATACATTTGCCGATGAGCAGTCAGCATATGAATTGGATGTGGACAAATTCGATGTTTTGAGAGAGATGGAAAATTCGGGGTATCAGTTCATAGATAAGACGTCCAAGGCGACAGGCTGGAACATATGTGTATACAAGCCGAACAGACTTATAATCTCATCGGTTCGCCCAATACTTATAATAGCGGTGGCGGCACTTCTGATAAGTATGCTCGCAGGTATATTATGTATAAATATGGTATCAGAATTTATAACGAAGCGAATCAAAAATCTTCAGAAGACTATGAAGGCTACCGAGACAGGAAATCTGGGCATGGTTATAGAAAATGACAGTACAGATGAGATCGGTGATCTTATAAATGGCTATAACAGCATGAGTAAGCGCCTTGATGAGACTGTCAATGAGGTATATCAGAGCAAGATCAAGGAAAAGGAATACGAGATGAGGGCACTTCAGGCCCAGATCAATCCGCATTTCCTGTACAATTCTCTGTCTATGATCAATTGGAAAGCCCTTGAGGCGGAGCAGGAAGACATAAGCCGGATCACCCTGTCTCTGTCTACATTCTACAGGACAGCCCTGAACAAAGGAAAAAACATCCTGCTTGTCAAAGATGAGATAGCAAATATCAAGTCGTATCTTGATATCCAGCTTGCCATGCATGACAACAGCTTTGATGTGGTGTACGACATAGATGACAGTATTCTGAAGTATGAAACATTGAATCTGATACTCCAGCCGCTGCTTGAAAACGCGATAGGGCATGGAATTGACGTCAAGACTGATGGCAGAGGAGAGATACGCATAGAGGGAAAGGAGAATGGAGATTTTCTTGATTTCACTGTGTCAGACAACGGAGTTGGAATGACAAAGACCCAGGCCGCCCTGATCCTGTCCAAGTCGTCCAATGGCTACGGTGTGTCAAATGTAAACGAGAGGATCAAGCTATATTATGGAGAGAAGTACGCGGTGAAGATCGAAAGCACCCCGGGAGCCGGCACGAAAGTAATGCTCCACTTCCCAAAGAGAGTAGAAAACTAGAAAATCATACAAAAATACAAAGAGTGGATGTACCTCTTGAAGCATATTAAAGCTCAAGAGGTACATTTTTTTTATACTTTGTTTCTTGCCGGAGCGGCGCCCGCCCATCAAAAAAACAACATATCTAAAAAATCCAACATGATTCTAAAATCATTGATATATACGGATTGGAAACGTTTTCTTATAATAATGACATAAGGTAAAGGTACTGCAAAGGTGTTAAAAAACATTCAATCAAAACTATATTTTTAAGGAGGAACGGTTATGAAAGTTAAGAGATTTGCAGCAGTTGCACTTGCGGGTGTAATGGGAATGTCAATGCTGGCAGGATGTGGAGATTCAGGAAAGGACGAGTCAACAACAGCAGCAAAGAGTGATGCATCAGAGGCTACAGATGCAACAGAGGCAGCTTCAGAGGAAGAGGCGATCAAGACAACACTTACAGTATGGGGACCAGCTGAGGATCAGTCACCTGATTACGGCGAGTGGTTACAGACAACATGTGAGGCATTCAAGAAAGAGCATCCAAACTGGGATATCACATTTGACTATGGTACATGTAGTGAGGGTGATGCTGGAAAGACTGTAACACAGGACGTTTCAGCGTCAGCAGATGTATACATGTTCGCAAATGACCAGTTACAGACTCTGATCGATGCAGGTGCCATCTCAGAGCTCGGCGGAAGCACAGCAGATTATGTTAAGTCAACAAATTCACAGGCAATCGTAGATTCTATCACAGTTGATGGAGGTATCTATGGTGTGCCATTTACAACAAATACATGGTTTATGTACTACAACAAGAAGACATTTACAGAGGATGATGTAAAGAGCCTTGACACAATGCTTGAGAAGGGTAAGGTTTCATTCCCACTCTCAAACTCATGGTACATCGCAGCATTCTACCTTGCAAATGGCGGAACATTATTCGGTGATGGTACAGACAATGATGCAGGAATCAACTTCGGTGGTGACAACGGCAAGGCTGTTACAGACTACCTGGTAGATCTTGTAAACAACAAGAACTTTGTAAACGATGAGTCAGGTGTTGGTATCTCAGGTATGACAGATGGTTCAATATCAGCAATGTTCTCAGGCTCATGGGACTACGCAGCATTACACGATGCACTTGGAGATGATCTCGGAATCGCAGTTATGCCAACAGCCAAGATCGGCGGTGAGGACAAGCAGCTCCTCTCATTTGCAGGATCAAAGGCAATCGCTGTAAATCCTAACTGTGAGTATCCACAGGTTGCAGTTGCACTTGCACTCTACCTTGGAAATGAGGCATCACAGGAGTCACACTACACAGCAAGAAACATCGTTCCATGTAACACAAGCCTTCTTGAGAGCGATGCAGTTAAGGGCGATGCACTTGTAGCAGCTCAGAATGCAACATTCGATACAACAGCATTCATCCAGCCATTTGTTCCTAAGATGGGCAACTACTGGACACCAGCAGAGAACTTTGGTAAGTCACTCGTAAATGGTGAGGTTACACACGACAACGCAGCAGATATGACAGAGTCATTCAACACATCACTTAACACTGATGTAGCACAGTAAAAATACTAGTTATATATTTCAAAAACAGGTGCTCCATTCATCTACAGGTGATGGGGCACTTGTAATAAGAAGAGATAATGATTTACTTTGAGACGGAGGTGTTAGGATGGCTCAGGCTATAACAAATAAAAAAAGCAAAATAAAGAAAATACGAAGATCTGATTACCCATATACCGTTGCACAGGCAGCGGCAAATGGAGACATAGCTACCAGAATTTCATTTCTGATCTTGGGGTTTGGAAGCATAGTCAGAAAACAGTTTGTAAAGGGATTTTCGTACCTGGTACTAGAGGTACTGTTTATATGGTTTATGATAAAGCACGGAGCATCACTCCTGGTGGATCTCTTCCATCTGGGTGGTCAGGAACAGCAGAAGGTCTGGAATGAGGCAAAGGGTGTATTTGAATATACCCAGGGTGACAACACTCTGCTCATGCTCCTGTACGGTGTGGCAACACTGTTTATAATTTTCGCATTCATCTGCCTTTGGGTAGTAAGTATAGAGAGCGCATACAAAGCGTATTGCCTGTGGGATAAAGGCAAAAAGGTTCCAAAGTTTAAGGACGATGTGAAGAGTCTGTTTGACAGCAATCTTCACGCATTTCTTCTTCCACTTCCTGTACTTGGAGTCGTTGTATTTACGATATTGCCATTGGTTTTCATGATATTTATGGCATTTACAAATTACAGCAAGCTTGGTTCACATACAGTTATATTCAACTGGGTTGGACTGAAGAATTTTGCAAAGATATTGAACTTTAGTGATGCAATAGGAAGTACATTCTGGTCAGTGCTTGGCTGGACACTTGTTTGGGCTGTGGCAGCCACATTCAGTAACTACTTCCTTGGAATGATACTCGCAATGGTGATCAACAGAAGGGGAACCAGGGCAAAAGGTATGTGGAGAGCGATCTTCATGCTCTCAGCAGCGGTTCCACAGTTCGTATCACTTCTTCTGATGAGAACGATCTTTAGTCAGAATGGTATCGTCAATACATTACTTATAAATAACGGAATAATCGACAATGCTATTCCATTCTGGAGCAATGCAACACTTGCCAGAGTCATGGTAATTGTCATCAATATCTGGATAGGAATTCCATTTACCGTCATGCAGGTCACAGGAATTCTCCAGAGCATACCGGAGGAGATATACGAGGCTGCGAGAGTTGACGGCGCAGGCCCGGTAAAGATCTTCTTCAAGATAACTCTTCCTTATATGTTGTTTGTCACAGCACCATATCTGATAACAACATTTGCAGGAAATATCAACAACTTCAACGTTATCTACCTTCTGTCAAATGGAGCGCCTACTCCGGTTGGAAAGACTGCCGGAAAGACAGATCTTCTTGTCACATGGCTCTATAAGCTGACGGTTGATAATCAGTACTACAACTTAGGTGCTGTTATAGGTATCATGACATTCATAGTTCTCGCTGTTGTGTCACTGGTAACTTACCACAACACCGCATCATATAAAGATGAGGAGGGATTTCAGTAATGGCTAAATCAAATAATGGGATTAAAGCAAGAAGCAAATGGACACTGGGAGACATCGTGGTTCATATCATACTGGTAATCCTTTCGGTTATCTGGGTACTGCCGATTGCATGGATAATCATGATAAGCTTCAGAGGAGAGAAAGGACAGTATGTTTCAACTCTGCTGCCAAAGTCTCTGACTCTGGCGAACTATACAAAGCTTTTTACAGACACAGGTATCCTGAACTTCATGCAGATGTTCAAGAATACTTTGATAATAGCAATTTTCTCATGTATAATATCAACAGCGTTCGTGCTTGCAGTTTCATACTGTATGTCAAGAATGCGTTTCAGACTGAGAAAGCCATTTATGAATGTGGCACTTATCCTTGGAATGTTCCCGGGATTCATGGCTATGATAGCTGTGTATTACATCCTTAAGGTTCTGGGACTTTCAGAAGGCTCACTCATCAGGGTTGCTCTGGTACTCGTATATTCAGGCGGTTCAGGACTTGGATTCTATATCGCCAAAGGATTCTTTGATACTATACCAAAGTCTCTGGAAGAAGCAGCATACCTTGATGGTGCTACAAGATGGCAGTCATTTACAAGGATCATCATACCACTCAGCCGTCCGATCATAGTTTATACGGTTCTGAATTCGTTCCTTGCACCATGGATTGATTTCGTGTTCGCCAAGGTTATATGCAGAGCCAACAAGGACTATTACACAGTATCCATCGGACTTTGGAACATGCTCGAGAAAGAGTATGTGTACAACTGGTTCAACTCATTTGCGGCTGGCGCAGTGCTGATATCCGTACCGATTATCATTCTCTTTATGGTAATGCAGAAGTGCTACAAGGATAGCATGTCTGGAGGCGTAAAGGGTTAAGGATAATATATGAAATTATTTGCAAAACCTAAGTGGAATGAGGAAAGCATATGCCAGCAGAGAGATATAAATTCAAGTATCTGAAAAAAATAATAACATGTGTGCTAACAATTACCCTTATAATAATATGTGGCTGCCAGGACAATAACACCCCCTCCAACCCGTCTGAGGCGACCACAGATGCAGAATACAAGTCTGCCATGCATATTGCGGAGACAACGCCGCTTGGAAGGTATCCGGAACAGCTCACCTATACCCTGGGCAAGCTGTCCGGTGCAAATAATTCAAATCTCCCGCAGGGAGAAACGTATGAAAATAACGCATACACACAGATATTAAATGAAATCTTAAATGTGCAGAACCAGGATATATTTGAGGCTGCTGATGATCAGTATGATGACAATGTATCCATGGTGATAGCCCAGAAGGATCTTCCGGATGTGATGATCGTCCAGGATATGGATGAGTTGCAGTATCTGGTGGAAAATGACATGATCGAGGATCTCACAGACAGTTATAACAACTGTATGAGTGAAACGATAAAGAACATATATAAGAGTTATGGCAGCAGTATACTAGATGTGGTTACATTTGATGACCGTATCATGGCAATACCTGAGACAAATATATCAGATGGACCAAATCTGATATGGCTTAGAAAAGACTGGATGGATAAGCTGGGACTTGAGGCTCCGAGAACACTTTCGGATGCAGAGGAGATCATCAGGCAGTTTATTGAGAAGGATCCGGGAAATAATGGTGAAGGAAATACCGTAGGGCTGGTGGCAGACACAAGTCTCTGCGGCGGTTGTGGTTATAGCAGCGAGTACACGCTCGACATTGTATTTGCCGCATATGGGGCATTTCCGAAACAGTGGATAAAGGATGAGGACGGAAATGTTGTGTATGGTTCTGTACAGCCGGAGGCAAAGAAGGCTCTGGAGCATATACATGAGATGTACGAGGAAGGGATTCTAGATCGGAATTTCCTCATGCGGACAAGCAGCAATATAATAGAACTCATAGTGAATGGACAGTGTGGTTCATTCTTCGGACCATGGTGGGCGCCAAATAATCCTCTTATGGACGCTGTAGCGGCCGATCCAACAGCAAAGTGGGAACCATATCTGCTTGCCACAGAGGAAAATGGTTCAACGAGTTATCACACACAGGTTCCGTATGGCAACTTTGTGGTTGTCAAAAAAGGATATGAGCACCCGGAGATAGTGTGCAAGATAATAAGTGTGCTGTTTGACTATGTAAGATATGAGGATAAAGACAATCAGGCTATAAAGGATTACTACAAACTCAATGTGGATCCTACCGCAAGACCACTTGCGATGAACGTGGATTACAACAATGCACTTCAGATATGTTATGGCGAGCTGAACCATGTGTTCTCTGGCATAAGGCAGCCAGATGATCTGAATCTGCTGGAACAGTCTTATTATGAAGCATGTGATTCATATCTTAAGAATGAAGACAATGCGTCATCGGAGGACTGGGCGGCATATACATCCCGTATAACTGCGTGCAAGATCCTCAATGATGCGCGTACAAATAAAGTCGAATCTCTGTACTTCGGGGAGACCGAGACCATGGTGTCAGACTGGTGGTACCTTGAGAATCTGGAGAGCGACACTTACCTGAAGATAGTTACAGGTGAAGTTGATCTGGACGAATTTGACAGTTTTGTGGACAAATGGTACAAGACTGGTGGAACAACGATCACCAAGGAAGTTCGACGTGAGTGCCGGTAACTGGATATATAATTAAATAAAAATGATCACTCGCTATTTTCTATAGAACCTGACGGTGTCAAAACCGTCAGGTTCTTTGCTTTTCCGGACGGAACGTCCATGGGGACGGAGGGGACAGGTACCTCCGTCCCCCTAAGGGTATGAATATAATTGGTGTAATACGCACAAGGATGAGATTGTAAAAAAAGCTCAAAATTTATATACTATGTATACAGTTTGAACTAGAACACCCGGCACAATACATAGGAGGATATATATGATAAGAGCAATAGTATTCGATTTAGATGATACATTATACGACTGCCTTCACGAGAATAATAAGGCAGTGGATGACACTGTGAGATACGTGGCAAATGAACTTCTTCATATAGATGAAGTGACAGTGATGAAAGCCTTTGAAGAAGGCAGAGACATGGTAAAGGATCAGCTCTCTGCCTGGGATATGGCGGCGCAGCACAACAGGGTGTTGTACTTCCAGAAGATGCTGGAGATCCTGGGGGTATCACCATTTAAGTATGATCTGCAGGTGTATAATTACTTCTGGAACAATTTTCTGAACAAGATATCCATATTCCCCGGGGCATTGGAGTTTATAGATGATATGAAAGCCAGAGGGATAAAGATAGGTATCTGTACAGATATGACTGCTCATATCCAGTTCAGGAAGATAGACAGACTTGGACTTACGGGCAGACTTGACGCAATGATAACAAGCGAGGAGGCTGGTATAGAAAAGCCGAACCGCAGGATGTTTGATATGATAGCCACAAAGCTGGGCGTAAAGAACGATGAGGTCATCTATGTGGGTGATAGCTACAAGAAGGATATCATGGGAGCGAAAAATGCCGGAATGACACCAGTGTGGTATCTGTCGCTGCAGAACAAGACGGACGAGGATGTACTGGCTGTGTCCAGCTATCCGGAACTTAAGAACATAGTGAATAGGGTGATGTAAAAATGCCGGAGTGCGTGATAATTAAAAATCACATACTCCGGCTTATTTTGTTTAATATCCGTATTTCTTTTTATTTTTTATAAGGAAGGTGATAGTTATGACAAGGGTCACAGCCTCCGCTACGGCCACAGCACACCAGATTCCATTGATGCCAAACACCATAGGCAGCATCAACACCGCTGCAAGCTGTATCACCAGTGTTCTGAGGAAAGATATGGTTGCGGATACAAGCCCGTTGCCTAGACCTGTGAAGAAACCTGAGCCAAATACGTTGAATCCGCAGAACAGGAATGATATGGAAAAAAGCATCATACCGGTCTGGGTCATACGGCATAGTGTATCATCATAGCCAACAAATATTCTTGCGATAGGGAGTGCCAGAACCTCGGACAAAACCGTCATTGTTATGGCTGTGACGGCGGTGATCACAAGGCTTTTTTTAAGCAGGCTGTGCAGCTGTTTTTTGTTACCGGCACCATAGTTATAACCGATGATAGGCGTGACTCCGATGGCATAACCGAAGAATATTGCCATGAATATGAATGACACATACATTATCACACCATATGCTGCTATACCATTTTCATTCGCAAGTTTCATAAGCTGCAGGTTATAGACCACAGACACAAGGGATGTGGACAGGTTGGTAAGCATCTCAGAAGAGCCGTTTCCACAGGCTTTCCAGATACACTTCCAGTCAAACTTTGCTTTCGTCAGTTTTAACGATCCTGTTGTGTTGGTCGCAAAATATATGAGCGGTACTACACTTCCTATAATCTGTCCGCACACTGTGGCAGCCGCAGCTCCGGCTATGCCGAGGCGGAACACAAACATGAGAAGAAAATCAAGTACCATGTTGGTGATACCCGCAAGTACTGAAACCAGCAGACCAAGGTTTTGTTTCTCTGCCGTTGTAAGAAAACTCTGAAAACTGTTCTGAAGCATAAAAAACGGCTCTGACAGAATGAGTATTCTTCCGTATAATATGGCGTCTGAGCGTATAGTATCGCTGGCTCCGAGGAGCTCGACTATCTGGGGCATGAAGACAAATCCTATGACTGCCACAATGCAGGACGAGATGATGATAAGCCACACCAGCATCGAGAATACTTCATTTGCCTTTTTCTTTTCCCCGAGCCCCATATAATATGAAGTCAGTGCGCTGCCTCCCGTACCGATCATGAATCCTATGGCGGATATCGCCATCAGCACAGGCATGACCAGATTGACCGCTGCAAATGGATTCTTGCCTATGATGTTGGAGACAAAGTAGCCGTCCACAATGCTGTAGATGGATGTCATGATCATCATGGCAATGCACGGCAGCACATATCTTATAAGCTTTTTATATGTAAATGAATCAGAAAGTCTTATTTCCATAATCCTTCAGTTCCTTTCTTAAGGTAATCGAGCTGACGCTGCATGAGTGAGAGCAGAAGTTCTCTTTCCTCATCCGTAAAACTCGAAAATGATGAAATATCAGCATTTGTCAGTGGCGTAATATATTTGTTGGCGAATGAGACTCCATTTTCCGTGAGTGATAAATATTTAATGTTCCCTGCACCTTTGTGTGTTGTCAGAGAAATGAGTTCCTTGCCTTCCAGTTTTTTGACAGCAGAGTTGCATGTCTGTCTGGGTATGAACCATGTGTCGCATAGCTCTGCCTGAGTAAGTTCAGCTTTATTCTCAATGGTCAATATATAAATTATCCAGAAAGCAGTTTCAGGCAGCCCGGAGTTTCTTGCCGCCTCCTGCCAGATATCGTCCTGAGCTTTCCAGAGGGTGTTAAATATGCGTAGCTGTTCTTGTAAATGACTGTCTTTATATGCGATCATAAAATATGAAAAAACTCCTTTAGTTATTATTGGGGTGCAAATTTAAACCCATAGCAATGAGAAAGTATTTTCTTAAAATATATGATATTTGATCGGGAAAACACCACTATCCAATATAAATCCGAAATCGGATTTAGTCAAGCAAGTTTATATAAATTTTAATAAGAGGACAGGATAGTGGGTTAAGTAAAGATATGCATAAATATTTTCATTTAAAGGTATGTGAAGGAGTTGTTTTGGGTAGGTAGTGTGGCTATAATAATAGACATGGGCTATGAATTTATAGATATATGTTATGGATGACTGAAATCTATGCGATGTGAAGAAAGTAGTCATGGCCAGGAAAGGAGTATACACTTATGGGGTTTTTAACAGGTAAGACAGCGATAATAACAGGAGGCGGACGTGCAGTTCTCAGCGATGGAAGCTGTGGATCCATCGGATACGGAATAGCGACAGCATATGCCAAGGAAGGTGCCAATCTGGTGCTTACAGGACGTAATGTCCAGAAACTTGAGGATGCAAAGGCAGAGCTTGAGAGCAAATATGGAATCAAGGTTCTTGCAGTCCAGGCTGATGTAAACGCAGGTGCGGACAATGAGAGCGTTGTCAAGAACGTTGTGGAGCAGGCGGTTAAGGAATTTGGAAGAATAGATGTGCTCATTAACAATGCACAGGCATCCGCATCAGGTGTTACCATCGCAGATCACACAACAGCACAGTTTGACCTTGCCATATATTCAGGTCTTTACGCTGCATTTTACTATATGCAGGCATGCTATCCATATCTGAAGGAGACAAAGGGTTCAGTCATCAACTTTGCATCAGGTGCAGGCCTCTTTGGAAATTACGGACAGTGCGCATATGCGGCAGCGAAGGAAGGCATCAGGGGCCTTACAAGAGTTGCAGCTACAGAGTGGGCAGCAGATGGAATAAATGTCAATATAGTATGTCCTCTCGCATGGACATCTCAGCTTGAGAACTTCGAGAAGGCATATCCGGACGCATTCAAGGCAAATGTAAAGATGCCACCAATGGGACACTTCGGAGACGTAGAGAAGGAGATTGGACGTGCGTGCGTGGCACTCGCATCACCGGATTTCAAGTACATGAGTGGTGAGACCATCACACTTGAGGGCGCGATGGGACAGAGACCATAGAGCAGTCAATATATCAAATATGGCTTATGCTATGATAATAGAATATGATGTAGATGCGAAACCTGGTTCGCAGCTTACATAAAAAATGAGCGTAACACAATAAAACCCAGATGGGAAATGTGTTATGCTCATTTTGTTTAGCCGACTCAGTCATCAACTATCTTGAAGGGAAGTAAGTATAATATGAGTAAGGCGGCACCTAGACCGAACATGAAAACGGAAGTGAATGTAGGTGTTCTCTTCATGGCAATGTCAGTCACGGCATTTTCTGGATTGCCTTTTTTGTAGTATACTTTGACGGATTCTCCCATGTTAAAGTAATTAGTACCAGTGTATACTGTCTGGGTATATGTCTGGTCATCAATGGTGTATTCGACGATTGTATCAAAGGTTACTGTATGGTTACTGGCTTTTCTGTAACGACCGGAATAATAATCATACTGTTCAGAATACTTTACATATCCGGTTGTCTGTTCACAGCCAATACTTTGAGTCCATGCAATGATATCCGGTACGATATACTTCAAGCAGCCAAGCCCACCCAGTATCAAAAAAACGATCGCTAGGTACAGTGCCTTTATGTTTTCCGGGTTTCTCCGGTAGTCTTTCACGATTTTCGTCATTAGAATAATCCCCCTTAAAAATAAAACTTGTCATCCTCCCAAGTTTGATGACCATCCACATTATAATATAAAAAATGTATTAATAAAATGTAATATTACAATATAATATGCTGTGAATTATCTCAAATAACTTACTTTAAAATAATTTTAAATATATCCACATCTATATTCACATCTCAAACCAGATGGCCTTCCGCTTGTCGTTAATGAGATACAAGGTTTCTTAAAAAAATATGAAATATCTGCCATCCTTCTTGAATAACCTTACTTAGAGTACTTATAATAGAACTTTATTAAAGAAATAATGAGATGTCATGGGCAGTCGATGCAAAATGCTGCTTGATGCATAACATTTGCCGACCATATACACAGGAAGAGGTGTTTTATTTGGATACAAACTCAGAAAACAATTTGGATACACGGGGAGTCCCGATCATGGGTCTTACCTCGGAGGAAGTAAGGAAAAGGATCGACAATGGACAGACCAATCACACGGATATAAGTACGCAGAAGACTGTGGGGCAGATTGTCAAGTCCAATCTGCTCACATATTTCAATCTTATATTCCTCATACTTACGGTGCTGCTATGTATCGTTGGTTCATTTAGGAATCTGACTTTCCTGCCGGTCATCATAGGCAACACGGTTATAGGAATATTTCAGGAGCTGCGTGCCAAAAAGACTCTTGACAAGATGAGCATGTTAAATGCGCCGCATTCGATAGTTGTGAGAGACGGAGAACAGCAGAAGATACAATCAGAGGAACTGGTTAAGGACGATATCATCATTCTGTCGGCAGGCAATCAGATATGTGCTGACGCTACGGTGCTCAGCGGCAGTATATCGGTAAATGAAGCCCTGCTCACTGGTGAGTCGGATGAGATCAAGAAGAAATCAGGTGATCGACTCATGTCTGGAAGCTTTGTGGTGTCCGGGCAGTGCTATGCCAAGCTTGACAAGGTGGGCAATGAGTCATACATATCACAGCTCACAGCCCAGGCGAAGGCCATGGGTGACGGTGAACAGTCAGAGATGATCAGGTACATCAACAAGCTTGTAAAATGGGTTGGAATCATCATCATACCAGTGGGAATCATATTGTTCTGCCAGGCGTATATCATGAATGGAGAGACATTCAAGAAGAGTGTTGTATCGATGGTTGCGGCGGTTCTCGGAATGATCCCTGAAGGACTTTATCTGCTCACAACTGTTGCGCTTGCGCTCAGCACAATAAGACTTGCGAAGAAACAAGTGTTACTGCATGACATGAAGAGTATAGAGACACTCGCGAGAGTCGATGTACTCTGTGTGGATAAGACCGGAACCATCACTGAGCCGGGTATGCAGGTTACAGAGCTGGTGATAAGCGGCAGATGCGGCGATGCCGAGATGGACAAGAGAGCATTTGCGCACTTGCTGGCGGATTACTCGGCGGTCATTGAGGACAACAATGCCACAATGGAGGCGATCAGAGCCTATGTGGCTAAGAATGAGATAGAGAAGGGCAGCAGGACACTGCTCAAGACACAGCCTTTCACATCAGCGAACAAATACAGCAAGGTGTCATTTGTCGAAGGAGACTATATGCTTGGTGCTCCGGAGTTTATAATGAAGGATAGGTATGAGGAGATATCCGAAGAGATAGAGGAGTACCAGAGCAAGGGATACAGAGTCCTTCTTATGGCGGAGTCAGGAGTTTCATATATAGAGAACAACGACGACAAAGATGCGGATGATAGTAAGAATATTAATGGAGAGAATTCTATTGGTTCGATAAGACCATTAGGAGGCATATCTCCTATTGGTTATATAGTGCTTTCAAATCCAATAAGGGAAAATGCGGAGAGCACATTTACATATTTCAAAGAGCAGGGCGTTGCCATAAAAGTCATATCCGGAGATAACCCTGCCACAGTATCAGAGGTGGCAAAGCGGGCAGGCATAGATGGAGCGGAGAACTATGTGGATGCGTCCACTTTGGCGTCTGAGAAGGATATAACTGAGGCTGTGGATAAATATACAGTATTTGGAAGAGTTACGCCTAAACAGAAGCAGCTCATAGTCAGGGCGCTCCAGAAACAGAAACACACGGTTGCCATGACTGGTGATGGTGTAAATGATATACTCGCAATGAAGGATGCGGATTGCAGTATAGCCATGGCATCCGGAAGTGAAGCGGCTGCGCAGGCGGCACAGACGGTGCTTCTGGATTCGGATTTCGGACGTATGCCATATGTGGTGTTTGAGGGAAGACAGGTGGTCAACAATATACAGAGATCAGCAAGCCTCTTCCTTGTTAAGAATATATTCTCACTGCTGATGGCCATATTCTCAGCGATATTTGCAATCACATATCCGCTGGAGCCATCACAGATATCACTCATAAGCATGTTCACCATAGGATTGCCGGGATTTCTGCTGGCACTTGAGCCGAACAGGGATCGAATAGAGGGAAACTTTATGGTAAATGTCATGTTAAAAGCATTGCCTGCGGGACTCACGGATGTGTTGTCGGTCGGAGCACTTGTAATCTGCGGACAGGTCTTCAATCTCCCGAGTGAGGACATAGCCACAGCCGGCACAATGCTTCTTGCGGTTGTAGGATTCATGATAATAATCAAGATCAGCCATCCGTTCAACAAGATGAAGTATGGTGTACTTCTTATCAACATAATCGGACTGCTGTTCTGTGGCCTTTTCCTCGGCAGGCTGTTTGCCATAGAGTCGATATCCAACATATGTTTCCTGCTCATGGTTGTATTTGCATTTGCTGCGGAATCTATGTTCAGATATTTGACATTGTTTGTTGAAAAGCTCAGCAGCTTCTTTGGAGATGAGAAGAACAGGAAAAAAATAAAAAGAAAAATCCGTAAATATAATATTTTTAAATAAAAAAGGGGGCAGGTACCTCCGTCCCCTGAGAGGTAAATGGGGACAGGTACCTCCGTCCCCGGGAAAAGATTGTGAGGAGGTGTAAGATGGCGAATACAACGAAGAAGGCGCTTGAAGTTTCGCTTAAGAAACTGCTCAAGGAGAAGCCGTTTGACAAGATAACAATAGCGGATCTCACTGGAGACTGCGGGATAAGCAGAATGACATTCTATTATCATTTTCAGGATATATATGAGCTTGCCGAGTGGGTGTGTATAGAGGATGGAAAGCAGGCGCTGAAGGATAAGAAGACCTACGATACCTGGCAGGAGGGCATGATACAGGTGTTTGAGGCTGTGCTGGAGAACAAGCCATTTATCGCAAATATATACAGGTCGGTGGATAAGGCTAAGATAGAAAACTATCTGTATAAGCTGTCGTATCAGCTCATAGCGGATGTCGTGGATGAGAAATGCGCAGGGGATAATCTTTCGGAGACTGATAAGCAGTTCATCGCAGACTTTTACAAGTATGGATTTGTGGGGATTATGCTTGACTGGGTAGACAGGGGGATGAAAGACGATTATCATAAAATAGTGGAGCAGCTTAGCACCACGCTTCGTGGAAATATAGCAAATTCTATTCATAATTTTGAAAGCGAGATGTAAAAGCAGAGGACGGATCAGAATAAAGAAATCTATTACTGCGGGATACGCGGGGAGAGCGCTTATGAATCGAACATCAGATATGAAAAAGAGATTGCCGGGGATAATATTGATAACAGGGGGGATCGTGCTGGTTGCTATGGTCATCCAGGCGGTTATACTCAGCTTTATCAATAACAGGAGTTTTGACGGGACCTCGCAGGTGCTGTTGGATCAGGTCAGCAATGTAATCGAGAAGAATAAGGCAAGTGAGGAAGATCTGATAGACTCCCTCAAGGAAGATTATATGGTCAGGGCTAAGGCTGTGGCGTATATAGTTGATGCAAAGCCTGAGGTTGCAAATAATGTGGAGGAGCTCCGCAAGATTGCTGCACTTATATCTGTTGATGAGGTGCATTTGTTTAATACGGATGGCGTGATATATGCTGGTACCAATCCCGAATATTTTGGATATAGCTTTGATTCCGGGGAGCAGATGGCGTATTTCAAGCCGATGCTTGATGACAAGAATCTCACCATGTGTCAGGATGTCACTCCGAACACATCAAATGGTAAGAAGATGATGTATGCAATAACATGGAACGACGATGGAACCAAGATGATACAGGTTGGAATCGAGCCGAGAAGACTTCTGAATGAAGTAAAACAGAATGAGATATCCACGGTGGTTGCCAATATGCCTATGTATGATGGACTGAGTGTTGTAGTGGCAGATGGCGAATCGGGAGAAATATATGGATGTTCATATGAACCGGTAGTAGGGCTTACTCTTGATGAGATCGGCATTTCGGTGACTGATGATGTGCTGCCGGACGATGAAGACAGTTTTACAGGCATAAGAAGGATTAATGGATTTAGAAACAGATGTGTATTCCGAAGATCCGGAGAGTATGTGATCGGGGTCATATATAGAATGGATGTGAATAGCCGGAGTAATATGGCAATCATGGTTATCATGGCACTGTATCTGTGTTTTGCCGCCGGCCTGGTGGTAAGCATGGTGATGAAGGTGATACATGCGAATCGGGAGAGAAATGAACAGCTGTCAATATTGACATCCATGTCGGGGATGTATTACAGCATGCATATGCTTGATCTTCAACATGATACATTTGCCCTCTATACCGCAGGAGACCTGATATTGAGGGTTGGTGAGCGGGCAGCAGGGGCGAAGGAACTTATGAGGAAGATCGTTCATAAGGTGGTTGTGGATGAACATCAGGCAAGTGCCCAGAAATTCATGGATCTTGATAGTCTGGGGGACAGGCTGATCAAGAAAAAGATTGTATCAGGTGAGTTCATGGTGAAGGACCTTGGATGGTTCAGACTGTCATTTATATCGATAGATGTTGACGAGGACGGACGTCCTTTAAAAGTCATATTTACCACCAGAAACATAGATGAAGATAAGAAACGGGAGCAGAAGCTGATAAGACGGTCTTATACAGATGAGCTCACAAAATGTTATAACAGGAGCGCATATATAGATGATGTCAGGGAGCTGCCGGGAGATTCTGTATATGTGTATGTGTCCATGGATGTAAATGGGCTTAAGCCAGTGAATGATACCCTGGGACATGCGGCTGGAGATGAACTGCTTCAGGGTGCTGCCGAGTGTATGGAGCAGTGTCTTGGAAACTATGGTAAGGTGTACAGGATGGGCGGTGATGAATTTGCAGCCATCATCTTTGTAAATACCAGAAGGCTGAAGAGAGTGCAGCAGGAGTTTGATGACGTTGTGCGTGGATGGTCTGGACAGCTGGTGAAATCCGTATCGATATCATGTGGCTATGTGTCAAGTGATGAGAAGGACTGGGAGTCATTTGACGAGATGGTCAAGGCTGCAGATGAGAGAATGTACGAGAACAAGGCGGCATATTACAGGCAGGAGGGCGTCGATAGAAGGTATCATTAGAGTACATATGCAATATAGATTTATACAAAATGAGTGGAATGATAAAATTTTTATCATTCCACTTTTTTTGTAAATATGAAATAAAAATTGGGCAAGCTATTATAGGGGCATGAGATGGATATAGACGGCAAACTGAAAGGAGAATTGCTTATGTCAAAGAAGAAATTGGGAATCGGGATAGCAGCGGTGGCAGCAGCCGGCGCAGGAGCAGCAGCTCTCACAGTTAAAAATCATAATAAGGCAAAAGTTCAGAAGGAGAAGGCTGCGGCTGAACATGCTGAGTACCGCAATACGGAGCGCGGAAAGCATGAAAAGAACAGCAAGGGAATCTATTATACAAATGGTAACTACGAGGCATTTGCCAGACCGAGAAAGCCGGAGGGCGTGGATGACAAGAATGCATATATAGTGGGAAGCGGTCTTGCATCACTGGCAGCAGCTTGCTTCCTTGTACGTGACGGACAGATGCCGGGCTCACATATCCATATTCTTGAGGCTATGGATATAGCGGGCGGTGCGTGCGATGGAATATTTGATCCTGCCAGAGGCTACGTCATGAGAGGTGGACGTGAGATGGAGAACCATTTCGAGTGCCTGTGGGATCTGTTCAGAAGTATACCTTCCATAGAGACACCGGGGGTATCGGTTCTTGACGAGTATTACTGGCTGAACAAGGAGGATCCAAATTATTCACTGTGCAGAGCAACAGTGAACAGAGGCAAGGATGCCCACACAGATGGCAAATTCAATCTGAGCCAGAAGGGCTGCATGGAGATCATGAAGCTCTTCATGACAAAGGACGAGGATCTGTATGACAAGACAATAGAGGATGTATTCGATGATGAGGTATTTGATTCGACATTCTGGCTGTACTGGAGGACGATGTTCGCATTTGAGAACTGGCACAGCGCGCTGGAAATGAAACTTTACTTCCAGAGATTCATACATCACATCTCAGGACTTCCAGATTTCTCGGCTCTCAAGTTCACAAAGTACAACCAGTATGAGTCGCTGATCCTTCCGATGGTGAAGTATCTTGAGGCTGCGGGCGTGACATTCCAGTACAGCACGGAGGTCACAAATGTCATATTTGACATGAGAGACGGCAAGAAGATAGCAAAGACCATCGAGTGCAGGGTAAACGGAACTGAGAAGGGGATCCCGCTCACTGAGAACGATCTTGTATTTGTCACAAATGGAAGCTGCACGGAGGGAACTATCTATGGCGATCAGAACCATGCGCCAAATGGTGACGCAGAGGTGAGAACAAGCGGCTGCTGGAGCCTGTGGAAGAACATAGCTGCACAGGATCCTTCATTTGGACATCCTGAGAAGTTCTGCTCTGATATATCTAAGACAAACTGGGAGTCAGCCACAGTCACAACGCTTGACGACAAGATCATCCCATACATCGTAGATATCTGCAAGCGTGATCCGAGAACAGGAAAGGTTGTCACGGGTGGTATAGTGAGCTGTCAGGATTCAAGCTGGCTGCTGAGCTGGACCATCAACAGACAGGGACAGTTCAAGACCCAGGACAAGGATAAGGTGTGTGTATGGGTATATGGCCTGTTCACAGATGTTCCGGGCGATTATATCAAGAAGCCTATGAAGGACTGCACAGGTAAGGAGATCACAGAGGAGTGGCTCTACCATCTGGGAGTGCCTGAGGATGAGATCGAGGAGCTGGCCACAAACAGCGCAGTCTGTGTGCCAACTATGATGCCATATATCACCGCGTTCTTCATGCCTAGAGCAAAGGGCGACAGACCAGACGTAATTCCAGACGGATGTACCAACTTTGCATTCCTCGGACAGTTCGCTGACACCCCTCGTGACACAGTGTTCACCACAGAGTATTCAGTGAGAACAGCCATGGAGGCTGTGTATGGACTTCTCGGTGTGGACAGAGGTGTTCCTGAGGTGTGGGGAAGTGTGTACGATATCCGTGAACTGCTGGACAGCAGCGTGAAGCTCATGGATGGCAAATCTCCGCTTGAGATAAATCTTGGACCACTTAACAAGCTCAAGAGACCTATACTTAGGAAGATCCAGGGCACGGTGATAGAGAAGGTACTGAGAGACCACGACATCATCAAAGAGGGTATGCTGTAGGTTGAAGTTAATATAGAGTAATAAGAAAGTTCCATGTGTCTGCACGGTGCAGATGCATGGAACTTTTTATATGTTTGAATTAGTTTGGAGACGGTTGTTAATTGCTGTTTCTTTTAGAATATACAAAGCTGGCAACTAGCCAGATGAGGCAGGCGGTGTTTCCTGATGCCTGACTGAATACATAATCCAGTGTGGATATGTCGGCGCCCATGGCCTGTCTGATGTCAGGAATGAGCACAAATATAAGCTGCCATGTGATGATGTGAAATACGATCATGCTCCTCTTCATGACAGTTCTGCCTGCCAGCAGCGATATAAGACTTGTGAGCATGAGCAGTGCCGTAGGTATGTACACTATGCTGACGGCTGGAAAGAGCAGATTGTAGTAGTCGTCAACATATGCGATGGCCTGTTCTCTTCCAATGTGTTCAGACAGATAGGTTACCCAGTAAGCGAGTGTTCCCACGAGAAAATGCAGTGTCGCGGCGGATGCGACATACATGAGCCCTGCGTATTTGACGAGCGCCCTCGTCTTGCGGTACTTGGGAAGTATCTGCTCCGATATGGCGTCTATGCCAAATGCATAGAAGAACATACCGACAAGACCTGTCACAAGCAGCAGAGCCACTCTCCACAGCTGGAAATCCCCGTTCAGATATGCCCCCCTCACATAAAGTCCTTTGTCCGCGGGTGATGCGGGTACTATGCTGATACACAGATCCCCCACGATCAGGAGCGCTGCGCCGAGCGCGCCCAGCAGGCAGTTCCTTTGGTATTTAATTTTTTCTTTCTGTTCCATGTAATCCCCCTTGTAAATAATCTATATGGTTAGCATAAACTAACTAGAACATATCATATACGAGGAGATAATTGAAGAAATATTTGCCAAAAACAAGTCGCGCCAATGGGGAAAGAAAATTGACTTTTTTCGTGTATAAAAATATACTTTCCATATATATACAATAAAAGATGCTTAAGAATGGAGGTACATTATGAGGGGAAGATGGAAAAAGGAGATTTTGTTATTTGTGATAGGTGCAGTATGGGGATTCATATATTGGGGCAATACGGTGTGGAATCCTGATGTGCAGTACCTCTTGCAAGATATAAAACATATAAAATTGCCGCTTAACTGGCATTGGATATTTGACTCAGGTGTGCATCTTGGCATAGCGGCTCTTGTGTTGGCGGTTGGCACACTGTTGATTCTATGGATACTGCGCTTTTTATCAGATTCACGTAACACACATGGGCTGATCATAGCCGGCCAGTGGTTCACAGATCTGATCTTATGTTCATTTCTGACTGGCGTGATCCTGTTCTATTTTAATAAATGGTTCCTATACAAGATTATTGGCGATAAAGGTGATGTCGTATTTTCCATAGCATATTTGTTTGTATACATATTGATATATATGATACTGTGTTCATGGTTTGATATATCCATTGAGAGGGTACAGAGAAAACCAAAGAAGAATTGCAGTCTGCTTATATGTCAGGTTCAGAATCGTGAGACATTTATGGATGTCAAGGAACTAGTAAAGAATTGCAAGTACACAGAGTGCTATACGTTGATGAAAAATAATCAGGAGAGATTGTCTCCAAAACAGTTCTGGGTCATAAGGGAGACGAACTTTACAGGGAAAAAGATGACAGCCGAGTGGAGATATTATGCAAATGGTGACTATGTAGAACTGGATGATGAAGAGCTTGCGACCAGGTTGCTGCTTGCTGAGAATGCAAAGAATATAGACTGGCAGTTATAATCGTATATAATGTTGTTAGTCTATGATATAAAAGACACGAGAGAGAAGTAAATATGAAAAAGATAGAGATAAACGACAAATGGATGCAGAAGACCAGTGTTGTGTGGTTCGGTGCCATGCTGTGCTGCCTGTTGTGGGGAAGTGCGTTTCCTTGTATAAAGATAGGTTATGGACTGTGGAATATAGAGAGTGCGGATACGTCGGCACAGATACTGTTCGCAGGTATGCGATTCGTGCTGGCGGGAATTCTTGCCGTGATATTTGGAAGTCTGCTGGAAGGAAGATTCATCAGACCGGAGAAGGGCTGCGCCGGCAAGATAGCGTGGCTTGCGATGCTGCAGACAGTCATGCAATACCTGTTCTTTTATATAGGACTCGCACATACAAGCGGAGTCAAGGCGTCCATCATAGAGGCAGTAAATGTATTCGTTGCCATCATAGTGTCAGGATTCATATTCCATCAGGAAAATGTCACTGCGAAGAAGATGCTTGGCTGTCTGGTTGGATTTGCGGGAGTTGTACTTATAAACATGAATGGAATGAATTTCCATATGAGTTTGTCAGGTGAGGGTGCGATATTCCTTTCGACAGTGGCTTATGCATTTTCATCTGTGTTCCTGAAGCGATATTCGGCAAAACACAATCCGGTCATGCTCAGTGGCTATCAGTTTATAGTTGGCGGAATTATTCTGTCGGCTGCCGGTTTTGCCATGGGAGGCAGACTCAGCACCGTATCCACAGGTGGAGTTTTGATGCTCATATATCTGGCTCTTGTATCGGCGGTGGCATATTCTCTGTGGGGAATGCTGCTCAAGTATAATCCTATATCAAGGGTTGCAGTATTTGGATTTATGAATCCGGTATTCGGCGTGATACTGTCGGCATGGCTGCTCCGCGAGGGCGCGCAGGCGCTAGGTCCGATAAGTCTGGTGTCGCTGGTGTTGGTGTGTGCAGGAATATACATAGTGAATAAGTAGGGACGTTCCTTTTGTCACGAGGAGTGTCCCCGTGTCATGATAACAATAGGACATAGGGACACTCTTCGGTACAGAAGGAACGTCCCTGGGAGGATAATATATGAAGATGACAACACTTTGTTACATAGAGAAAGATGGAAGATACCTGATGCTCCACAGGACAAAGAAGGAGAAGGACATTAATAAAGGCAAATGGATCGGTGTAGGTGGACATGCCGAGGAGGGTGAGAGTCCTGAGGACTGTCTTCTGAGGGAGATAAAGGAGGAGACGGGACTTACGCTTACATCGTACAGATTCAGAGGGCTGGTGACATTTATCAGCAATGAGTGTGAGAATGAGCTTATGTGCCTGTTCACCGCAGATGGATTTGATGGGGAAGTTCAGATATGTGATGAGGGGGACCTTCAGTGGATAGATAAAGAGATCGTGCCAACACTTCCGACGTGGAGCGGGGATGCGATATTCCTGAAATTGCTGCTTGAAGGGGAGAAGAGATTTTTCTCACTCAAGCTCGTATATGAGGGAAGTGAGCTGGTGGAGCACAGGCTGGAATTCTATTGATAAGGAACGTTCCCACAAGAGGAAAGGGGGATAGGATGTTTCAAATAAACAATCATGGAAATATAAGCAGTAAGGTTTCGGCTATAATAATTATGGTCATTGGTATTGGCATAATGATAGTTGGAATATGGATGGCAGCAGACAGAATGCGGAAGGATGATTACTACGGTTTCGCAACAGGAAAGGTAGTGGAATCGTCATATTATGAAAACAGCGATGACGAGAGGATGTACTCGGCTATTTATGCGTATTTTGTGGGCGATACGGAATATGAATTAGAGGATGATGATGCATCAAAGGTTCCACCGCAAATTGGAAAAAAGGTGGAGATCAGATATGATCCAGAGGAGCCAGCTGATGCATATGTGGGCGGAAAGCCATTGCCGGGCAGCATATTGATGGGCATAGGAATTACGATGATCATGTTATCAATACTTGCCTTTGTGAAAATGCGTAAGGGCAAAATCTCTGATGAGAGAAAACTTGTGATCGAATTGCTGACGGGGATTATAATGCTTGTGGTCTGCATAGGAACTATCAGATTACTCCAGGACGGCGGGGGAGGTATCGGATTATCCGAAATAAGCATAGTTGTATGTGGAATTGTGGGAATTATTGTAATTATCTCAAGTGTTAAGTATTACATAGATGTGAAGATGGGCAGGACTCCATCTGAAACAATACTCTCTCATTTAGGATTAGACGCGGCTTCTCTGATGTTGGATGATGAATCAGAGGGGGAAGAGTATAATATACCGAAATACCTCATGCCGGAATCTGAACAAGCGGAAACGGTAGGGGAAAAACCGCAGAAACAGGAGTATGAAAAATATGATCATCTGCAGGGAGATGGAACCCAGAACCCATATAGTGGGAAGATTTAGGAACGTCCATAGAAGGAGAAAACAAAATGGAATATAAAAGATTTGACAACACAATAATTGCAAGGATTGACAAAGGTGAGGAGATATTGGAGCAACTGAAGGTAATTGCTATTAATGAGAATATAAAGCTTGCCAGTATCAATGCTCTTGGAGCTATCGATGATTTTACAGTCGGAGTATATAAGATAGATGAAAAGAAATATTACTCCAACAGCTTTAAAGGATATTATGAAATCACATCGCTTACAGGAACAATCAGTACAATGGACGGAGAATATTATGCACATCTCCATATGAGCGCCGGAAATGAGAAGGGTGAAGTGTTTGGCGGACATCTGAACAGAGCTGTTGTCAGCGCAGTCTGTGAGATGGTAATTTCAGTAATTGATGGAAAAGTTGACAGAATTTATGATGAAGGAACAGGACTTAATATATTTAAGTTTGATTGAGTGCGTTGAATATATAAGATAAATCGGAATTTTTGGAGGTATATGGAAATGAATAAGGAACAGCTATACGCAGCACAAACAGCAATGATTGAATGGTTATCTGACCCTCATGAATTAGGAAAAAAGCCTTTCAAAATTGAATGTGCAG
>OLOR01000138.1_pt1 | contig 78902 bp, 109 predicted proteins | sample 1672521 | NCBI WGS metagenome assembly OLOR01 (sample SAMEA3136695, study PRJEB25190) | human gut metagenome | biome: human gut; feature: human-associated habitat; material: faeces | place: Austria | collected 2013
TGTAGTTCCTCAATAGACTTTCCGGCAAGCTCTTCATTCTGTTTGCGTTCAATCAGTTCAAGCAGTTTCTGATTGTATTCTTTTTTATCTTTTGCCTGAAGACGCTCTTCAATTTCTTCCTGCTTAAATTTAACAATATATTTTACAATCTGAATCTTATTATCAAGTTCCTGATCTTCTGCTGTTTTTACCTGAAGAAGACTCTCTTCGTCATTCTGTTTTTTCTGTTTATTAAGAGATTTGAATACAGAGTCAAGATCCTGCAGTTTCAAATCCCAAAGATCCTCGACAGAAATCATTCCTTTAAATGGGAACCGATATTTTCCCTTTGTAGCTGCTTCAAAAATGTTTGTGGTTGTCATAATCTTATCTCCTTTTTATAATATTGATATAAAATTTATTAATAACAGTGTCAAATTAGAATTTAATCTTTAATACTCTTTCTGTATTTCCTTTGACTTTTACAATCAAATCATTTCTCTTTGTAAGACTAAAACCTACACCAGAAAGCTGATCATCGACATCTTTTACATGAGCCTTTGCTCCAAGTGCTTCAAATACTCTTCTATGTTTCTCAAGATCCGACTTAAGAAATTCATTATAAAATCCATTAGGTTCTTCTGGATTTATACAATCTTTTAACATAAGGAATAAATGCTGATGTCCAATTCCCTTCTGTTCATCCCAATAATTTGGAGAATAGCATACAACTGATACAGGTACAAACTGAAGAGTTTTAATTCCCCATACATCTTTGCTAACAGTAGCGCAATTTCCATTGAGTTTATCTACAACTTTAAAGTTTCCATCATTATCAAGAATAACTTCAGCAACATCTACATCTCTACGTACTGGATGATTGTATTCATAAGAATGAATTTCTCCATTTACTTCAATCTCGGCTTTAAATCCCTGAGAATTTCTATACGAATACTGGTTAACATAAAATCTATATGTTCCAGGAATCATATTTGCTTTTGATGGGAAAGTAATATTTTCAACTGCAACACCTTTGCTTGCTTTGCACTGCTCAATCGGATGTGTGATATCAATGTCAAGATTTCCATTTGTACGTCTTGATACCTTATGACCAAAGTAAATGTGATCTCCGTCTCCCGGCTCTACGCAGTGAGCATCAAGATCTGAATTATCTTTTCCGTCTCCGTCATTCCACTGAATGGAAAATCTTACAATACCTGTTACAGATCCACCGGCTGCTTTTACATTTTCCTTGATATCGGAATCAGTAATATTTCCGGTATAAGCCCAAGAAAAACCATTATTCCATTTAAACATTGTCTTTGCTTCTTTGTTTTCTGGGGCAATCAAAGATACCATATTCTGTACATGTTTGTTCTCAAGATATACTTCGAGTTCCTTTGCAATTGGAAGCACATTCTTAATAAAGTCTTCTACAGAAATCTCTTCTACTCTCGTAAATTTCTTTGGATCAATAGCTACTTCACTTTCCATCTCATCAAAAAGATCCATAGCTCCGGAAATTCTCTTTGCTGAATCTTTGTTAGAGAACAGGATGTTATTTACAGTAATATCATCCAGCGTTGCAAATCTTCTCTGCAGTGCATCCATATATCCAAGTTCTGTAATAGTTTTCTTTGCATCTTCTAGCATCTTTTTAGTGAAAATTGCTTTCGGACGTTTATAATTTGCAGGAGCTACGATTTGTTCATATTTCTTTACTGCTGTATCAAGTTCCATTCCTTCAGAAATATTTACAAGTAATGTTCCAATACTGTGGTTACGAATCTTGCCAATAACAGCCCCAGCTTCGATAGATTTCTCCCAGGCATACAGATCTTTTTCTTTGCCTTCATTCATTTTGCTGTACTCTTTCTGATATCTTTTAAATTCAGTAAGAGGTTTCTTCCACTCCGCTCCCTTGTATAATGAATTCTGTGCGATCAACTCAAGAACTGTTTCTGTCGCTTCAATAGAAATCTCATCTAATGATCTTTTAAATACATGTTTGATTGCATTATAATTTCCTTTTACAGTATCTTTTGTTTCAGATCCAGTATAAATAAATTTCTTTGAGATATTCATAAAGAAATGATCATATGTATGGATCTCTCCGGTTGGAAGCATTTCTCTGCTTTTCTTTGTTCCGATCACAGCTTCGTCTCTTACATACACTCCGTCAACATAACACTTCTTAATATATAAATCCATTACTTTTGCTACTACTGAATATATTCCGTCGTTGATATTAAGGTTCCAGATAGTATCTACTTTCCCATCTTTAATAGTTACTACATTGCCAAGATCCCTAATAAAATGCCTGCAGCAGCTACAATCATATTTTCTTCTCTTTCTGTAAATTTCATTTGTTCCATCAGGAAATGAATCAAGATACAAATTATAAAACATTTCTGGATCCACATTAACAGTAAATAATACTTTTGCATCCTTTGTCATCTCTGTAAAATGTTTCTGCATCTCTTTTACAAACTCCGTAAATTTCATGTTTTTCTCCCTTTCTTTTAAATACATCATTTTAAGTAAAATTTATATTTTACAGTATTGAATGATATTAATATATCACTTTTGTCTCGCTGTGTCAATATTAAATTTATTAATACCATTCTCAAAAGTAAACTTTATAACTGACAGTATTCATCTTCACTAATAATAGGAATATTTAATTCCGCTGCTTTCTTATTTTTACTAGATCCACTTTCCTTATCATTAGTAATCAAGTAATCTGTTGCTTTTGTAACTCCAGACACAACTTTCCCTCCTTTCGATTCTATGTCTGCTACAAGTGCATCACGGTTTGCGAATTTCTTCAGCTTGCCAGTGATACAGAATTTCTTTCCTTCTAGCGATGTGTTTGCAGTTGTGCTTTCAACTGTATCATCTTGAAATGTAAATTGCGATGCTAAAGCGCACACATAATCATCATTTTCCTTAAAATAATTATGAATAGATTTATTTCTTTCTGTTCCAAGTCCTTCAATACAGGTAAAATCATACCCTTCTCGCACATCAGTAATAAATGTACTTATAGATTTAATAAATTTTAATGCTTTTGTTCTCATTTCCTCATGCTTTGCAATGTCTTTGGCTGCTCTGCTTCCAATAAGAGGAATATTCAGTCCAACAATAAATTTTTCAAGAGTTGTATTCCTACTATCTTCAATTGCCTTGAGTAAATTACTAATCTTTTTCGTTCCCATTTTAGGTAAATATGCAAGCTGCTCTTTCTTTTCTTTTAAATGGTACAGATCAATAGGAGATTCTACTAATCCTCTTTGTATCATAAGACTTAATGTTGCATCAGATAACCCATTGATATCGTGTGCTTTTTTCCCTACGAAAGCACAAAGTTCGCCCAAAAGCTTTCCTTTACACTGAGCATTCATACACATAAGAACTTCAGAGTCTTTTTCTTTTAATACAGCAGTAGCTTCTCCACAAATAGGACACGTTCTAGGAATTTCAAACTTATCTCCTTTGAAAGCTCCGTACCCCCTTGTAAGGTTTCCGGAGACCTGCGGTATTATTTGGTTTGCTTTATATACGGTAATTAAATCACCCTTATGCAGATTAAATTCCTTAAAGATACTTACATTATGTAGACTCGCTCTGCTTACTGAAGTTCCATCAATTTCAACCGGATCAAATACTGCAGTCGGTGTAAGAACACCGGACTTACCCATGGTCCATTCAATATCTTGTAACGTAGTTTCATATTCTTCATCATAAAATTTATATGCAAGAGAATGTCTTGGAAATTTATCCGTCACACCAAGCGACAAACCATAAAAAATATCATCATAAGTTACTACCATTCCATCAATAGGATAACTATACTCTTCTGCAGCTATCCTCAGACATTCAATAGTGTCTTCCATTGAATTATGAGTATCTACAGCGTGAATATACGGTACAATATCAAAGCCTAATTCCTTTGCTTTTTCTAATCGTTCATTAAAACTGTTAATCTGTTCCATCCCGGCTGGAACTTTCCATACAACAAATTTTACATGGCGTTGTTTTGCGATTTTACTGTCAAGTTGTCTTACGGATCCCGAAGCAAGATTACGTGGATTTTTATATTTGGCATCTGGATTTTTAATCTTTGCATTGATTTTTTCAAAGTCATCATATGTAATAATTGCTTCTCCTTCAATTTCTACATGTCCAGGAAGATTGATATGGAGAGGGATATTATCAAATACCTTTGCATTATGTGTAATTAATTCTCCTACTGATCCATTTCCACGTGTCTCGGCACGAATTAATTCTCCGTTTTCATATGTAATAAGACAAGTTAAGCCGTCCATCTTACACATTAATACAAATTCCTTATCTCCAATGAATTTCTTTAACACATTTACATCTTTCGTTTTATCTAGCGACATCATAAGATGACTATGTGCTGTCTTCACTAATTCACTTTTGACCTCATATCCTACATGCTGCGTAGGGGAATTGCTTAATATAATTCCAGTTTCCTTTTCCATATTTAAAAGTTGATCATATTTTTGATCGAATTCATAATCAGATACCAGATTTTCAGATCGATTGTAATAAGCATCGCAATACTTGTTTAACTCTGCTACGAGTTCTTTCATCTCATTTACTTTATTCATCTTCATTATATATAATCACTCCAAATTTATTAATAATAGTCTCAATCAATTAAGAAAATCAATATTAACAATCCAGGAATCTCCAGTAAGCTCAATAGACTCTTCAATATCAGGGTCACATTCTGGTATCTCATACCGAATTTTACATTCATTGAGATCAATATTTAATTCCGTTCCATTTGCACAAATACTCATAATATCTTGTGTTGAGAATTCAATATCTCCAGGCGTACATGACATATGTGATGATATAATATCATTACTGATAGTCATATGTACTGCAAGCAACTTACCTGGATCCTCTGCTGCAGCCATAAACGCGTTTTCGATGTCTTCAATTGTCACAGTGTTAATCATTTTTCATTTCTCCTTGAATTATTATTTATATAAAATTTATATATTACACTATCAAAGTATGTTTTGACGACTATTTATAAATAGTCGCCAAATTGCCTTATAAAAAACGATGGAACTATTTTTGCTCCATATTGATTAATAATCTCATCCTGATATTGTATTAAGTATTCCTTTGGAGTTAATTTTGTTTCTTTTGTTCTCTTTTTAACAAAGTCTATTCTGCCAGAATCAATAATTGAATTAGGTGTCACAACATTGTTAATATGAGATAACGATTTGGTAATACTAATATACGCAGAATTTCTTGTTGCAGGGCGATTATAGCAACTTTTAAATACATCAATATGACCTGACGAATCAATAAGTGACAATACCCTAGTACTTGTTTCATATTCATAAGTATTTGCACTTTTTAATATAATGTTAATAAGAGCATCAGACAACATTACTACTCTTCCGGATGTAAGCTTTGCCTTTTTATTTTGTATATCTACATCTTCTAAATGAAGTTTGTATATATCTTCGTATTTATTTCCTCTTCCAAATTCAAATAATGCAAGCATTGCGTACTGATCACGCGGCTCTAAATTAATAATTGCAGTTAATAACTCGTCTTTTGTTACTATTTGCATTTTTTGTATCAATTTATTTAAGCATGCATTTAGTTCATCCCTTTTAAATTCCTGGAAATGATTTTGACAGTCTCTAACTAATCCCCTATTAATACAAAATGTTGTATAAGATATAAATACTGTATTAATTGTACTTAAAGTATTAGCTGAAGAAATATTCCATAATTTATACATATTTGATATATCTACAAATGTAAACATGCATAAATCTTTATTTAATTTCTCTTCATACGAAGTGGTTCTTTCAAAAATCGATTCAAGAAAAATTCTATTTATAATAGTTGTTTTTTCTTTATAATCAATGTAGAGCTTTTTTATATCGTGATTATACATTTTACACCTCTTCCTGTATTATTTCTTTTATCTTTTTTATAGCCACTTTCCCTGTGCTCTGAATTACTTGAGTTGGAAGTTTATTTTTGTTTTCAAATGCTTTATGAATGTCATTTACCATATTATCTTTTGGTTTACCTTGATAAATATAGAATACAGATAAAATTATCAATATATCTCTTTTGGTGTATTCCATGCTTAAAAAGGTGTTATCGGCTTCTGTAAGTATATTAAATTCTTCAATCAACTCCTTAGAAACAGATATTTTTAATTTGCGTTTTTCATCATTAGTCATAAAAAATCTTGAATGGAAAAATATTTTACGAAGCACATCTGAAAAAGTTGCAAAATCTATCGGGGTCTGATATCTTCCAATCATTCCATATATATTGCATAGGCTATTTTCATTGATTGTCTTTGTAATAATATTTGCTAAATCACTAGAATTATATGAATTAGTATTAACCTTTGACATTTTTGTTTTCTGTGCCTGCTGATAAATATACCTTTGAGATTTTTCTACATTAAAATTGGTAATACGAAGTTCCATTTCTTGATTACATTTTGGATAAGAACGTTTCGCTCCTAATAATGCCAGGTAACGATGATATCCATCATTAATATCAAATGCATCAATATGATAAACAATTAATTGCTTCTGTTTAGAATCATAGTAAAAACTTGCTTCATTATCTTCATTTATATTTTTAGGAATATTTAATGTAATATCTGAAGGAATATAACTTTCTCCTATAATGTCTTCCTTAATAGCATTAACAGCTTTTTGATCAATAGTAATTTTATAAAAAGATTCTTCGTTTCTTGTTACTTTTGTCATTGCTCGCTGAGTCTCTGGATTATAATTGATTAATCCCTTATTCATAAAATAATATAATTGATTAGTGTCAATTTTGCCAATCCACTGATCATCTGCAATTTCAATCATATCAAATTTTAAGGGCCATTCTATTTCTTTTTCCATAGGATCATCGTCAAATTTAGATCCACTATAGTCATGAATTTCCTTTGAAGTAAAATAATCTGATAACTTATTTAAACCTTTTCCGTTTCCGTTATTTATCTTAATTTGACTAAGATAACTATCCAGCATTACAAATAGTTCTAAATCAGATGCTTCAATCAAATTTTTTCGAGTAGATGTATATTCGGAAAATTGAAGTTTGGTAAAATTATAAGTATTTTCAGCATAATCATACATTGCCTGCTCTAAAGGCTTATCATTTAATAAAACTCTAATAAACCTTTCTTCCATATATTTAATCAATACACTTCGATCAACTAACATCTTGACCACCTCTCTTTTATTTTAACATGATCTTATTTAATTTTTCATGTAATCTCTTAATGTGCTTCTCCAATAAAACCCATCATATAATCGCTCCAGATCGCTTTCCCATGTCTCAACATCATGATGATCAATTTCGGCATAACGTTTCATATCAGTATAGTCATATCCTTTTTCATTTAATATATCTGCGACGACTTTATACATATACAGAAACATTGTTTTTTCTTCTACTGGATCATACTCATCTTCAAAATCCCATTCATCAATTTCTTTTTCTTTGTCTGTCATTGTTGATTCTGCTTTTTTTCTAAATAAATCTATAACTTCCTGTTCTGATTTAGAAAAGTTTCCGGAAGATATAATGTAATTTGACTGACTCATTGCCTCTGTCAACAGATTTCCAAATTTAGACTGTATATCCAACGGTTTTTTACCTTCCTTTTGTCCCAAGATATCAAAAATTAGTCTCGGAATATCCATGTCATCTGGGAGTTTCTTTGTCTGAAGATAACAACATTTTGCACCACAAACGATACAGTACACAGGTTTTCCGTCATTCTGACTCGTATATTTTAAAATATTAATAAACATCTTATTCTGACAGATTTCTATTGGTAATAATTCAAAGTCTATTCCTTTTTCTTGCATTGCTTTCATAACCTGAACTAAAGCATTCTCGTCTTCATCCGTATAGCTTAACCATGTTTCTTCTCCGTAATGAGTTCCTTTAAATGTTAACATATTTTCCTCCCTACGCTCCAAGACTCTTTGACATATAAGTTGCCGCCTTTTTCCTTGGGTTATCAGATCTTGTAATGTACAAACTGGTTGTACTTATGCTTGAATGTCCGACAGCTTCCTTTGTAGCTTCAATATCCTTTGTTTTCTTATAATAAAGTGAAACAAATGCAGCTCTTAATTTATGTGGAGATATTTCGTAACCTAAAGCAGCTTTTGAATATTTCTGTACGATATCATATATTGTTCGAGGACTTATCCGATTTTTCTTTGCAGATATAAAAAACGCATCTTCTTTTATTTTAAAAGATTCTAAATATTGATCTCTATATTTTAACCATTTCATTAGAATTTTTTTTGTCCCAGGAGAGAAAATATATACCTGTTCTTTATCTCGCTTGTCAATAATAGTCAGTTTCCTTTTCTTCCAATCAAAATCAGTAACATTAATCTCACTTAAAGCTGTATTTCTCATTCCAGTAACCATAAATAAATGCAAAATTGTATAATTTCTTGCTTTCCAGATATCAGCAATATTATCATTTCCAACTTCTTTAAGGATTTTATTTAAATCATTCATTGAAAGGAATATTCTTTTTACTGAATCTTTTCTCATCGGTCGATCAATAAGATCCATTGGATTTCCATTGATAACTCTTCTTTTATACAGATACTTAAAATATTGATTAAGTGCACTACATGCAGCTTTTGTATAAGCTGCAGATGCTTTTTTTATTTCTCCGTTTTTGTTGATATATTGAATACTATTTAGATATTCCTGTATATCTATATCGGTTATTTCTTCAATATAATCTTTTCCTGAATATTCAATAAAATTCTGTATGTATCTAATATATTCAATACATGTTTTAGGGCTTTTTGATACTCGAATGTTATTATAGAATTGCCTTACATTGTCTGGCAGTTCAAGTAACATTGTCTCTATCTTTTGATTAATTTGAAGTTCATGCTCTAACCTGCCATTCATTCAATATTCTCCTTTCACTTCTTAATATACTTATTAATGATCCTCTTCTCCAATGTTTTTCCAGAGTCCCGGTACCATGGCAAGATTACTCCACAATATTCCTGCACTCTCATGGAGTATATCTCTCCACATATCATAAACACAATCAATCCGATTGCGGCAATCAGTCCTCCGTTGGCCACAATACATAATAGCAGGCATGGTACAACCCAATACCAATTATACGAGAAATGACACCATTTCACCAGCCACTCTTCACTCATCATGTCAAAACGTCTAATCTCATCATGAGATAAAGAAGTCTTTGGAGGATTTGCAGCTGCCTTGCGTCTCATTAATTCAGCATAACCAACCGTTGGTTCGTCCGGGCTGGTATACTTTTTAACATCCTCCTGCATCTGCTTAATTCTGCGTTCTTTCTCTTCTTTTTCTCTTCTTAGTCTAGGATTATTTTTATATCTAAATTCCTCATATGTGTTCCTGATTAGCTGATCTATCTGCGCTGGAGTTGCTGCTTGAGTACAGATTTGATTATAAATATATTTCATTTCTTCAAGTTCTATATAAGCTTTAGGGACGCTGTAACGTTCATAATAATTTTGCATACTTTCTGTTTGACGTTTTGCTGATTTTATCGCATCTTTTATATATCGTACATAGTTTTCGTAATGTTCTTTATTTGTTATTATATGATCTCCGAACTGAATAATACAGTTACATTTTGCATTTGCCTCTTCCGGAGTAAGATTGTTAACAATATCCTCACATTTTTTAATCAGGTCGTCCGTAGAATCTGCATACTCCTTATAATTCTGTGCGTCTTTAAAACTCATAATCATAAATGTTTACCTCCTTCCTTTTGTAAGCAGTTCTATTATTTGCTTTGATTTTCCGCAGCAATTTTTATTTTTAATTGTTACAAATATTCTTTTTAAAATCTATAACAATCATTACAGAAGAATAATGCCCTTTTTCTGTTTTAACTTCCCATCAAATCATCTACTGAATCAAAAAGTTTCAAATCATCATGTATGTTTTCATGAATCCCATAATTATAAGCCCATTTTCCAAGATATTCAACAACTTCTTTTCTAAGCTGTAAATAATCTTCTTTCTGCATCTTTCTAATATTAGACAATCGGTCACGTGCCACTGATCCGTTCCTAGCAAAAATCACACCATGTAATTTATCATCAGAAATATTTAATAAATGGCATGGATACCAAGATTCACCAATCCTAAATTCATACATATAATTATAATTTCCATTTGCTTGTTCAACAGTCATTTTAACCACCAACTTTGAAATAACTTTATTTTAATTTATTTCTTAATATCCAACAAAAATCTTTCGAATCTAATAATGATCCATCAAATAATTTTGTACCTTCTTCATCATCGTTATAAATTATCAATGAACCATCAAATCCTACAACAACATATTTCCCATTATATTGTTCCATATCAATTAATTTCCATTCATTTACTTTATATTGAGTTCCATCATCCATAACGTCTACATATCCATCATATGAAAACAATGGAATACCAAACATATCTATAATACTTTCCATAATCTCTCCTTAAATTTAGAATTTGTAATATGGTTATTTTGAATCCAATTCCATTCTGATACAATAGTTGGGATTCCCTCATTCTTAGTCTGATCGTCATTCCAAAAATAGTTACACCAATTTGTAAATCCCATTACTAATCCATTTCTTTCACAGTTAAGATTCCCATGTAAAATTTTCTTGCTTTTATAATTTGGACATTTTAATCTTCCGCTGTGCTATCCACCTGATAAAATTGGTTTAGCTCCACAAATCGAACAAGGAACTGCATCTGCTAATGTCAACACATATACCGCCTCTTGAAAACAATCTTTCAACTACAACATTACCCATAGATTTCTACCATAATATTCTCTTCTTATATGAGAAATATCATTATCAATTTTCGATAATTCAACTTTTTCAAAAGTTACATTTTTGCAGCCATTAATAGTTCTATTGCCAAATCTATTTTTAGTACATTCAATTTCACTCGATGATTCTTCAACCATAACAGAAGTCACTTCTCGTAAATGTTTGATTTTTTGTGTTGATTCATACGTCATATAGGTCACATCCTTTTCCATGAAAGCAATCCTTTATCAATTCCAATTATTGCAATAGAAATCATCATCTACAACTTTTCCATTCTGCTCCATACAATGAAGAATATCGCCATTAGAATTTCCCATTTCTGAAAAACTATTACTACAAGATAAACAGTCTCTTATCACAGATGATTTTTTAAATTGACCACAAGCAACAAAATTTCCATCAAAACCTAATTGTTTATCAATACTTGCAAATCCACAATCATCTTTAAAATATTTACAATCCTTGCATTTATTCACATAATCATCTCCGTTCTACCTTGAAAGCAATTTTTCATCATTATTATTCTGTAAATGGTAATACATCATCAAATTCAACATCACTATCTGGATATATACAACGATCATCTTCTGATGTAGTGACTCCAATCATTTTATCAGTTCCTCCCATTCCAGTATAATTTGATAACGATCCAAATTGTTCATTTGCTTTTTCTATAGCTTCTTTTTCTGTATTAGCTTCTACTATCATGCTACATATCACAGTAGCGTGTCCTGTTACTGTATATTTCATATTCTAATCTCCCATGAAAGCAATTTTTCAACTTATCCTATATAGTCATCTCAAATTCATAAAAATCAAATTCATCGTATAGCTGCCATTTATTATTACCAAGATAAGAAACATCAATATCTCTCATCCCTCTTGTTAGATATAATTTATCTCGTTTCCCATCTATGATTTCTTTCATTCTCTCAACAATCAGTTCAGCAGGCTGATCTACCTGAATCGGCATATTTCCATCATTTTTTGAGTCTTTCCAATGTAGTAAAAATAAATTTTCACCTTTAATGCATTTAATTCCATTTATCGTGCAATCATACACTTTTGGTATATATCCCATGTCATTCATATCTTAATGCCACTCTCCTTATAAAAAGTAATTTTCAACCTCGTTTTGTTTTGTATTTTGTGTATTTTGATTCTCCAATACAGCCTTTATATAATTTTCGCAAAGCAGAGCCGAGACCATTTGCCATGTCTTCGTCTACTTGTTTTGCTGTATCAGAAGCATTGCCTAAAATATCAGTTGCTTCAAATACATAGCTTCTTACCATGCTTAATTCTTTATCTGTAAAATAGATACTTCGTCCCATTATATCATCCTCTCTTGAAACCGTCATTTTACATTGTTTATTCATCTATTCCAAACGCATTATATAAATCTGATTTTAATTCTTCTATAACTTTTGTCTTTTCATCATATCCCTGATTATCAAATAAGGTATATTTTTTTAAAAACACAATTTCGTCAATTATCTCTTTGATTTCGCTACGATCATACATAAAACTCTCCTTGAAAGTTAAATTTTATCCTACCAATGGCAAAATCCCAAAACCACCATCAATAATATCAATTGCATCTTCTAACGATTCCGCTTCACAATTATCCCAGTTGCTTAATCCATCCCAATCGTCCAACATAATAACCGCCCTACAAATATCTTTCGCTTTAAACTGATAAAAATATCCATGACAGGTATTTTTGTTTAAATCCGTTGGTAGTCTTTTCTTATACAATTCAAACAATTTATCAGCGACAGCATAAATATTAATCTTGTTTCTTTCTACAAGATAAATTCCTTCTTCATGATTGTAGTCTTCATTTAAGTCTTTACTAATTCTTGAAATCCAAAAATCGTTTGTGTCCATACAAACATATACACCAACAAATTTATCCTTCGTTTCTGTTGGATACGTGTCAATTTCTTCTTTTTTCTGCATATCATCAACAAGTTTTGTTACATTATAATATTTTGCAAACCTCATAATATCATTCTTTCCTAAAAATCAATTTCGTCTGATAGATAATGTCCTTCAATATGATAATCTCTATTTTCTATATTTAGATTAGTGTTTTTAATTACCCACTCAATCAATTCATCAGGTGATGAAAAATTAATTGCTACTGAAAAATCTTGGCACAATAGCAATCCTTCACCAGAATAATCTTTATTCTCCACAATATTACTCAATCCATATTTAGTTTCATTTAAAACAATAAAATATCTCCAACGATTTTTCATTTGGATCACCTATGAAATTAGTCTTTCAACTGCATTATCAAACTATATCTTCCAATAACTCATCTCTCATACCTTGTAAATACTCCAAAACATCCAATATACCACCATATCTACAATGAATTTGAGTTAATTTCCCTTGATCGTATAACCATCTAGCAGCCGCATATCTGTGCCATCCATCTACAATTACAGCTGATGGAAGAATATAATTATCAATACATTCATTATCAATTTCAATATCTCTTATTTCTTCTGGATGATTGATAAAATAAATGATTCTTCCAATATGCCAATTTCTTGATCTGCGTTCTAATACAGGATGATTCCATGTATCTCCATATGGTTCAGATATTTCAGTAATACATTCATGTATTCCAATTGATATATCATCCAAATCAATTTTACCGCAATCATCCCATTCCCAGTATTCAGATGGCGTAAAATCAATAAGCCTATCAATTCTTATAATATCACCTGTATATTCTTCCATAATATGCCTCTATTTTTTTTTAATAAACATTCCACAATAGAACTATTAAGATAAACATGACTTACTTAGTATATCTTTATTCAATTTCTGAAAACTCTGCGACTTTATCTAAGTCAAATATCACCTTGATATATTTTTGACCGTAATAGATTATTGGTGCGCTTATACCCGTCGCCAAACAATGTTTACTTAAAATATTCATTACGTCTATATTTCTATCTTGATTGACACATACATATGCTACTTTCTTTCCTGTATCATCGATTCCTGGACATGTTACTTCTGCGAGAAACCCTTCGCTTTTACTACAAAGTGAAATATGCAATTCTTCACGTTGATTGTATGGGCTAATAGTTCTTGTTTTGAAATAACAATCTTTGTATACTTTTCCGTCATTTGTCGTTACTTCTAAAAATTTCAAATTAATTCACCTCGTTTTACTCTCCGATAATCTCTCCATCCAAATTCTTATAACTTTCCTTATATCCGTATTCCCTAAATTTCATAGTGTCTTTACATATAGGACAATACAGATCTTTTATATGTCCTTTTTCCCTTTGTGATCCATGTATCCTGGGCAGCGGCATCTCCAATCCGCACTCAGGACATACAAATAATGACATTACCATTGGTTTTCTTTTATTACATGCCATGATTCCAACTCCTTCCTATATTGCAGCAAAACCAAATTCTTTTAAATTTAATTTTTGTTGCCTTGGAAGATATGCAGATCCGGCTTTAATACATATTCTTTTTACCTCACGATCAGATAGCACACGAATCACTCTCATGTTTCCTGCAATAATCCATTCGCCTGTCATATTTGGAGAAGTTTTATATCTGTAGAAGCCATTTACTGGTACATGATCAAGATCCGCTTTTATTGGATTAAATTTTCCATTTTTCTGAATCCCATTTTTATGGGCTTCTAAACAATAATTAATATCAGTCATATACTCGACCTCAGCCCATACAGTATCGTCTCTCATATAGCATATTTTTCCATTTTCTTTTTTGCCAATATGTGAAACATATGGAGCTGTATCGTTAATATGAAATCCAGGTCTAAATTTTAATGGTCCGAGTTTACTCTTTACTTTTCCATTATCTGTTCTCTGTCCGCATACAGCAATTAACCATTCCCCAATCGGAATTGAATGATCTGCATTTACATAGAGCGGAAATAACTCTCCTGGACATGTCTTTTTTATACGAAATAATTTATATCCTATAGCTGTATTCATTTTATCACCCTTCAATTTTAGTGTCAACATAAAATTTATTATTAACAGTATCAAAGTACACTTTTACTTGCATTTTTCATTAATATAAACCACTTTACTTTTGATATAACATTTATGACAAGATAGACAGCTTTTTGCACCACAGTTAATTTCAATATTATTTGCTTCGATGTATTCTTTCGTATATACTGTAAATATTTTGTCAATAAATGGATATTTATTTAATTTGTTATCACATTTATTAAGATATGGACTACTGTAAACAATCTGTAAATTGCGCGGCTTGCTTTCTCCATTATTAATTGCTTCGGCAATAATCCATGGATTTTTTGTCCATAATGCAAACTTGACATGTTTATTTCTTTTACAGATTCTAAAATAATTTACAATCTGAACTTCGTTATTTAAATCGCCAAAACTTTCGAATCTAAAAAACGCTGCATTAATAAGAGGAATTTCTTCATCCGTAAGCAAATTAGTCGTTAGAATTTCCGTATTCTTTTTCAAACATTTTTCTAAATTTTTATACATTTTCATCTGCCTTTGAGCATAGCAATGAGAACATACAAGATTTGAATTTTCTACACGACTTAAGCAATTCTTGTTACATAAACATGATGTTGATAAACTCTGCATACCACTCATTTTCCCAGAATGTTTTAAAGTATAATGCACTCCTGTCAATTCTTCTGCATTATCAATTGTTAGAAAAGTTTTTCTTTTTGTGTTTCTCATATCATCAAATCCTTCCTATTTTATGTATTAAAAAAGGACCAACACAAAAATGTGTTGATCCTTAACCCCATTATTTTATCTTTTGTAATTTCTCTTTGTTACTTTTTAGAGTGATGTGTATATTTCTTGATCTGATTTCTCTTGCATAATCGGATCTTGACGCTGTACACCCCGGCAGACACTTGAGCATAAGTCCAATCAGGTGTAATATACGAGTTTACATAATCATAGAATGGAGCCTTCTTAATTTCCTTTAAATATCTGCAAGATATGTACTCCCTTGCCGTTTTCGTACTGTTACACCAAATCGCCTCTGCTCTAGTCCATCCATTTTTTGTCACAATTATTAATTGTTTCACATACATCATCTCTCTTCCATATAGTTTTTGCGTTCAGCAAAAAAGCAAACATTTGTTCGCTCATATGCTGAACAAATATGTTATATCACAATTATTTTTACATTGCAATATAAATCGAACATATTTTTGCTTTTTACCATATATTACCAATTTTTATACCAATTTATGGTAATGAGATGATGTTTTTTTCGAATATGTGTTCTCTTATACTCTAAGTTTATGTATACATTTCTTTAATTGTTCCATATATTATATGAAATTCTTCAGGAAGCCTGCTACGATAGAAGCTACGGCTTCCTGAAGCAATATCATATAATGTTGTATTGAACACTTCTTGTATAAGAACAGTGTATATCTGTATAAATATTTTTTATTTACTTTCCATATATTTCTTTCATTCTAAGACCAAAATCAAAGTTATTATCTTCGATGGTCTTTTTGAGAAAAGCAAATAATTTATAATACTCTTCTGCTTCTCCATACTGATCAGTTAACATTTCAATAAAATATACTCCATCCAGTCCGTACATTCCATTTGCTCTACAATTATGGAACTTCACCATATTCATTAATGTATAATAAGATCCTGCTCCCTTGTAAGCATTCTTCCATTTTTTGCATTTCGGTGTCTCGAACGGAAGTTTATACTGTTTTGCAAGCTTAACAAATCTTTTTAATACAAGATAAAGTTTTGTATAATCTGTATCATGTGTTATTATGCTAATTACGTTATATGAAGCATTATTAAATGGTGTGTAAATTTTCTGAATAATATCGTCAATGAAAATATTTTTTCCGCAGATTTTTTTGTATGGAACTCCTTTGCATTTTTTGATTGGGAGTTTTTCAATATATTTACACAATTTATTTTTATAATCCCTAATTAAATCTGCGACTACCTGATCATTAAAGAAACGTTTTCTCTTGTTAAATTCTTTTACATCTCTTTCCTGCAGTTTACCTAATACCCGGATTTCTTCGAGAATCATATCAAACTGATACATATATCCATAGTTATCATTGAGATAAGCATCATATCCAAATCTCTTTCCATCGTAGCTTTCATAATTCAGCATACGGAACATCTGCGCCATAACCCATCTTCTGTGTAATTTTGAATTCTTAACATATCCATCAACGCAAACCTGATTAAGTAACATTTTTTCGTCTGGAGTAAGAGCAGAATTGGTTTTGATATTATTTTCATCTCCATCGAATACGGGAACTCCATTTTCATCAATAGTAATATTGATCTTAGCTCCAGGCTGTAGTCCCTCCGGAAGAGAGATGCTGAAATATTTACCAGTGTTCATTCCAGCTGCTTTTAATGCTGCTACTCTGTTTTCCTTGTTGTTCTTTCTGTTGTTCATCATATCCTTATTCTCCTTTTTATTTGATTTTTCTTCAATATATCTCCAACCAGCTACATAAGCATCTGTATAATTGCGCCATATGCGATTTCCATATTTCCCTTTTATCATCATGTCTTCCCTGATTGTTCCGTCAGTCATAATGATTTCTACTCTCTCGTATAATGGTGGACGATTTCCATCAATTGTATAATTTCTAATCCATTCTGACATATAAGTTATCCTTTAAATATCGTTTGTATAAAATTTATTTTTAATAGTATCAAATTATCATTTAACATCAATCCACTCTCTCATGATAATAAGATCTTTGTCTTTTCCCTGATAATACCAATGGCCGCCCATAATCTCATCGTCCCATACAAGATATCCTGCAAGAGAAGCGCACAAAATAAAAGCTTCAAGTCTTGCTTTTGCAATATCTCTAGGATCTCCGGTTACTCTCTGTTCCATTGTCAATTCTTCTTCCGGCAGAGCTTTGAAATATGATTTATCTCTAAAGCTTTCAGTTTCCTTTGATGGATTCGAATATTTGTAATTACGGTATAAATTTTCAATCACTTCAAGACAATATAAAGTAGCTTCTTTCTGTGTTTTAAATTGCTTGTCTAAAATAATCAAATTTTCATTTGAATCATATTCTCCGTTTTTTACAAAATATGATCCTCCATTTCTTATGGATTTCTTTTTTAAATCTACTTTGAAAATACAATTTCTGTTAATGTCGATAAGTTTTAAAAGTTTAGTATATATCGTCATATCTATTTCCTTTCTATGTGTTTATTAACTCTGTATTCATGGAATATTTCTATAATTGTTTCATATTAACCCGACTCAGGATGACTAAAAGCGACGGACGTGAAGTGATAACGAAATGATCCGTCGCTGAGTCATATCTTAGCTGGTTAATTAAATTATAAATACCTTGTTAATAATTGTTATTCTACGTTTTTTATAATTTCGTTTCATTATGTAAACTCAATATCTCTGGATCATTACTATACCTGTTTCATATTAAGCAGTGTCTACGAAGGTAGATTCCGAGGCAGCTCCTCATGATAATTGAGGTCAGCCTCAAGAAGATACCTTCTGTTTGCCTGCATAATTAAATAATAATATCTTGTTTACATTCCATTGATCTATGGATTTAATATACTCAACAATTCTAGTACATATCTATAATCGTTTCATATATGCAGCAATGATCCTGGTGCTGGATCATGAGTCGGAACGGTAGTCCGAATCCTGATCCATAAACCAGGAGTTTTATGCTGCATCATTGAATCACGAATTTGCTTTGTATATTCTGAGTGCACTCTCATTTAATCAATTATCTATTTTTCCATTCAAACCAACATCCAATAATAGCAATGATATATACTATTATTAGAAATATAATTGACGCTTCAAATAACAACTTATCACCTCGCTTTAAAATTCCATTCTTAATTCCCTTTCATCATGATTCATAAAGTTTTCTGCATCTTTGTAGGAAAAGAATATAGCAACTTCATTATATTTTTCGTCCTTGACAAAGATATTCATTCGTGTTGTATACCAATCTTTTATGTACTTTGTAATATTATTTCCGTCTGAATCATATTCGTTTTCTTGGATTACATATTCAACAACTACATAAATCGTTCCTGTATTACTTCTATATTTTAATATAGAGGTCTTGATATCATTGACCGAACTAAAATAAAATGCCATGGCATCAACAAGAGTATCAAATGATTCAATAATCTCTGGCTCCGAATCTGTAACGGTACATCCTTCAACAATCTCAGATCGATCTTCATACCTAAATTCCTTTGAACGTTTTATTACTTCATATTTAATCATTGTTTATAACTCTCCTCACTGAATAAGTAGATATTCTACTGCGTTCTGAAATTTCTTTAAAAGCTCTCCATTATTTTCAATAAGTTCTCTCTTTGTAGATGGAGTGCCATGTTTGCTTACATATCTACTTTTAATTGTTTCCCAATTAATTACTGGATACATTTCGCTCATTCTCTTGTAGACAGCCCTGTATGTTTTCATTCCTGCTCTTGAACGATCATTATTTTTTTCAATGAGCGGTTGAATGATTGCTGTTGTACGATCAATACACAAATCTTTATATTTATCATATAGATCCAGAAGAGTTGCTTCAAAAATGGATCTATAGGCCGGTTGATCATAAGCAATATCAATAAACGGAACTCTTCCTGTAATACTATATTTTTCTCTATAGTCTTTTGATTCCTGCTCCCACACAACTCCATATACTGTATTCATTTTCTTATAGATGTGAACCAAAACAGCTGTTCTATCTTTGAACTTACCGGCCTTAACCAGCTCTTCTGCAATAGCATACTGAGCGTTTTTCCATTCCTTGCATTCATCCTTTTTCTTGCGACGACTTTTTGCAACAGCTTTTTCTTTTGTTTCGATTGCTGTAGTTACTGAATTATTTACTTTGTCCTGGAGCATAAGCTGCGAAAATTTACCCATATTTGTATATAACTGATCGATTTTATTATTTAGCAGAATATTATCATCAATTAACCGCTGCATTTTGTCTGTCATGATTTTGATTTCATCTGAATAATCTGGAACATTTATTTCCGGAAGTTGTACCTGTAGGATATTTCCTTTTGTTTTAGGTTTTGGTCGTGTCTCAGGTTCTTTATTGAGAAATGCTGCAGCCAGTACATCTTTTGCGTGGAGCTGATAATCAATAAGTTTATTCACAAGATCCGGATTTTCTCTTTGCATTGTTGGGGTGATTGAAAATTTTGCTAACCAAAGGGGAAGAAAATTAAGTTCAAGACATAAAATATTACTATTTGCTTTGTCGTTCGCAAGGGGGTAAAATTTTACCCCCTTGGAGAGTACAAGATCTTCCTGTATTTTCTTACGTTCATATTTCATTCTATTTTCATTGAATCCCATTCCCTGACACACCCATCGAACTCCGACGTAAACTTTCCCTGTTCCTATTTCCTGTGCGGCTCTTAACTCTGCTCCATTAAATTCTACATCTCTTACTCGTAATTTATTTTCGCTCATTTGTCTTACCTCGTTTGCTTGTATTAAGTTTATTATTTGTAGTGTCAAAGGCTAATTCTAACTGCTCTATTATGAGTAATCTCTATGAAAAATTCATCCTCGCTTACTACATCTTCTCCGAATTTTTCATAATCAAAATATCTATCCATAAGTGATTCATTCTCTCTATTGATGTATCCATACTGCCAAGCTTCTTCTCGGCCAAGATCATCCATATCACTATATACAGCAGTTACAATACTTCTGTCTCTATAATCAAGAGGATATTCATCAAGAATACATTCAATGTCAGAATCATTTAATCTGTATTCTTCTTTTAATACTTCCATCTCTTCAGATGATATTCTATCAAAAAATTCCTGCGCTTCATCTGATTTAAGCTTATCAATAATTGGTTCGATCTTGTTTATTATTTTAATTCCTTTCTGATATCTACTGTCGCCTTTGGTGATCCCATATCCAAGTTCATGAATTTCATCATTATATCTTAATAACTGTTCGTATTCTACTTTTGTCAAAATTGTTTCTATATCATCATAAGCAGCCCAATCTCTCCCGATATAACAACTTCCACAAATATTAAGACCACTAAAATAATGATTGCATACAAATTCAGAACCATTTGCATCTATGTAGGCACAACAATCTCGATCGTCACTATTTTTTATACGATATAAGAATACATGTTCACTCATATTTATTCTCCCTTCAGGCTATCCAACGCAACTTTTAATGCTTCGGTAAGTTTGTTATTTATGCCGGAATCTTTTAATCCTTTTATTGTTCCTTCTAATATTCCAACTGCTTCTTCCGTTTCTTTCTTCATAGCTTCCTTTTCGGGATCGATCCATACAGGACTATCATGTGTTTCTATAATTTCAAGAAGCTCTTTCTCAAATTCATCATCTGTTTCTATTTGAAAATCAAAATAATCACATAAATCTGCGCCACATTTTGTATGTTTCCTGCTCCAAATACATTTAACACACTCCTTCTCTGGCACATCTTCACAATTATTCATTCTTTTATATTTATGAATAAATTCCTTTGCTGTCATTTCATGTGAATCGGTCAACATAAGTAATTCTTTTGCTGTACAATGTGTCTCAATACAATCAGATGCAAACTTTATTTTCTTCATACCAAAGTCAATACAGATAGTACCTTCATCAATGGGCGGTTTAAATTCTATCGTTTTTGTATTATTATGCCATGTAAATCCAGCTTTATTTAACACTCTTAATAAATCATCACGTTCTTTTTCATTATTATAGGACACATTAAAACTCATAATCATTCTCCTTTACATTTCTCTTACTAAAGCTTCGTATACTGGCCTTGAATATCTTAGTGCATTCTGCATACATTTAAGGCTTTTATATTTGTCAATTTCTTTTACCGTTTTCTTTCTATTCGCTGCCACATTCTTTCCGGTTCCTCTAAGAATTGTATGATCTTCTCTATCTATAACACATCCTAATCCACCTACTTTCTTTTTACCTGTTTCGCAAGCCCTGATACAATCCATCACAAACTCATTTAATGTATTGATATCTTTTTCTACATTGACAATTGGCAATACTGATGTGGCCCATGAATAAGTTCCGTCTCCCTTATACAGATACCGATTGATGCTATTGATTGCTTTCTTTGCTGTAACCTCTTTCTTTTTGATACTCCTAGACTCAATTTCTTTCTGGAAATCTTTTACTCTATTCTTAGACAATGTAATCTGATCACCTTTAATCATGAATCCAAGGAATTTAAACCAACGATCCCGGGTGAGAAATTCTACTTTTTTCGGATTTAATTTCATTTGCATTTCATGAAGTTTTGTTGTAAGAATGTCCATTGCCACATCAATCTCTGGTCCAACATATAAAATATCATCTGAATATCTTATATATATTCCAGATAATTTTGAGATCTCATCATCAATATCAAAAAGTACTGTATCTGCAAGGTAACTTGCTACGGCACATCCCTGTTTTAAGCTCTGATAATGTTCAATAAGATTTCCGTCTGGATCAAAGCACAAATCTGAATGATAATATTTACGAAGTACATTAATGATCTTTGATTTGCCAAACATATCTTCCAAGTAATCAAATTCTTGATCAATATATATAATCGGTACCGAATCAAAATACTTACTAAGATCTGCCTTGAACCCAACATCTCCAATCTTCGGATTTAATTGTCCTATTTTTCTTGATATGTTCTGGACTACTTTTCCGCAACCGATTCCTTTCTGATAACTTTTACATGCCGGATGGATATTTCCTTTCGCCAGTTCAAACAGCATGTCATTTACTATAGATAAGAAGATCCTGTCTATATTTTCATTTACATATACTGTTCTGAACTCACCGTTATCCTTTGGAATCAATACCTGGTGTGGTGGAGCAATTTCGTAATTATCAAGTAAGATCTGGCCGATTAGCGCCTGTCTATAGATTGGATCACAAAGTTTTCTTAATTCTCCTTTATCAATTCCTTTTCCGACTCCGGTTTCTATTGCATATTCCCAACGTTCCGGCTTGATGAACTCTTTAAGCAAAACATCTTCCATAATCATTCATCTCCTTGTTCATTATCTATAAACTCCTGATATGCCTTTTCAATGCATTCATATTGGGTCTTGCCATTTCCTTCACAATATAAAGCATATGCTTCTTTGGCAATATCTTCGGCCTCATGATCTAAAAGATCGTACTGATCTCTAAGTTCATTCTCCATCCAATTTGTAACAAATTCTTCAGCCGCTTTAGCCAATTCATCTGCAGTTAATATATACTCTTTTCCATCTCTTTTAATTTTCATAATATAACCCGTCCTTTTATAATATCAACATAGTCTGCGTAACATTCACGAAATCCACCGTATTTATCAGTATTAAAACACCAATCAAAATCACAATCTTTTTCTGTTACGAGTCTGTACATATATTCTGCAAATTTAGTAATAAATTTTTCATTTTTACACATAGCAGAACGTCCAATATCAGTTAATCCTTTCTTTGCAAACTCTTTGTATAACTCCAACTCCTGATATTCTTCGAACTCTTTGCATACTCTATATACTTGCCACATCTCCTGTTCTGTGAGCAAAATATCCTTTCCATTTCTATGAATATACACTTTTTGCATAATTATTCATCCTCGCTTTCGACCTGTTCCACATTGAAATCTATTGACAATTCCGGGAATGCGTTACATAATCTTTTATTCACCTCATCTATTGCTCGATCATATGCAGTATCCTCATCTTTCGCATATACAGAAATAGTTCCGTCACACCATCCATGACATAAGCTCACATAAAAACGATATTTTTTATTCTTCATTATTCTTTCCTCCTTTGAATTTCCTAATTGCTAATCCCAATGCTTCTTTCTGTTTATCAGATATCGGATATTCATATTCCTCCAGAGCTGCGCTTAAATCATCAATGATATATGCTGCTTCACTTTCTGTCATTGTACTATGATAAATCGGATCATCTTTTTCGACTAATTCAATAAGTTTATCTATATTACTATTATTCCAATTCTCGTTATTACATAATGAAAATTTGCTTCGAAGATTGATAGAAGAAAAAACGCATTCATTACAATCTCTGCTGCCACAATTTTTAAGTTTTATAAATCCTTCCAAAAATTCCCTTGCCGTCATTTCTTTATTTTCTGTTTCATTTTCAATTCGAAATATATCCTTTGCTTCAATATTGTAATAATCACAACACCATGTCACTTCTCTTTTTTCATGAAAATGAATAGCATCTGGAAAAGGTTGTGCTCGCGTTATATAAAGTTCTTCCCCGTTCATCCATTTGAACCCTTGTTTCCTAGCTACTTCAAAAAGTTTTTCGCATTCTTCTCTTGTTTCTACCCTTACTTTTAATCCTCTTAAATCAATCATGTTTATATCGTCCTTTCATTGTATATCCCTTATGTTCATACACTCTTTTGAGCATTAATGGATTATCAAAAGCCGGAGTATATTCTTTCGTTTCCGGACAATAACCAAACCATTTACCATGTACATCATGATAAATTTCCATTATTTTCTGTTCCATTTTTACCACCTGCCTTTGTTACAGAATAACCTCGCTTCTGTAATTCTTTAATTAAATCATCCGTATAAGCATCTTTAATTACCGAATCTTCCAGACTTAACACCTCGAACTCACCGTCATCATTGACTATATATTTCCCATTAGAATCTCCAGAAAAAGTGATTTCAAAATCCACTTCAATACCGACTGTGTTTAAAAGCTTTTTTACCTCTTGTAAGTTATCTTCTATGTCTCCTGTAATCTCACACAGATCGTAAACTGCCATTCCACAATGCTTATAAAAATCTGTTACATCTAAATCAAATCCAAATATCTCTGTAGCATTAATTGCTACGATTAATGCTTTTACGTCTTCTTCTTTTACTTGAATATATCCTGTGTTATAATATGTCATAACTATGATCTCCTTTTATTTGCTTTTATATAGTGTATGAGTCCCATCTTCATGCCGCTGCCATTCATATCCAAGAAATTCTACGGCTTTCAAAGCTCCATTATAATAGCTCATATCCTGCGGTCTTGCTTCTTTCATATTCGCAATCATCCATCGTTCATTTAACCATATTTCTGTTTGCTGCTTAATTTCTTTATTTGTTCTTTTCATTTTGCAATCCTCCATTTATTCATCAAAAATAATCGTATCTTCGGTACATCCCCAATATGTAGAGTGCTGAAATAAATCGATTAATACTTGAAAATTTGCTTTGTGTATCTGATAAAGATTTCTGTCAGCTAAATTAGTATCTTCTAAAAGTCCAACCAATTCATTTGCTTTAACAGCTGATTTAAAAGCAACATCTTCGTTTTCTTGATTAACAAGAAATTGTGTTCCACATGGAAGAAAAGTAATCATATACACATGATCACGCTCCTTTTCTGTTTTTTATCACATCCATTAAAATAATATTTTCTGCAACCAGATCAATATTTGCAAAGAAACTCCCATCTTTAAAATATTTCCAGTCATTTGCTTCACTTGTTTCTTCCATTTCTTCGTCAGATATATTGTAAAGATAATCTTCTCCCATTCGCTCATATCGATTGCAAAGATGTACCATTACTCTTTTGATAAGATGTTCTGCCTTATATAAAACATCTTCATTAATATTCCGAACTCCTATATTTTCCAAGTTATAATAAAAATCGTCTACGAAATTAATATAACAAGCATAACAGTAATAATATCTTCTATTCATCGGAAGGATTGTATCTTCTTGATATTCGCTCATGTAGAATTTTATAGTTCGAATTTCTTTTTCTGTTAATTCATCTCCAATCCATTTCATGTCAGTTACATTCGGAAGATTAAATATATCATTGATATTTAAATTTCCATAAATATTTACTCCATCACCCTGGCAGCCATTTAAACTCCATTGAATCTTAAGATCGCTATTAGGAAAAATATTTTTTAAATCTTCCATATATATATTTGTTAATGCTTCCGACCTACAATAATCATTTAAATAATCTTCCTTTGCTTTCTCTTTTGCTTCATCTGAAAGTTCTGAATAAGAATATACATTGTAAATTTTTATCAGCTGCTGCATATCATCACCTCACTTTTACAAAATCCTTATCAATGCTTAATCCAAGTGGCGCATCTGAATCATAATGATCAGTTATACCCCAACCATTGTAATAATCTCCATCTTCATCAACACCAACACCACAATTTAAATCAGATACAATATCTTTTTCTGTTGGAAGTTCTGTTTCATATGCTGTATCAATTCCTGCATCTAAAATTTCCTTTCTTTTGGCCGCACATTCTTTTATAAACCAATTAACCTTTTCCTTTCCGGTCTTTGTTAAAATATAGTGCATATCATCACCTCATTTCCTTGTGATTTCATTTAAACATTTTTCAAGATATTCTTTAAATTCTATTCCGACAAATTCAAAAAACATTTCTTCTACTGCTTTTTTATCTTTCGTTTTCTTCCAGATATTAAAAATATCTTGAGCAATTCCTGTAAATTCAAAATCATTTTCTTGAATAAGATCATTTAAAATTGTATCTGCATCACGAATAATCCCTTCAGGCGTATTATCATGTAAATATTCAACTGCTGTAAGCAAATCATTTGTAGTGCAGTACTTCTTTTTACCAATTTTTTCAATGTTATTTACAATATCTGTAATATCATTAAACAGATTCTGTATGTCATTATCATCTACATTTTCATTTGCATTGTCACTGATGTATTTCCCTAATTCATAAAACATTCTGACCTTTTGATATTTATTCATCTGTTCAAAAATTCTCTTCATTTCTGCAGTCATTCTTGTCATCATGTTACTTACCTGCCTTTCTTTTCAAATCGAACATGTCATATACCGGTTGCACACAACTTATATTGAATCCATTTTCAAACCAACAATGATCTGATACTTCCGGAACGTCTACAATAATATGATTCGGATATGTTTCTTTTACAGTGCCCATACAAAAATCATTATCAAACCTGCATCTTACAACTTGTCCAACTCTAAATAAATGTGTTAAATTTGACATATTATTCTCCTCATTCAGATTATTAATTTACTTTTCAATTAAGTATGAATAATCCATTTCCATAAACTCTTTTACTTCATCAGCTGTCATTTTTATAGCCATTTTATTGATTTCTTTTATATTTTTAATACAAATGTCAACGTCCTCTTGGTCAAAATATTCGGTAGGATTTTTCCAATCTTTTCCACGATTCCATTTCATGTATTCTGTTCCGGACATAATCTTTTTATTATTATAATCAAGGAAAGCATACTTAATTGTTCCATCTGAAAGTACGTCAATAAATAATTTTCCATCATTATTGTCCTGCTGATAAAACATAAAGTTATTTAATGTATAACCAGAATTTTCCCAATCATCATCAACAAATTCTTTAATAATGTCAGAACTAATCGCGTAATCAATCATGTCAAAATTTACATTTAATATTCGATATAATTTTCGTTCAATTTCAAATGAATATTTATACATCTTTTTTAACCATTCAATTCCATATCTTGCACGACTTATCATTCGTTCTCCATAATTCCACTGATAATATCTTGCAATCATTTTCTTCTGTCCATTATCTTCATATCTAACAAAAATCTGTGATCTCTGTCCCATAAATTATTCCTTTCTTACGGTTTTACCACCCGCCGAAAAGGATCCTTTTTATTTGTTATAAAGTTCATCGACGACTCTCATACATTCCATCATCAACCCATATTCAGTGAAATCATTAATTTTAATTACACTGGTTTCATCGTATACACTAACCAATAACGCATCAGCATTCTCACAATAATCTACTGTTACACGGGCATCATCGGTATAAGGATTTGCCTTAAACATCTTATTCATCTCTTCAATCCATTTAATCATTTTTTTCTCCTTTACTTAATTAATTCTTCTGCAATTCTGTATGCCTGATCAATAAGATTATCTCCTTCGACAATCTTCATAAATCTATTTTCCTGGTATGTATTTGTTAATCTCTTTGCAGGTTTGTGCGTAGAAAAATCAGATACAGCATTCACGAATCTGAATACACTTCTCTCTGTCTGCTGCAGATCCGGGGCGTCCCAGCAAGTCATTAATAATTCTCTGTCCTCCTGGATGTCTGTTGCTTTTCTTACAGAATCTTTCTTATCATCAATTGGAAGTAACTGCTTTGTAAGATTCCACATATCATCTTTAGTAAGAGATTTGCGTTTCATATTTTCAAATTCACTCTCAAGACTACCAAGATAATTTTCTGTATTCATAATAGTCATTCTTGCATCTTCAAGCTTTCCGTTGATATTTCCGACATGAGTACAACTCCAGGAACGACTAGCTCTTTTAAGAGCAAGATTTAATGTATTCTGACACCATACTCTAATCGGAGTAATTGCAACTCGTACAGATCCTTTTCCATCATGTGCATTTGTAAATACAAGATATGGATCAATTTTCTCTCCGGCAAGATTTCTTCCCTCAAGCTTGGCCAACAGCCAAATCTTTTTGCCGCGAGCCAATGCTCCAGCTGTTTCATATTTGACTCCTTCTCCAAGAAGCGCATCTGTAAAAGCAAAGGCTTCATCGTTCTGGACCACTTTATATTTCTCAGTAACAATACCGAGAACGGCCTGATCAATATCTCTGATATTTGCCTTGAATCCATCAACAAGTTTACCTGAACTAGCAGTTGTAATGTTCTGCTGCACTACCTTCCAATCAAGTCCTGCGAGTTTTAAAGCCTGAGCAGAATCTACTGCTCCAATAACTTCCTTTCCGAGTCCATCCCACGGTGCTTTTCTCGCATCAAACATACTTTCCACATTTGTAAATCTGTTTGTCGTTCTTTCCATTGTTTTGTTCATGTTATTGGTCATCATAATATCGATCTCCTTTTTGTTATATTATCATCAAATTTATTATTAACAATATAAAAACATAATTATTCTGCAATACGTTTTCTCTTATCAAAATCTTTTCCATCCTCGACACCGGAGGCATAAGCTTTTGATGATTCATTTGTTTTACTTTTAATAAATTTTTTACTTGTGTTTTGATTTACATAATCAGTTACTTCATTCGGGACCGAAAGGACAAGCCCCCAGCCAAACTCTTTATTCTGTTCGGCATAAGCTTCTTCTAAACCTTTTACAAATCCCATTCCATAATCTGTATATGATTGAGATCCTTCCGCATAAGTTTTTGTTGATCTACGAAACTCCTTTTCCTTTGACTGAATGCATTCAAGAGCGTACAGAAAAATTTCAGTACATATTTTTACATCATCTGGAAAGCCAATAAAAACTATTGTCCTTGTTCTTGAACCACGTGGTATATAACATGCTCTGGAACAACAATTATTTGTTGCAATTACTTTTGCTAGTTTTGGCATCCATGGATTTTTCCTGGAATTATATGTAGCATCTTTCATAAGAGCTTCCATGATTCTTTTATCCACTTCCATTGTATCTGACATGCTAATTTTATGTTCCGCCATAAATTCTCTTGCTTTAAGTAGAGCAGCTTTCGCTTCATGTTCATTAGATGATTCTGATAAAGCAAGAAGCTTTTTAATTTTCTCTTTATAATCAATAGCCATAATCATCCTCCCTTTCTATAACTCTTTAATAACTCCAATAAATTAATCCCTATTCCATCACAATATTTAACAAAAGATTCCATAGACGGATTTACATTGCAAGATTCAATTTTTGAAATCATTTGTTGTGTTAGGCCTGTTCTTTTTGCCATATCTTCCTGTGTCAATTTCTTGGATTTTCGAATTTCTTTTAAATATGTAATAATATTGTATACTTTGTTTTCTATTTTTCTTCCTCTCTTCCTAACGTTTCCCAAATTATATTAGCCTCTTTATTTAAGCCTCTTTCTATATAATATTTATAAAGAAATTCTTTTTGAGATTTTGTATATTTCCATGAATTACCAGTTACAATAGCGATTCCCTGTGATGGATTGTGTAAGAGGATCCATCCTTTATCAATTAAATAATCACCGGAGTCGTTACATTTACAAGGTAATTTAAGCCAATCTTCAAAATAATGTTCTTGAATGTAGTCATCAGCCCATTCCTGATGCTCGCTCCAATCTACTTCATAAAAAGTACCATCTGGAGCAAGCCATCCATAATCTTCAGTAGAATGTTTCTCTTCATCCATCATACGTTTTATATAACTACCAAGAATCCCTTCAGATTTTTCTTCCGGTTCTTCTTCGCCTAATGCTTGCCGGATATCATGCTTAAAGTCTTCTGAAATTAGATTCATTGCAACGTCCCAACGATATTGTAAATCTTTTATTTTTTCTTCCTGATCCTTGAGCTTTTCAATTCCTTTCCAAACATTCATATTTTGAGGTAACGATTCTTCTTCTCCAGGATCAAATGTTTTAAGACGATAAGTGCCTTCCCTTGTACTTCCTTTTAATGCAGCTCGTCCTAATAGGATGTCCTCGGCATATCTTTTAAGCTGCGAATATGTTCCGGCTGTTCCAGACATAGAATGAATCAAAATTTCAATGGCTTTGTCATATGTTATTTTACCTGAATAGAATAATTCTCTTACTGTGTCAGTAATATATTCTCCATGAATATCAAAGGTAATCTCAGACATTAATATTATTTCCCTCCATTCCAAATCAATAAACTTTAATAGGAACTACTTCCGTAAACCGTTCATACACAAAAAGCAATAGATCTGGAATCGCATGAGAAATAGTATCATCATATACTGCTGCGTTTGGAATATCCATCTGACCACCATCATTCTCTTCTAATTCAATAGAATCATCACAGTCATATTCCGGATCAAGCTGTTCATAATAGATATAATCTTCAAAACCATCCTCAAGTTCATCTGCGTTGGTACCATCACCAAAATGCATTGATAAAAATTCCTTATATTCCGGAATCCATAAAAGAATCCCACCAAAATTATCTTTAGGTACAGAAAAATTCTTAAAATTTCTTTCCATCATCTGATCAAATTCTACTCTAGTCATGATAATTACTCTCCTTTCTTATCATGAATCCCACAAACATAAGCACAAATTTCAAGAATTGATAATCCACAATTATTTGTTATGCCCATAACAGCAAGAGGTTTTGCTTTGCTGTAGTATTCTCTTTCCTTTCTTGTCATATTAACTTACTTTTCTGGTAAATTTGCTATCTGCCTTGCGACCTTAGCAGCTTCATCGTAACAATAATTTTCTGTTAATCTCTGTGCATAAGACCATAATCCATATTTTTCATCAGAATCAAACAAAGATAAATCTTCAACTGGAATATCACAATTACCTTGTTCGCAAAAATATCCATCTGTATTATCTTCCGTACCCCAAAGTAAGGGACAATAAATACAATGGTTTTCAAGATAATTATCTACTTCTTGTGTAGTATATTGACAACAAAAGCAATAGTTTTGAATTGTATCATCTGGAAAGTTATTTTTTATATACTCTGCTTTATACATATAGATATCACAATCAGGATGATGCTCCTCTAATCTATCTGCAATCCAGTTCCACATCTTACGGTGATGTGCAATAGCTTCTTCCTTAGTTAAATATAAATCTTCCATAAATAATTCCCTCCTAAAGATTAACTGCATCTCCATTATCATCATAAATAATAGGTTCAATCTTAACGATATAACCAGGCTTATTTTCTTTATCAAAGATTTCCATCTTAGCTTTATTAATCCCACATGATCCCCATTCAAAAGAAAATCTATCATCGTTATCCTCTACTATCTTGATAAGATGATCTGATAAAGCTTCAATATCTCTATAAGTACTTCCCATAATTAATTCCCTTCTATCTAACAGCTGTAATCTCACCATCAATAACAGCATCAATAAGTTCTGTAATATTATCAATATTCTTTGCCTGATAACATCCAGGTCCAGTAAATTCCTTAATAAGTTTCTTTCTACGAGCATCATCCGAATCGTATATATCTGGATCAAGTTCGTTATAAGTAATAGCTACAATCCTGGGTAATTCGCTATCCTTAATATTTGAATCATAAGCAAGAGACTTAAAGTAATTAAATCTTTCATTAGAATTGATTTGCGTAGCGTCAGCGGAGCCTGGAGCGTTAGCGACATCAGGAGCGTTAGCGACCATATCAAGCGAAGCGTCCGGAGCGCCAGCGACCCTGTTGAGTGACCCGGCTACCTGTGCACTAGCGAAGCGGTCACGGTACCGGTCAGTACTATCAATATCATTATCATTATCAATATCAGTATATATATAGGTACTGCTGTGACCGTCGTTATTATTTTCTTCGGGAATATCCTCATATTCGCTTTCGGTCACATCGGTCACGGCATGACCGTCTGGTCGGTACTCAACATTGTTGATGATAATATTGAAATCAAATGTTTCTTTATATTTACCTTCCCGGAAATTCTTCAATGTTTTGTTTACCTTGCCTTTACTGCAATGCACTTCTTTGGAAATTTTGTCTTGTGACATTCCGGGATTATCACGAACAAATTCTATGATTGCTTTGGTAACTTCTGGATTCTCTCCGAATCCTCTTGATCTTCTTTCCTGTGAAGAATCTATCATTCTAAGAGCTGTATCTCCACCTGCATATAAAAATATTTCTTTATCTTCTATTGGTTTTTCGTATAAGGCATACTCAATAATTGCCTTGTAATATTTATAGGCAACCTCTTTGCCTTTCATCTCTTCGATCATCTGACCTGTTGTATAATATGATTCGAAGAACGTGAAGCATTTGCTTCTATCAAATTGCTTTTTATCACTCATAATCTGCTCACTCCAATTTATTTATCTTTTTTGTATTTGATTTTATTTTGCTGCCTTTCTTCTAAGATTCTGTCTAACGCTTCCTGGAATCCTGGTACCATTTCAAAGACATAAATATCTTTTTCAGGATTATGCCAATCTGGTTCCACTGTTGCAATCTGAAACCCTTCTTTTCTTAATTTCCAGGCGATCCATTTACTCTTAATTCCTTTGCATTTAGTTCTCTGATTTTTCATTGATTTTCCCTCTGCTTTCTGATTGTTTTTAATACTGCGTTTACATTTTGTTTCTATAATCTTATAACTCTTATAATCCATTTGCCTTTTCTTTTCTATGCTTTTCCTGTTCGTTAATATACTTTGTCAATGCTTCGGAAAATCCAGGAACATCTTCAAAGATATACACATCAAACTGAGGATTATGTCTGTTTGGCTCTACAGAAATGATCTTATATCCTTCTTTCCGTAGCAACCATGCAATCCTTCTGCTTTTTACGGCCTTAGTAGCGATATTTGTTTTATTCATTAATGTTCAACTCCTTTTATTTGCATTAAGTTTATAATTTATAGTGTCAAATCATACTTAAAAATATGATAATTCCTGCAATTCTTTACCAAGCTTCATAAGTGGATACTCTACAAATCCACTTCTCTGGGTAATACCTGTAGGAATCAATAATTTCTGTTTGACCATCTCATTAATCAATGATTCATTATTATTGATATCTGCGAAAATCTCATCGTCACCCAGCTTGATTCCAAGATTTACAGATACTGTGCCCCATGGTTCTCCATAATTTTGCGGATCGTTGCAAGTTGCTATTAATGCAGTGGTTTTATTTTCTGCATATCTTCCCTTGTTGATTAACACTGTAGTTTTTCCAGAGTAAAATGTATCAAATGTAACTCTAACCATAATTATTCTCCTTTGTTATATTCTTTAAGTCTATCTATACTTGCCTTAAGCCAATCCCTTCCAGTTAAAAGGTCGTATAATAAATCCCATCCAGAAGTTCCAATCTGATTGAACACATCATCAAGCCAGTATCCTCTCTGTGCATCAAGAACATAGATACATGTTGTAATAGTATCAAGCATTGTTTCCATTTGTGGATGTTTCAGCACATCATAGAAATAGTCATACCATTTATTTCCATGTTCATCTTCTGAGATATCTTCTGGTTTATAGTTAAGATATTCAGTTCCGACACATGGAAGGATTCCTTGATCCGCAGCATCTTCGAAGAAGTATTCTTCATCATCTGATTCCTCGTTCATGATTGCTTTACGTCTTTCCGGAATAATATACTGTGGTAAGGGACACATAAATAACTGTAGTGCTATCATCGTCTGATCGCTCCCAAACGCCTGTAAGTCCATTGCCTTAAGAATGTATCGGTACTCAAAGTCTGGGAGGTTTTCGTCTCCGTTTTGTGCGAATAGACCCTTAAATGCCAGTATCAAAGTACCGTCATCATGGTAGATCTCAGACCACTTTCCTTTCCATGTGATAAGGTTGCCTGAAGGCTGAATGCCTGCAAATGACATGAGTTCTTTCTTATTATATGTAGACATTTTTACTCCTCCTCATCTTCATCTTCATCATGATACTCTACGATTTCGATTGAATAACCAAGCTCCTCTTCGATTTCTTCCTTTGTCATTTTCTTAGGTGGTGTTTCTGTCCAGAAAGGATCCTTTGATGGCGCTGTTCGTTTGAGGAAGAAATCTGCCAAGATATTATTTGCGTTGAGATCATCCATACGCCATAATTTAACAACGTCGTACTGTTCATAATATTTACAATCATCATCATAAGCTCTATTTTCTTTGTAACTACCACAATGCGTAATACATGACAATGATTCATATTTAGTTATTTTGAATGTAGATAACTCATTCTTAGAATAATGATTTGGAAGCACAATAGCCAATGTTCCATTGCGAAAAAGTACAATGTCATTAACTTTGAAACCAGGAAAATCTGATTTTAATTTCTCTTTTGGCTCTTTTGTTTCTGGCATTTCTCTATCCCAACACTCGCTGCATTTAAGGTACTGGTAAATACAATTGCCTTCTGAATAACCATCTGGCAGGTTTTCATAACCATAGTTATAAGGACAATGCTGGAGATAACCTTTATCTCCATGATCTTTACAATATTTCTCTTTATATGTCATTACGCTACCTTCTTTCTATAACCGAATACAAGCTCCAGAATTGTTGGTTTATGATTTCTTTTTCTTTCTTCTTCTTGGCGTTTCCAGTCAGCCATGATCTGATCAAATTCTGTTTCTTTATAATGTCCGGAATGAGCCGCCCATACTTCTACACCATTATGAGCCACCAAAATCTCCATATAATCAATTCCATTACTGGCAAAGATTTTTGTTTCTCTTGCGATCTGCTGTTTCAATGTGTAATACCTCCATTCATGTACTCTGCTATCTCGTCGATTTTATGTTTAGCTTCTACCAAAGTAAGAGTTTTATCAGAATCATAAAGAGCTTTTACAGCTAATGATTTCGCTCCATATCCAATGAGGATAGCTGGATTAGCCACTTCTTCTGGTGTTAATTCTCTTTCAATGCCTGCTGCATGATCAAGAAAATTCTCGTATTCTTTTTCTGTTGGTTCTTTCCCGGTAATGATAAATGCTGCCGTCACGAGATCTCTTTCACTTACAACTCTGCAAGATCTTCCTGGTTCTGTTAAATAGTACTGCATAATATTTCCCTCCTGTTTTTCATTTTGCTTAATAGCATAATTCAAATCCGTATTCATATTATTAGGAAAGAAGGGGCGGATCTAAATTTCACTCCGCCTGAGTACGAAACTGGATTATACTATTAATTTTCTTTATGATACTCTGTATCACTTTCCGTTTGGAGAAAAACGTACCTTCGACTAGAGGTTAAACCGTTCATGTGGATCGTGATACAGAGTATATTTGTTCTTCAGTTTTAAGTAGCAAGTTTAAATCCGAAGTTTACATAATTAATAGTTGCATTTATTTCTATTATCTTAATGACTGTATTGGTGTAAAATTTATTATTAACAGTCTCAAGATAAATAGATTACAGATAATATTTCCCTATATAATTGTATCCGTAGGGAGAATTTTCGATCCATTTAAGAATATTGCATCCCCAATCAGTGACAACCGCTTCTTTAAATGGAAGTGGATTTTTATTTCCTTTGATACGAACTAATGTTCCTTTAGGCGTTCGCATCATCTGAACGAGTAATGTATTTGGACGAATTACTTCCTTGCCGTTATGAAATGTCTTGAACGGCATATTTGATCTAAATACATGTGTTTCTATGGTTCCCATCATATCAACATCTCCTTTTTGATTATTTATATAAAGTTTATATTTTGCAGTCTCAAGATAAATAGATTACATTGGATATTCTCTAACGCAGTCCTGTGCTGCATAGTACACATATATTTTATTAGTCAGAAAATTCTTAGTTCCGTTGTTTAAATTATCATTTACTTCACGGACTGCTTCTTTAATCGCTTCTGGCCCTAAATCTTTACGAAACTCATGGATAATCGCCTCGTGCACAGAAGTAAAACTAATTAATAAGTCGTTTCCATTCGCAGCCTTCTTACTAATATTCTTAAGAAGTCCTGGGAAGAATATTGATGAGGCGCCAAGGAAAGCTTTATCATTTGTGATCATAAGACCAGCTAGATTAATCTCCTTTATAGTATATGGATCTTTAAAGTTCTTAAAGAGAATATCCGTTAGATTTGACATTGCCTTTGGCGGATACAGCTGTCTTGTATTCTCACAAGCATTTAAGAATACCTTTGAGAAGGATCCAACTGTATTAATATATTTATCAAGGACTTCTTTATCCAGAATATGCGCGGTCTTTTTGTCGGTGATACAGATAGCAGCTGCAATATCTCCTATTTTCATAAAGTAAGTATTTTTTAAAATCTCTTTGTGGTTTTCATAGTTCATCAACCTCACGATCAGTTTGTCTTTCATTTCTTCATAGTTCTGAAGCTCATTTAATTCCATCATAATATCAATCTCCTTTTTGATTATTTATATAAATTTATTATTGACACTATTGCTTATTTGAGAATTATTATAATCCAATTTCTCTTTTAATTCAATAGTTTTCATAAAATTTATTAATGGCAGTATAAAATTACATTGCCTTGGTTTCTTTTGCCTGATGACGAGCATTGAGAGCAGAAGAAACCTGTCTCATATCTCCGCCATGATACATTGGAGCTTCACCAATTCTCTTAGCAACTTCTTCTTCGAGATAGATAGTAAGTCCTTCAACTTCTCTTCGCTTAGGATATTTCGCAAGAGCTGCGGCGAAATACAGGTTAGGTTCTGTATGTAAGCAGAAATCTGTTATAGCACGGATTACTCTCGGATCATTTTTGTGCATATTTAATACATGTCTCATAGGCCGGATCGCATCTGAACTATATCCGTTATAAGCAAGATTCCATCCAGATTTTTCAATGATATTTAAAATATTAGTGAGAACTTCTTTTCCATTGGTCATAGCTGCTACAGATACTGCTGCACTATAACCTGTCAGAATTTTATATCCATCTGCAATTAATGAATCCTGTTTCTCTTTTGGAAGATTCTTCAGTTCACGCTTGCTAATAAGAAGATTTCTTCCGTTGAGACATTCGTTAAGTACACAATATTTCTTTATACCTCTCTTGACATAGGCTCTGTGTTTATCAGCCGGAGAAAGCTTATCTACATGTGTATTCTGCTCGGAGAACAGTTCTGCTTCCTGAATCTGACGTTCATTTGGATCTTTTGACAGGCCAGTAGCAATAGAAGCTACAATCATTTCTTCCTTTCTAATTCCCTTGACGATGAATCTATGAGTTCCGTCGATTACTGCAAAGCTGCATGTTTCAGGATGTGGAGATACCAGAACCGGGTCGCATTTATTTTCGTCCCAGTGATTTGCAAGATCGTAAATCTTACTCATGTTAATAGTTGAAAGTCTCTGATATTCTTCATCCACTTCCAGGAGAGACAGTGGAATAAGACAGAACTGTTTCCCTCCAATTTCTGTCTTATTAGATATTACTGTAGAATACAACGGACGTCTTTCAAATACAGATGGTGTGATGATTTTGCCTTCTGTAGTTCTCTCTGCTTTGTTTCCTGTGAGCATTTCCTTGATTTCTTCGAAGTTTTTCATAGTGTTTGTTCTCCTTTTGTTTGTTTTTATATTGATTATTTAGTTGTTTTGGATTGATGATGGTTTTATGCAAAGACATATTTTAATGCTTTGCGTCTTGCTCTTTCGTAGAGTGTATGGCTGCTGTCAGTAATTTTTGCTTCCATTTCTACATTACGACAGATACTATCTCTTACATTAAGTGGAACATGAAAGTCAGACATTAAATGTCTCACTTCTTTTTCCCAATCAAATTCCATTGTTTCAGAATAATTTTTCTTTCTCTTAGTTGGCGTTCCAACCAGCGGGATCATATTGTCTGCGTGTGACGTACTGTTCATAAGAGTCCTTCTTTCTATAAAGCATAGAGCTTGCGTCCATTAATCATGGCACAAGACTCAATTAGGCCATTAGATACCATTTCCTTTACTGAGGATTTTCCACAGATTTCAATGATTCTGTCCTCGTAAATAGTTTCAATTCCAGGATATAAAAGCTGGAGGCGGTAATGATCTGCCTTAGCAATTTGCGTTGTGAGATCCTGAATCTTAAGCTGCACTTCATCTTCCGTCATATTAAGCGGATGTACTTTATGCAGTGTTTTGATTGTATTTCGCTTACTTCTTACTTCCCTTGCAACATCACCAATAATAGCGTGGCGTTTCTTATCTGAGAGGGATCTGATTTCTCTTGGCGAATATTTCATTTGCTTTCCTCCTTTCTTTAATATCCAAACATCCTGAGCCATTCTCCGTTGACAAGTTGCCATGCTGTAGGATTTAAGGCATAGTCAACGAATTTATTAGGGCCAAGTTCCTTGTATCTACGGTCAAGATCGTTTAGGTTGGAAAAGTATTCCTGACGTTTCAGGTCTCCCTTGTGGATACCGGATTTAAAGTAAATCCGAAGCTTATACGGTTTGGTTGAGTCTATTTGCCTTGCTGGATAACTCATATAGATGCTCCTTCCTTAACAATGAGGGAATTCAAATGTTTTAGTTTCATTTCCTTTATAAAATTGGATGATTAATGTGTCGGAAGGGTGTGTTGTGGCAAGATATCCTTTATTAGCCAACTGAATCATCTCAAGCATTTCACTTGGAGTAATAGAATAATCCATCTCCTCAAGATCTTCAGCTCCTACGGATTCAGCGAGATCTGATTCGGTAAAAGGTTTAAGATCTCTGGTTTTGGAAAGATCCCCACAAAAAGTTTCCAAAGTATTTCCGACACAAACTCCTTTATGATTGCCAGAATGGATATCTGTTATATCGGCTCTCCACCATTTTATTATGGGAAGTTTCTTTACTGTATATTTTGCCTGTTTTGATACAGAAACAAATTCCTTTGTTCCATTTTCGATTGCTGTTTTAATTTCGCTTGCTGTCATGTTTATATCCTCCTGTGATTATTTGCTAATGATGGATAATACTTTTCCCTGTCCGTCAAGTTTAATAGTTACTTCTGTTCCATCCTGGAAACCGTCTACATCATATGTGTTTCCGTTGTCAGCAATGATTTCCGATGCCTCTACAGTTCCATTTACCTTGTGGATACCGTTATAAGCATCAGTATCAATGTTTCCGGCAATAGATGCGACCATGAAAAAAGCAGCCATTCCGAGGCTGCCTTTAATCAATGTTATCTTACGTTTCCTTTCAATAAGTTTTTTGTTATATTTTTTACGTGATTTCATATTGTTTTTCATAGTAATTTCCCTTTCCAGAAATTTTAATATAGTTTATAATTTACAGTATCAGTGCATGATTGAAGTGAACTGTTCCGGTGATCCACAGTACCATGCAGACAGTACTTTATCATCGTATACAGAATCTGGAGTTCCGTTGGAATCCATGATACAAGATGCAAGATCACCAAGCTCCCAACAGTCTGTAGCCGGGGCAGTAAACTGGAACATGTTTCCATTAGCATGTTCTATAGTTATATCCTCATATTCAGAACCATGAGCAATAGTTATGACTATCCCTGTAGCTGGATAGAAATTTCCGTTGATGAAACCGTCAATTCTGTCAATATCATCGGAAATATTTTCGTCTGTGAATCCATCTGTGAAAGTGGACAGAATAGATGGGTCTGTACAGATTTTTGTTTCCGTAGCACCAACCGGAATAGCTGCTACTGTTGTGTATGTGATAATGGTAATAAGGAATACGATAATAGATTTAATTTTTTTCATAGTTTTACTTCCTTTCTGGAAACAGAATTTGTTTCCGTAGCTTTTAGTTTATATAGTTTCATACTAAACTCAGCGTTGATCTAGTCTAAAAAAGCGTTATGTGATTTCACGATTAATACTCTTCTTTTACTTCTACTAAATCGCCGGCAAGCAACATCGCAGTGAATGTATCACTGCTAATTACATAGAATAAATTATCATCATCAATGACAATTCCATATGTTATTTTGCTTTCTGAAAATACTGGTGTATCAGAAAAGAACGGAATGAGATCCGTGTGATATTTGCGTGATGCACGAGCCATACTTTTGTGCATTGCTTTGATATCTGAAGTACGTCCCATGTAGATGACAGCATTTTCCTTTACATCGTAATATTTTTTGAACATAATGTTTCCTTTCTGAGTAGTTTATGGTGATTACTCTGCACCAATGTTTTGATGTTGTTTTATAGTCAGTGTGTAATGTGTACACTATGGCTATATAGTTACAATCACTCTATCAAGGTTTGACCTTGCTATATACATATATATAGTATGTATAACGCCTGCTCCTCACAGGAATAGAGTGAGAGTGAAAATAAAAATTTGTATATAAAAAGAAGCCCTACGAATAGAGCTTCTTTAATGTGTGTGTAATGTTTAGTTATTGGATCTTAATTAAATTCATCAATAGTGATGTTATTAAGATCCCTATCTCCGCCTACAAGTACGGAGAAGGCCCAAAGAGCTTGGATAAACTTACTGTCATCTTCAGCCCATTCTTGAAGTTCATCTTTGGTCTTATTACCAATTCCATGCCATGTCCAATATGTATCATAATCAAGACTGGCTTTTTCATTTTTGCGAATAAACAAGTCTAAATGGTGTAAAAAACGCATACGACGTTTGATAGACCAATCATTAAATTCGCAATTCTTAGTGTCAAGAATCATTTAATCACCTCCAGATATCACCTCCTCTCATAATATCTGGTAAACATACGACTGTCAAGAGTACTAAGCTCTTTTCTGAGGACGACATTTAGTTTGATTAACCTTCATACCGTCTCTACGCCTTGCTCTTTCAGTGTTTGTCACTCCTTCAAAAGAAGTGAATGCAGCTGGTGGGAGTTGCTTACCGGATTCATAATGTACTGGGCAACCATTATAATGGTACCCGTCAATATCCTGCATTGGCTGTATATTACGCTCCCATGCAATGTTGTAACCTTTGCCGTCAACTTGTGCTTGTTTGAAGCAACGAGATTGTGGCTCTGGATGTTTGTGTAGTCCGAACTCAGAAGAAAGAGATCGCACCTCTTTAGACACCCTTTTAAGCTCTTTGCGAGCTTTTATACCCTGCACATCTTTTGATGTTTTGATAGTAGGTATTCCACCAAATTCATGGCATTTATTACGAACATTCTTGGCAATAATATGATTATAACCAATTTTAATTTGTTGCCATTTATGGTTTTTCCATGACGGTTTTAAGATATAAACAGGCATAGTTGTAGCGTGAAACGCTTGTTTTGGAGTTTCACATATCCAAAAAATATATTCCACTCCGGTTTCGTATGGAGTTTTGCAACGCCCATACAAAGCTCCAAGCGGGATATAATATCCTTCAAATTCTGTATTGAAAGAAACACAAATTTTTGTGTATTCTTTTATACCTTTTTTACCCATAAAATAATCTCCTCTTTTCTAATATTCGAGAATAAAGAAGATTATTTTTAAGCACATAAAAAAGACCCCTTACAGGGTCTTTTTTATATTATTTTTTTTCTTCTTTGTTCTCAGTTTTGTTAGGTTTGATAACCTCTAATTCTTCTTTACGGTCAAGGATGACTGCAAATATAGTTGTTAATGCCGGAAGTACCCGTTTGTTATCAAAGGTCTGATTCCATGTGTATTTACCATAGTTCCCGTTTTTATCTTTGCTGCGGGATGCTTTACCGCCGAAAATTGCCGCAAAATTATTTACGTCAAGGGTCGAGATATCCGACCTTTTTAATTTTACAGGATAGAATAATTCACCTTCCGAACCCGCAAGACGTTTAAAGCATCCTAACAGATTTTCGCGGATTGTTTTAAATCCAGCATTAGTTGTATACCATTTCTTTACAAGCTCCCCAAAATCATAATATTTTGGTTTACCGTCGTCGTCAATTTCACCTGTTTCCAGACAGGATTTTGTGAGATTGATTGATCCTATAGCGGTATGCGCTGACAAGATAAGGAAAATCTTATCTGTACTGTTTAAACTGCTATATGTGTTATGATTTACACCTAACTTGTCAAGGTCTGCAAGTTTAGAAAGAATAGCTTTATACTCTTTTCTCAGTTCCAAAAATGAAAGAACGTCAATATCACCTGCAATAGGTGCAAGCTCTTCTTTCGTAATATCTAACGGCGTTGCGTTAGGCATTGCGTCAAGAATCACTGCAACCATTTTGTCGTATCCTTTTTTTACACGATTCTTTTCAGAATCCCACACGAGATAATGCACGAGATTAGAAACAAGGTCAAATTTGCCCTCTTTCACGTTGTTAAAGGATACCACGATTTTTTTGCTATCTAACATAAATAACTACCTCGCTTTATTCTATATATTTGTTCTGAAAGTCTCCGCCACGCCTATTATAGGTATAGTTACTAGCTTTCATAGTTGTAAAGTGCAATATTGTAGTTCGTATAAATATATATAGTTATCCTGCTACAAACTACACAAGTACAGGTATAACCATTATTAGATTTTGAATAACGCAGTGTAAAAACACGTTGTTCGCAAGATGTAAAAACATCAAATACGTTACACACGTTAAAAGTATGCATCCTGCTATGCTTTCTCGGTATGTAAAACTCACGCTCTTATAATCACGTTTACACTGATTTTGTACAGGTGGTAAACCCTGTTTGGCGGTCGTTTCAATCCGCCCTGCTACTTATTCACATTATTGTTACTCATTCACAGTCGCTGTTTTGTCCCGTGTCCCCGTACACAGTCGGTATTATGTCATTCTGTTTAGTCCAGTACCGCTCTTTTCTGCCTGTCTCATGATTTCAGAGAAAGCTAAACGGTTATTAACATTAACATAGTATCGGAAAATCCGACTTGTGAAAGTGCCCGTTATCCCGTCCGCTTGCATACATTGAAAACAATCCTGTTAGGGTTCTATTGATATCGGTATAGAAATCCGCTTGCTACCTGCTATACAAGTGCCCAAACAGCTATTTTTGTCCCGTGTTTGGTAGGACTATACGGGGGTGTAGGTATTAGAAACCTATTGAAGAAAATCCCCGTAGGGAAGTAAAGCAAGAAAGCTTTACTAATGGAAGCTGAGATGCTTCCTATCATATGTGTGGGCTTTTACTCCACCGGCTAGGTTTTGTTCCCTAGCTTGATTATATAGTACCACACCGCACGATATAAAAGCCTTTATTTTGAATAAAAATACATTTTTTTAAAAAAATTTTCCAGATTGCATAATATGCAACAAAGTCCATGAAAATCACTTGTTTTATGCAAAATAGCTGTTTTATATTGCATAATTGCATAAATATACACCTCAAAACCGCCACTAATTCCTATTAAAAACGGCATGGGGGTGCTTTCAACTGGAAAACCCGTTTTTTTTAAGCATTTCTCCCTAAGCCGGTCTATTTACACACTGACTCAAAATTATATACATCAACTATCACTAAATCACCTTCGCAGTACTCAATAATGCCTTTATTTGCCCCGTATATAGCCTTTAAGCATCCTTAATCCGCACATATATACTCCTATACACCATATCACTACAATTTCATTTATACGGCATTTTCACGAGTTTTTCATATTCCTTCACATCCCCTCCTAAAACCATTTATATCGATCCTCACAAAGTCCATATATTGCTCCTAAAAAGTGCATTTTACTCATAAATATTTTTATCGATATTTGCATCGAAAAAATGTATAAATATGCAATTAATATGCTTATACATCGCATAAATATACATATCAATATTCCAGTAGATCAATCATTACTAATTCCACAAAACCGAGTTTCTTCCTATATAATGTCGTTATAATTTCCATATTGTTGTTATCTCTCCCTGGCACCCTCTTATCGCCACCATGATCCCATCATCTTTCGAATGCCACGACATCATCGGAGACACTTTATTCTTATTGGCAAAATTCATTTATAAAATTCATTGACATTTCAATATTATAGTGCTATCATAAGTTCAAGTTGAAACTGTCAATAATAAATTAAGTATTTAAAATATTATTGATGACTGTATCTTGAAAACTAAATAACAATAACAAGTGATATTTTTTTATGTTGAAACTATCAAAAATAAATTTAATGACCATAAGGAGAATTAAAGAATGTCAAGAAAATTAACAGAATTCGATAAACGAATGCAAAATTACAAGTATACTTCGGACCAATCTCTTATGAGACGCACACCAGTTATCATCCAGATAGATGGTATGCACTTTCACACATTTACTCAAGGATTAGACAAACCTTTTGATGAGATTCTTGTAAGATCTATGCGGGATACGACAAAGTACTTATGCGAGAATATCCAGGGATGTGTCCTGGCTTATACCCAGTCAGATGAGATCAATCTACTTCTTATTGATTATCAGGAGCTTGATTCACAGGCATGGTTTGACAATCGTATTCAAAAGCTTACTTCAGCTGCTGCTTCTCTCGCTACTCTTGAATTTAACAGGAAGTTTGCAGAACACATAAGCATTATGAATAGTATGTCTTACGAAAAATCTTACGACAATGAAGAAGAAAGAACACGTGAAGCTGCTAAATATTTAAAAAGAGCTATGGCTTCTGGTAACGGTGCTACATTTGCAGCATGTGCTTTTAATCTTCCGCAGGATGAAGTTACAAATTTCTTCTATTGGAGGCAGCAAGATGCAATCCGTAATTCGATTCAAATGGTAGGCCAAGCGAACTTCTCTCATACTGAACTGCAGCATAAATCTTGCGAAGATATTAAACAGATGCTTAGAGATAAGTCGGAGGCTACCGGGGGTACCATAAAACCCTGGGAGGATTATCCATTATCTTTACAACGAGGTACTTGTTGTATCAAAAAATTCTGTGATCATGAAGGATATGAGCCTGTGAAAGATAATGGAAAGAAAATTGGAGATATTAGATGTGAAACCTACAGATCTTACTGGGATGTGGACAAAAATGTTCCTATATTTAAAGGCGATGGAAGAAACTACATTAATAAGCTTGTATATCTTGACGAGGAGGAATAATTTATGAAACCAATGTTATTTTTTGAATATGAAACTCTAGTAAACTCACCAGGAAAGCTTCTTATTAAAAAAGAAGTCTTGCAGAAACTTATCGACGATGCTTATGCCGCAGGTATTGAGGATGGTAAGAAGAATGCTTTGATTGAAAAACTAAAAGAAGATTCAAAGTCTGGCTCCGGATCCCCATTATGGAACTATCGAGATATTGGATCGAATCCATGGTGGAAAGGTGGTCCGACAGTAATTAACGAGTATCTTAATAAAGATGCAGAACGCCAGGTACAGAAAGAGCTTCATCCGTCTGTTCGCACACCAGATATAAAGCCGGTAGAAATCACATGTTAAAAGGAGAATCGCTGTAATGATAGCAGGAATAATAATATTTATTGCAGGAGTTGCGCTTGGTATAGCAAGTGTATGTATCTGGGCGTTATGTGCTGCAGGTGATGACGAAGATAAAGATTTAGAGCAATAATTTTTTTTATATTCTATACTGTAAATTATAAACTTAATGTAAACATTTTAAATTAAAGGAGAATAAAATAATGAAGAACATGAACGAGAACACAAACGTAACAACAAAAGGAACACCGTCACTTAATATGATTACACCAAGCACTCCTTCTTCTTCCACTTCTCAGTGTGAGATCTTCAATCATCCAGAGTTCGGAGATCTGAGATGTATTGAGATTGATGGAGAGCCATGGTTCGTAGGAAAAGATGTAGCAACGGCGTTGAAATATAGTGACACATTCGGAGCATTGAAGAAGCATGTAGAGACAGAGGATAAGCTGGTCTGCCAAATCGACAGTGCAGGTCAGAAAAGGAGTGTAACTATCATTAACGAGTCCGGCCTCTACTCTCTTATCCTCAGCAGCAAGCTTGAATCTGCAAAACGCTTCAAACGCTGGGTAACATCTGAGGTATTGCCGGCGCTGAGAAAAACTGGAAGCTACACTATTAGCCAGGGTCAGAACGGACAGAGCAAACCAATGTCAAGAGAATATCTTCTCGCCACGGCATTTATGGAGTCTCAGAAAGTTATCGAAGAAAACACTAGGGAGATCGCACGACTGAGTGTAGAGTGTGACAATCTGAATGATCAGGTTTCCCAGGATCAGGAAGTAATTGATGCAATGACTAAGGATATTACGCCTGCAGAAAAACGTGCAGTCCTTAACAGACTCATGACATATAAGCACGGTGCTGTCGCTGGATCTCGTTGGAGTATTCTCTATAGAGAATTCGAAGAGAAATACCATTTCAATCTTGATATTCGGATGAGAAATTATAATAAAAATCCGGACAATAAAAAATGTAAATCAAAGGTTGATTATGTGGACCGTGTGTTAGGAATGCTTGATGAGTTATATGCTCTCGCTGTTAAGTTGTTCAGATCTGATTATAACGCACTGATCGAACAGACATATCATGTGCGTAAAACAGATGAGCAAATTCAGAATGAGCTTATGCTTGATACTATTCCGGATGAAGTATTTGAAAGGAGCAATAATTAATGAGACTGTTACCAAGTTTTCAATATGATGGACATATTATTAGTCTCCAGGATCCCGTCGTAATGGACGGGGAACTGGTGACACGCTGTACATGCTTGAATGCTGAATTTGATGGTCAATCAAGTATTATGAACTTTACGCTTTATACTGATACAACAAGTGTGATGATTAGAGCTGATATATTTGATCAACAGTGTCAAGAATTATTAGGAGATTGGACATTTTTTGAAGATGATCGCGGACAGCATTTTTTTTCTAGTCCTTTTCAATCCGGAAATACAAATTATTCTGAATGGTTTATTGATAGGATAAATGATCCGCGATGTATTACGGATGGGCGTCTTGATAGAGATAAATGTGTAAGAAGATTATTTTATCAAGGCAGAGCCATATATGATTATCAAATAAACGGTTACGCTATGTATCCTACGCAACGTTTTGAGGTAATAAATGTAAATGCAGAAAACATTGTAGCTGGAAGAGTTTCTACTTACAATGGTCAAAGTGTTCAAATGCATGGATTTTCTGACAACACAGATAGATATACAACTGATAGAAACGGTGGGCAATTATTTAATTATTCTGGGTTTCAATCAGAAACTAGATTCGAACCCAGTAATTTTTTTATGGAATTTAATGAAATGTCACAGCCAGAAAAGAAATATATTCATTCTTACGATTATAAACCAGATTATATTCCTCATTATATGGAGAATGAAAATCCAGATACTACTCTTCTACTCGGCGCAGAAATTGAAGTGGCTGGAAATCATCCAGAAACAGATAAAAAAATTAAAGAAGACGTCGTAAAAAAATGTATTCAGATGATGAACGGATCTGATTCAGATGAGGAAAATCTAATCTATTCTACACATGATGGTACCGTGCAGATTGAATTTGACACTATGCCGTGCAGTCTGGAATTCCATAAGAACAAAATGAATTATAGAAAGATGTTTAAATATTTGGATTCAGTTGGATATAAAGGACATGATTGTGATTGTGCTGGATTACATATTCATGCTGACCGTAAGTATTTAGGTAAGACAAAATTCCAACAGGATTTAGTGATTGCGAAGATTCTATATATTATTGAAAAATTCAATGATGATCTGTGTATAATTGCGCGACGCAATAACGGTTACAGTGTTTTTTGTGGAGATAAATGTGCGTCTGATACTGCAGTTACACTTTATGGGAAATATAGAAATACTGGAAAAAGAGCTGCGTTAAATCTGCAGCATTCTAATACTATAGAGTTCCGCATGTTCAGAAGTACTCTTAAATATGAAACGCTGCTGCTCACATTAGAATTAGTACAGGATATTATTAACTTTTCTAAGAACATTTCGTTCGAAGAATTAGAAGATATGTCCTGGAACGATTTAATGGATACATTTTCTGATGAGTTGAAAAGATATTATATTTCTCGAAGAAATAAAGAATTTGAAAAGAAAATAAACAAGTCAGAGGTTATAAAAAAGGAAAAGAAGAAATTTCGTAAGAAAATTAGTGATCTTAGGAAACGTATTCAAAGATGTATTATTCCCATGGAAAAGAAAAAATTAAATAAAGAGATGGATGAATTGCAAAAGTATCTTAATAAATTGAGTAAAACGCCCGAACATACCGAACGTATATGGGGAGATCCTTCGACAGGACATGTAGAAAATATACATGATGCAATATTTAATGATGCTGGTACATCAAATTCTATATGTACTACTATACCGCGCAGCCGCAGGGCTGAATCATCACTTTTAGATGATATAGATATTAGAAGAATCGACGAAAGTTGGGATGATATAGAAATATAAATACGGCGTTGGTAACTGATTAATATAATATAGAAAGGAGATTTTTATTGATTGTCTGAATTTGGTCTAAAAATAAAAAATATTAAAGCTGGCACTCTCTTTGGATATAATCAGGGTGTCAGAGATAGATACGATTACACTGATGCTATGTTCAGTAATAGTTTATTCAGTGATTATATAAGGGCAAATGGATTAAATGTATGGAAAGATACAAGTACTAGAGATATTATTTGTCTTGATTTTGATTTTGGCAGCCGCAGTTATGAGGAAGAATTAATCCATTTAAAAAAGCAATTTGCGGGATTCGAAGAAGATAAGAAAGTGTCTGAGGAATCTAAACAACGTATACGAGATATATTCAAGAAAATTGAAGAAAACAAAAATAATTACGCTAAATATTCAAAAGATGAAATCAGAGAACTGTTCTATGAGAATGGTGTCGATGTTGAATACATAAACAAGTCTGGAGACAAAAAAGAAACACAAATTATCAACTATAAAATGCTCTATCGAAACTCTTCTAAAGCGAAAATTGGACAGGTTATGTTTATTAATAGCCGTTTATATAAAAAAGCTTACGATTGGCTAACTATAGGATTAGGCGAAAAGATGCCTATAGATGATGCTAAAATCGTAGAAATGTCTGCTTATGCTCCCCTTACTACTTCTACTATTGTAGGAAAATTCTTTTGCCCGGTAAAAGATATCATTATATTAAAGGATCATGACAGTTTCTTTAAAACTATGGCCAAGATCGTAAAGGCTAAGGAATACACAGATTACGAAAAGGTTGTTGATGAAGAAGCTACTGAGGCCGCAAGACAAAAGGCGATCCGGGAAAAGAAATTTTTAAAGGATGGTGTTACACCTAAGTATACCAAAAGATATAAACTCATTGAGGTTAAAAAGAAAAAATGTGTGGTTACAGATGAAGAAACCGAGGTAAAGAATACTTTATGGGATGGCGAAGCTCTGGCGGAATCTTCTATCCTACCGGATTGGGTAAATGGCATGGCACTGCTGCGTAATCATTTTTTCAAAGCTTGTGCGATCCGGACCAATATACAGCTCTTCTTTAAGGACTGGTGTAAAAAAAATAATGTTGATTATGAGACATACGAAGTTAAAGATATGTTTGGTATATATCATAGATTGAAAGATATTAAGATGATCACAACTGATAATGCTATTAAATGGAAGAAATTCATGAATCTGATGGGCGATACTCCTGCAGAAGCTTATCAGTATTGGTGTGATCGTGTTGAGGCAGATGGCTGTTACTGGGGCATAGTTAAAACTGATCATCCTAGTAAGTTTGGATCTGGACAACAGATGAGCTACCAGATGATCAATACTCTCCCATCTTATAATCCAGATAGTGCTTATCCGTGCTGTTATGTGGATGAGATTCGTGAGTTAGCTAAGGAAAGTGTTGATTATGTCGAATCAATGAAGAAAGATAATGGGATTTATGCAAAATTCCTTAAGAAGAATGCTACGTCAGTAAATCACTATGAAATGCTATACGATTTGTATAACTGGGAAGAAACTATTGGCAATAGTGACTGGTTTAGACTTGAAAAGAGGAAAATAATAAATACTTATGTAAACAGACTTAATAATGGAAAAATTGTTATAATTGGCGACAATCTTACTATATTTGGAAATCCATATGCATTATTAATGGCTGCAGTTGGAGAAAATCCAGAAACAGATCCGACGCTAAAACCAGAGCCAGGAACGATTCAATGCTATACTACAAGTTTTGATGATAACGAATATTTATGTGGCATTAGAAACCCTCATAATAGTCCGAATAATATTTGTTATTTACACAATCATTATAGTCCTGAATTAGAAAAATATTTTAAGTTAAGTAAAAATATTATGTTTGTAAATTGTGTTCACACAGACATACAAGATCGTGCAAATGGATGCGATTTTGATTCAGATTTCTTTTTTGTTACAAATAATAGCGTTATGGTACGAAGTGCAAAAGTTGCTTATGAGAAATATCCTACTATCGTAAATAAGCTTAAAGAAAGTGGCATTACATATAAAAATACAATGAAAGAATACGCAAGAATGGATAACAAATTTGCCAAATCTAGGATCGGAATTGGAGAATCTAGCAACCTCGCTCAATCAGCAATGACATATTATTGGACTAATCCAACTAAAGAATTATATGATAATTTTGTTATTCTTTCTGTGCTTGCTCAGGTAATCATTGATGGGTGTAAAAGAGAATATGAAGTTGATGCTTTGGAAGAGATAAAACGAATTAAAAAGCTTAAATGTATGGATAAGTATATTGAAATTATAGATGAAGATGGAAAAGTAAAAAAGCAAAAAAAAGATTTTCCTGAATTTATGCGATATACAAGAAAAATTTCTTATACTAAGAATGGTAAGGAAATTGAGCGTGATATTATTAATGAGCAAAAAGCTAAATTAAACAACAGAATTGATTCAAATTTAATATGTCCTATGAATGCATTAATAATTGTTTTGAAGGAAATAAAGCCGGCATCTCAGACAAATGCTATTCCTATTAAAGAGTTTATCGTGCATATTACAGGAGATGCAAACAGAAGGCAAATGGCAAAAATAACAGCTTATGCGAAGGAACTGGAATTATTAAGTAAAGACAATATGTCTGAAGATGAAGTATCCTTATATATAACAAGATACGATGAAATACTTGTAGATTTAAAGAAAATGAAAATTAATAATCCTAAAACAATGAATAGATTGATTATTTCTGGATTGAATATAAATACAAGAGGAAGAAAAAACGATTGTCAAAAGTACACTCGTAATTTATTAAATTTATTATATAGAATGAATAAAGATGTGTTCTTATCGAACTTCAAAAGAAATTTACACGAATTCGAAAAAAAAATCGCTTAAAATCCCATATAAAATAACAAAAATTAAGGATCGTTTAGCGTCCGGTATATGAGGGAAATAACTTTTTGCTTCGTTACGTCTTCAGGTCAATATTATACGTAGGATATTGATACATGTGCGTAGACAGCTCCTTGAAAAAGAGTGAAACCTTCCGCGCTATTGCCGATTGCGTGTTTAAATATGGAATTCGAATTTAAATAAGTTGATGCCTCCCGGATGGGCGAAAACATCCGGTATAAAAAAAGTGTTAATCAGGAACATTATACGTCTCCCCCGGACCTCAATCGCCGCCTGGTGCAACGCTTTTTTTACCAAATATATATTTGAAAACAAGGAGAACAAAATGAAAAATTATAGAATGTCCAAAGGGACCACAGAACACTACACTTCTTTTAAAGATCTTAGAGAAGCCTGGGGATTACCCAAAGTTACTAATAAAACTCGTGATGCTAAAAAACTTAAAAAGCAGCAGGAATCATTTCTTAGTAAACATATTTGTAGAGCTTGTGGCAACCCATTGACATATACTGGCGGAAATATTATGACTTGCACAAATCCTGATTGCAAAGGAATTAAAATCGAACGCGAAGATAAAGAAGGAAATATAATCACTTCTTATATCAGATCAGTTCATTTACTTGATTCGGTCGGAGAAAGAATTGCACATAATATTTTTAGCAAATAAGTAAATAAACAATATTAAATAGTACATAAAGCAGCGCATTCTGGTGTGCTGCTTTTATTATATCAAAAAAAATAAATTATAAGAAAAAAAAAGGAGTAACAAGATGAATAAAGTTGGATTTATTAAGGAAGTAGCAACACGTACAAAGATGACTCAGAAGGATATCAAGGCCATTCTTGATGCTATGCAGGATGTAACATTTGATACTCTCGCAATTGGTGAGGAAGTAAAACTTATGGATGGTGTCACTCTCGCAGTAGTACATAAAGAGGCACGTACAGCTCGTAATCCACAGACAGGCGAGTCTGTTGAGGTAGCAGCTAAGAATGCTGTAAGATGTAAATTCGGTAAGGCAATTAAAGAGGCTGTAAATTCCTAAGAGAAAATTATAACAGATACAAAGTATAATTTTGCTTATATTGCACCTCCTCTCTGCAATTAATATATTGGCCTAGGATCTTTTGGTCCTAGGCTACTCTTGGTCCATAGCTCAGTTGGTAGAGCGGCTGGCTGTTAACCAGCGTGTCGTAGGTTCAAGTCCTACTGGATCAGTTTATGGCATCTGAAAGTTTGGAGCGAATGGATTGCACAGGATATATATAGATAGTATATGTGAAATTAACCGAGTTACTAATATATTCTGATCGGGATTAAGCAATCATTCTTAGTAGGTAATAAGTGAACATGCTGAAGCATCTTGAAACGATGTTTGATATAGTTCTGCCATATAAATACGAATAATGCGGGATAGAGGAGCGGATCCTTGCTAGGCTCATGCCCTAGAGACGATTGTTCGAATCAATCTCCCGCTATTTTTAGGAAATAGTTTAATAGGTAAAGCTGGTGTTCACGTGGCACTAATACTGGTTCAAGTCCAGTTTTCCTAGTTTTATGGGATGCAAAAGTAGAAGCAGATCACTTCTAAAGATTTATAATTAGCTCCCCCATTTGTGGAGTTAATTGTCTGAAAAGGATATAAAACTATAGCTCTGTATATCTGAAGTAGGTAATAAGACAGACAAAGAGGCAGAATCTTCGCATCCCGCCGAGTCCGGTTGGTCTAATAGGTCTATGACACAGCCCTTTCAAGGCTGTAATATGGGTTCGATTCCCGTACCGGACATTATGTACCATTGGTCTAATGGCTATGATATTTGACTTCCAATCAAATGATATGGGTTCAATTCCCATATGGTACTTAAAGGTATTAGGTTTGGAATCCTTAAGGATTATTTTGGATGGTGGCATTCATAACTGTAAAACCATTTGTAGCTAGTTACAATAAATTTCCTATAAAAATGCTGCTTTGGCGTAATTGGCAGGCGCACAAGATTTAAGCTCTTGTGGTTTTAAAACCGTGTGGGTTCAAGTCCCACAAGCAGTATCGAGAATGGACGAATAGAACCATTCTCGTCTTTCATTGTGTTTTTTATAGTTTTCTTCATGTTTTTCGCAGGAGGCTTTTGTCTCCTGCTCTCCTCTGCAAAGTGAATCCGTAAGGCACGGAACTGACCTGCTAAGTCATGTGATCCTATTATAGGATTGAATTTCGAATATTCCGCTTTGCGTTTAAAGATATGTAAATTACAGCCCACTTCCTGTGGGAATTCGTAGGTGAAAATCCTGCCATGTGACTCCAGGTTATGTGATTGCAGCATATCATAAAAAAAGACAAAGAAAGAAGCTGCAGGACGCAGCTTCTACTATTATTAATCCAATATGGAATTATATACCCGCCAAGCTCAACAACAAGAAATTAACAGAATGTTTTAATAACTCTTAGCACCCAACTGAGTGCATCAAGTCCTAGAATAATATATGTAATATACTTATCCATAGTTTATAAACCTCCTCTCATATCCGATTGGAGGCACATGAGCTAAAATCTGCCCTAAAAGGCGGCCGTTTGAAAATAACCGTTGTATATTGCTTGGTTTACCACGAGAGAAAATCTCCCTATGAACTCTTTTGGAGTCCTCGACCTCTAGCAGGATGGTATCGTATCATAATTGGATAATCTTGTCAAGTATTAATTGGTGAATGACTACTGGGTGGTCTGGCGATCCGGAAAGACGGATGAAATGTTGCTAGAATAGCTCAATTGGTGGAGCAGCTGATTTGTAACCAGCAGGTTTAGGGTTCGAGTCCCTATTTTAGCTTATGCCGTGTGTCCGGGTTGGTGAGGAAGCAGTCCTGAAAACTGTTGGTCCGAAAGGACTTGCACGTTCGAATCGTGTGCACGGCGTTTATCAGAGAGTTTGATCCTGGCTTGATATTTTCATTTTTAGAAAGGCTTGGTGTGCATCTTTAGTATATGTGGTAATACAATGGTCTCCAAAACCATAGAACAGGGTTCAAGTCCTTGAGGATGTGTTTATTATGGGAGAATATTCCGTAGATAGTAGCGGGGCGGTCTGTAAAACCGTTGTCATTGACTCGGGTGGTGCAACTCCATCTTCTCCCACTAGGTTGGCAAATTAAATCAAAATACCATAAAACATCGTAGATATAGTTTTACCATGAGGATGCTTGCGTCAGATTTGGTTTATAAAAGGTTTTGTCTCTGATCATGACAGATAATGAGCCTTTGAGTCTACACATAGATATATAGCTTAATGGATAGAGCGCACGGCTACGAACCGTGTAATATAGGTTCGAGTCCTATTATATCTGCTTATCTCCTATTTGGATTGGAGAAATAAAATAAAGTGAGGAAATTAATATTGATAAGTATTAATGCAAAAGAAGCTGAATATCTGCGTTCAAAAGGCAGAGGATATGATGTAAAAACAGCAAATAAAAGTCATAAAAGTAGATCAAAGAAGTATTTTATGACAACAAATTTTAAGTCTGTAGAATTATTGAATAATTATAGAAAATCTATAAATCGCACAGATCTTTATATCAAGAAAAATAAGCGAGATTTTCGTTTTTAAATGATATTTACTTACTTGAAAGTTGGTGTTTGACATAGGAAAAAAGAAAAAAGATGACGGCATTTATTTAATTGGTCAAAATGCTAACGATGTCACAGGAAGCTGTATTTACATAAAATATAATGGTAAAAAGATCCTGCTAGAGTGCGGATTATATCAAAATAACAATTATCTTGAATCATATAATATTAATTCAGAGAAATTTAAATTTAAGCCTTCAGAAATTGATTATGTGTTTGTAGGACACACACATGTTGATCATATTGGTTTACTTCCAAGATTGATTAAAGAAGGTTTTACAGGAAAAATTATAGCATCACATGCCACCGCACAATTAATGAAGCCATTGCTCTATAATTGTGCTTTTATTTTACTAAGCGAAGCAAATGCGTTATCATTCAAGTATAAAAGAGACTACTCTCCTATTTATACCGAAGATGATGTTGCAAAAACGCTCGAATATATATATGAATTCGATGAATTGCATACACAGTATATTTTGGATGATATAGTATCGTTTAAGTGGTATGAAAACAGTCATTGTGTTGGTGCAAGGCAACTACAGCTTATATTAAAAGATAAAAATGGTGTTTCAAATTCTATTTTATACACTTCTGATATTGGTTCTTTAAATACTAAAAATCATTATGTTTCTAATACTGAAATCCCTACTGATTTTAATAAAGTAACGATTATGGAATCTACATATGGAGAACCCGGTCGTATAAATAAAAAAACTAGAAAATTTGATTTGGAACATCTAAGAGTTGCTATTGAAACTGTAACAGAGCGTGGAGGAACAGTCGTTATGCCATGTTTTAGTTTTAGTAGAACACAAGAAATATTAACAAATTTATACAATATATATCATAATACCAATTTTCAATATGACATTATAGTTGATTCTATTTTATCATGCGATATTTGTGATATGTATTCAAATCTTCTATCTGATGAAGATTTAGACTTATGGCATAAAGTAAAATCTTGGGATAATGTAAAATTTATAAAAGAAAAAGAAGATTCTCTTGCTTGCGTAAAATCGCATAATCCTAAGATTATATTAAGTAGTTCCGGATTTTGTACAAATGGCAGAATCTTATCTTATCTACATGAATATCTTAACGATGAAAATAGTATGGTTATTTTTAGTGGATACACTGGATCTGATAATTCATATTTATCATACCGGATTAAAAATTATAAAGAAAATAAATTTATAAAAATTAGTGGTGATAAAGTTGAGAATAAAGCAGATTGTATATCATTAGGAACTTTTTCATCTCATGCAAATAGAAATGAACTGCTTACATATGGATCTAAAATCAATACAGAAAAATTAGTATTAGTTCATGGATCTATTGTTGCAAAAAATAGTTTAAAGGAAGATCTGAAGGAAGCTATATCAAAAGAGAACAAGACTTTTAAAGTAGTTGCTTCGGCAAAAGATATGGTAATCGGATTATAGGAGAACAAGGAATGGATATTGTTGAATTACTTAAAGGAGACGATGATCTGTATACGGCTATAGTAAAAGATCATCTTCAGGAACGAAAAATTATTTTAAATGAAGAAGTCAACGACGGGGTTATTGAAAATGTATGTCTGATGATTATGAAATGGAATGAAGAAGATAAATATATTCCTACCTCAAATCGTAAGCCTATCTTCATTTATATCAATACTGATGGCGGGGATGTATTATCTGGTAATCAGGTACTCGGTACTATTGCGGCTTCTGAGACCCCAGTTTATACAGTGGGACTTGCAAAGTGTGCCTCTATGGGTTGTTACATTCTCGCTGCCGGACACAAACGTTTTTGTTTTGAAAATACGGTAGTACTCTATCATGATGGACAAACTGGATATGTTAGTTCTTCAAATAAAGGAAAAGATATTCAGAAATTTTATGATAATCTTGAAAAGAGAATGACTGACTTTATGGTTAAACACACGAACATGACTGCCGAATTTCTTGATGACATAAAGGATAGAGAATATTATATGTTTTCTGAGGAAGCAAAAGAAAAAGGAATTGTTGATCAGGTTATTGGAATTGATTGTAAATTAGATGATATTATTTAGCGAAAAATTACATATCTTTTTACATATATAATAATATCATCAGCAAAGCAATATGTCAATAAAAAATAGGAATAAATGGAGATAAAATTATGGAATTAAAAAAAACAATTAAATATGACGGGAAACTTAAAGGACTTCATATGGTAGAAGGTCAACTTGTAGATTTGAATGGAGAAATCGTAGATATCCTTGAAATTTTCACCAAAGCATATGGCGAGAAACCATTTGATATGTCTACTACTACTAAAACAGAGGAAATCATTGATCTTGACGATGAAGATACTGATTTTGATCCAGATTTGAAATAAGGTACGTCATATGGACAAAGATACATTTTTAAAAGATCAATTAGATCTAATTAAGAGAAAACAAATGGATCCTTCTATTGAATGGCAAGACGTTGCGGATTTTCGTGAAGAATACTCCGGTGAAAAAGAACATCGAGATACTATTCGAAAAGGATCTAAACTTTTGTTAGAATATATTAATGGAGGATGGGATCTTGTTCCATCCTCTTCTATTGATATGGGAAGCTTTTCTGAGGCTATGGAAATAAAGAAAGAACGTATTAAGCTTCAGACTGAGAAGCAGGAAATGAATAAGTGGATACGAGAATTGTCTCGTGATGAAATGATTGCAGAAAAAATGGTCAATGCAATTACTACCCTCCCATCGCTTACTATTCCGGAACCAATTACTATTGATCCAAGTAAAAACGATTATCTACTTACTATATCAGACGCTCATTATGGTGTTGAGTTCTGCATAAAAGATTTCTGGGGATATACAATCAATGAGTATAGTCCTAAAATATTCGAGAGTCGTATGTGGGAGTTATTTTATAAAGTAGTTGATCAAATTCAAAAAGATGATATCAAATTGTTACATATATTTGAGCTTGGAGACGCTTTAGAAGGTATTCTACGTGCAAATTCACAGCTTATGCAGCTTAGATATGGAATTATTGACTCTGCATTTTTATATGCTAATTTCTTATCTGAATGGTTAAATGAGTTAAGCAAACATGTAACAATTGAATTTCAAATGATAAAAAGATCGAATCATAATCAGCTTAGACTTGTTGGACAGCCTAAGAATGCTTTCCCGGATGAAGATATGAGCAAATCTATGCTTGTATTTATTAAAGAAAGACTTAAAAATAACCCGAATATTAAAATAATTGAGAATCCAACTGGATTGGCGTATGCTCAATTAGGAATTCATAATATTATTGGAGGTCATTTTGAAACAAAAGATCTTGGAAAAGAACTGATGGAATATTCAAAAACATATAATGTGCCGCTTGATTATATTGTATCTGGCCATTGGCATTGTTCGTTTTCTGGAGAAATTGGAATTAATTCAGAGTATTTGTCTGTAAGATCAATTATTGGAGTTAATCCATATAGTATGAAAATTAATAAGACGGCTAACGCTGGAGCTTCAATGTTTGTTTTTGATCAAAATGACGGATTAGTGGATGAACATAAATATAAATTACATTAAAAATAAAAAGCACTTACGTATAAATGTAAGTGCTTTATCTTTTGTGGTTTGTTCAAATCATTCCATTAATTTAAATTACTTTTAAAGTATAACACAATATGTTTAAAATTGCAATTGTTATTTTACCCTCGCTGGACTTAATTTTTACTGATGTCGGTGAAACATTTCGCGATGATCATACACGCAAAACGCCACATTAATTAAATTGAACAGCCATGTGCTGCATATAAAAAATGTATTCATGTATTATACCTCCCGTTCCGGCTCAATGAGCTTTATGCAGCAGGTTTATGAACTCACGCTTACCGTATGTAAAACGGCGTCCGTAGTAAATTTCAGTCCAGCTCCACATGAATGTCGGAGTGGCCCGACATTCTGACATCTTTTGGATGTCTCCACCTCAGTTGTATATAATAACATATTGTGTCTATACATTCAAGTAAAATAATACAAGTAGTATGCTATTACGCTGTTACTTATATTATACATTTCTGGAGGGCGGTCTTGCCCTCCTATTTTCTATCACGACATATGGCGGAATTGGCAGACGCGCCAGATTTAGGTTCTGGTGTTTATTCGTGAGAGTTCGAATCTCTCTATGTCGATTAATGAATAAAAGGAGGAGTTGTTTATGGCTGTAGCTACAAAAAGAACAACTAAAACTGAGCCGGTAAAAATGACTCCGACTCAAATGAGAAATAAAATTCAAGATCTTGAAAATAAGATAGATATATATGAAAATGATACTGCATGGTGTTTTATGTGCGGAAAGCCAAAGAATAAAAGTAAATTTTATGATAATACGGACCCTTTGACAAGTTCTGGTTGCTCTCCTATTTGCAGAGAATGTGCAAAGAAAATCGCATTAAGAACTGATAAAAATGGGGACGAGCATGAACCAACAAAGGAGTCTATTATATTGGCATTAAGGTATCTTAACAAACCATTTCTCAATAGTCTATATGATTCAAGTATACAAGAATCCCAAAATGAAAATACAGGAAAACCCAAATCTAATGCATGGACTGCATATATAAAAAATGTATCTATGAAGAATTATATTGGATTAACATTCTGGGATTCTGATATGTTTAAAGAAAAAGTTATTTACGAAGATGAAAAAACAGTTGATGATGTAGTTAAAGGCAGAGAAAATCAAGATACCTATAGTGAGTTCACTAAAAATAAAAATGATGTTGTTAGACTTCTCGGATATGATCCATTTGAAAAAGAGGCAATCTCTGATCAGCCTTTCTTGTATTCTCAACTTGTCGGATTGCTTGATTCAAGCGAGGATGCAAATGATGATATGATGCGTACCGCTTCTGCTATTTCTATTGTAAGAGCGTTTCTACAACAAACAAAAATAGATAATGCAATTTCTAGTTATATGTCTGATATTCGTAAGTTGCAAAATAATTCTGCAACAATTAAATCCCTACAACAATCTAAAAAAGATCTTACCAGTATTATTAAAGATTTGGCAGCCGAAAGTTGTATATCTTTGAAAAACAATAAAAACGCTAAGAAAGGCGAAAATACGTGGACAGGGAAAATTAAAAAGATAAAAGATTTAAACCTTCGCGAAGGAGAAGTAAATGGCTTTGATATTGGTACATGTCGTGGTATGCAGCAAGTTATGGATATGAGTAATGCTTCTATATTAAAGGCATTACGATTGGATGAGTCTGAATATTCTGATATGGTTGCAGAGCAGCGACAAATGATAACTTCTTTAAGAAGTGACCTAGATAATTATAAAGAAATCTCTCGTATCTTATTACGTGAAAATATAGATCTTAAAGATTACATGGAAGAGGCTGGATTGATTAAACCAGAAGATTTAGTTGATCTTGATGAATTATATTCTTGTTTTAGTTCACAAGAGCAGGAAGAGGTGATTGAGGATGATGAATCCTCAGAAGATACGAAATCTTCCGGAACTTAATTATTGCGAACAAGGGGATAAAATTTTTGTAAAGCCTGGAGTTTATCCAATGTCCTCCAGAAAATTGGAAGGCTTTATAAAAATTGCCAATCTCCAAAAATATTACCAGTGTAATCCGGTAAGATTTATTAATGATTTCTTTAATATTGAACTGCTTGATGCTCAAGCCTGGATCATTCAAAGATCCTGGAACTGTCCTAACGTTCTTCTTGTTTGTACTCGTGGATTCGGAAAATCTACTTTGATAGATATCATGGTTATGGCCAAAGATATGTTATTTAACAACTATTGGACCTATATTGCTTCAGGCTCAGGCAGTCAGGCTGAACAAACCTTTACGACCCTTGAAAGAATTGCGAATGATAATATAGACACAATGCTTGGATCAACAGGATACATATTCAAGGCTGAGATTGAAATAAAGAATGCTGCGGGAGATGGTTTCAGCCACTCTTCTAATGGATTTTCATATAGTCTTTATAATGGCGCATTTACTCAAACACTCAATAGTAATATAGATAAAAAAAGAGGTATGCGTGGTAATGTAATATTTGATGAATGCGGATGGCTTTCTGATGAAATGCTTCAAACATATGGTGCATTCGCAATTGTCAATAAAAGTTTCAAATCTGGAAAAGACCGTGATGGTAATTCTATTGATATTAATCGTCTAAGATGTATTCCGTCAAATATCCCTAACCAATTATTTTATATATCTTCTGCTTCTTCTACTGATACAGAGTTTTACAAGTTATATCGCGATTTCAGTAAACGACAACTTATGGGAGATCCAGATTATTTTGTAGCCCATATTGATTGCGAAGTTGCGTTTAAGCCTACCATTCGAGGACAGGTTATGGAACCTCTTCTTACCCGATCCACAGTAGAAGCTGCTATGCGTTCTAATCCCGAAAAAGCTCGTCGTGAATATTATTGTGAATTTACTTCTGATGCCGGAGCGAATGCAATCATTCGTAGGGGTGTTATTGCTAGAAATGAAGAAGTTCGTAAACCTATTTTATATAACGATACTGGCAAACGAAAAATAGTTATTGCATACGATCCAGCTCGTAGCAGAGATAATTCTGTAATCCTTATTGCAGAAGTGTATGAAGACAAAGATCAAAATGGTGATAAAGAATACAGAATGCGACTGCTCAACTGTATTAATCTTATAGATATTAGTGCAAAACGTAAAAAGCCAATGCAAACTCCGGATCAGATTGATTATTTAAAAGAATTAATTCTTGATTATAACCAAGGCGGCGATGATACATATAGTAACATTTTAGGAATCTATATCGATGCCGGATCTGGTGGAGGCGGAGTTAATATTGCCGATTATCTTATGCCAGATTGGAAAGGAAAAGATGGGAAAATACACAGAGGGCTTATAGATAAAGAATATTCTGAAGAGTATATAAAAAAATTCCCGAATGCAGTAAATAAAATACATCTTATGTCTCCTACCCAATATAAATCTGAAATGTATGAGGCAATGATTGAACTTATGAACCAAGATAAGATAAATTTTACTGCTTCTTATGATGGAAAAGGTTATATTACTATGTTTGATATTGACAAAGAAAAGTACAACAAAACAAAAGCGGATCTTATTGCAAAATACAAAAAACAAAAATTATCTCAAGAAGAAATTGAAGAAAATGTGCAAAAAGATCTTGATAATTTACAGAATGTCAAAAGTCGTATTGAAAAATTAAATTGGCAAGAGCAAATTGCACTTGCTAGTATTGACGCTTTAAAAGAAGAACTTGTAAATATGATACGTATTAAAAGAGAATCCGGAAAAGATTCTTTTGAAATATGCCCTGAAAAACGAAACAAATTACATGATGACCGAGCTTATGTAATGTGTATGGCATCTTACGCTCTTCAATGTGAGCGAAGAAAATATATTACTTCAAAACATAAACCCAAAACAGATATTTCATTAGTGCAATCTCTCACCATCCGTAGAGGGAAATTGCATTCTATATTTGATGAATAGGAGGTGCTGAATTTGGCCCAACGAAAGAAAAATAATGTCAATACTACAAAGGTGCCGACAGCAAAAGCTATTGAGCCAGCACCTACTTCTCAAAGTACTGCTTCTGAATTAAGAAATTGGTATCAGAAAAATAAAAAAAGTATTGAAAACTATGCTCAAGCAATGGAAGGGGCAAAATCTCTCCGAGATATTACTAAGACAAGTACTAAGACAGTAACTGCATTTAACAAAGATAGTCTTAGGTCTTATCTACAGAATATTGGTAGTAACGAAAAAAATCTCAGAAGCTTATCTAGGTATCTTTATTATAGATGCCATCCTTATTATAGATTGATAGCATATAATGCGAATATGTTTTGTCTCGATGCACGATCTGTAATTCCTGAATATGATTTAGTAGCTGGCGGTGATGCAAACGCGATGCTCTCTTCTTATCAGGATACATTAAATATATTAGATAAATTGAACCTTCAATATGAATTTTTAAAAATTTATATGATCTGTTTTAGAGAAGACGTATTTTATGGATGTGCTTATTATGACGAAACGGGCATGTTCATTCTTCCACTTGATCCAGATTATTGTAAAATCTCCGGTATTTATAGTACTGGGGATTTTTCTTTTGCAATGGATATGTCTTATTTTAGATCTAGGCAGACAATACTAGAATTATGGGGCGAACCATTCCAGTCTATGTATAGAGCATATGAAAATGATACAACCAACGGTAAGTGGCAGCCTATGCCGGATGAATATGCCGTATGTCTTAAAACTCGTGCCGAGGATTGGGAAACTGTAGTTCCACCGTTTTCTGGACTTTTGTCTGGAATTATCAATCTTATTGATCTGGATGATATTCAGGCCATTGCAGATAAACAAGACATTTATAAAATGATATGGCTTGAATTAGAAACTATAACCGGAAGTGATTCTGTAGATGATTGGAAAATTACTCCAGATATTGTTATTGAGTATTTTAACCGGATGATCAATGAAGCTCTTCCCGATTATACTTCTGCCGCTATCATCCCGGGAAAGCTTGATCAGGTTACATTTAATAATGATAGAGCTACGGATACAAATAAAATAGCCAAGTCTACAGAAACATTTTTTAATAGTTCTGGAGGCGCACAGATATTGAATAGTGCGTCAATCAGCGGAACAACCGCTTTCTCAGCTGCTGTTCAAGCAGATACAGAAATGGCTATTTCGATGCTTCTTCCTCAAACACAAGGATGGGTCAATAGATTCTTGTCTTATTGGGTATCTAATCCTTCTAAAGTGAAGTTTTTTGAGGTAAGTGCATATACAAAAGAAGAATTTAAGAAAACATTATTGGAAGCAGCAACCAGTGGACTTCCTACCAAACTTGCTTATAATACTTTAAATCAATTCTCTGAGAAAGACACTTTGGCTCTTAATTACTTAGAAGAACAAATTCTTGGTATAACCAAACTATTTGTCCCGCTTCAGACATCATATACTCAATCAGGATCTTCGGATACAGGTGGAGCACCTACTAAAGATGATTCAGAGATTACAGATGATGGCGATGCTAGTAGAGATAAAACAGACAAGGCCAATGGCTAATAGGTGAACATTATGATTGATAACAATTCAAAATTTATAATTACAACAAATGAAGAATCTGCTGCACTTTTAATTAAGACTGGTTTTAAATTGATGAATCAGCAAGGGAAGCAGTGGATTTTTATGAATGATAATAAAATGCTTTTTAATAATTTGAGTGATCTCGTTTATACAGATAAGCTATTTATTTAAACAGCTCCTCTTCTATTGAGGGGACTCTCAAGGAAAGGAGGAACAATGGCAAAAATACATAAAATTTTGACATTAGATCAGTTAATAAAATTCTGTGAAGATAATAAATTCTATAATTTCAATTCTAAAGATTCTGGGTATACTCTTTCAGTTCAAATTCCTGGACAACTTTCATTCGATTCAGATTCAACACAAGGACTTTTATTTACAAAAGTGAAAACTTGCCACACATTACTTAACAGAAACGGTAGTTATGTTTCTGAGGATAATATGAAAAATGCAATGCCGTCATTAAAATATCGTCCACTTTTAGGTTATATTCATCAGCTTGATTCTGGGGAATATGACTTTCATACACATGACATCGAAGTAGAGCAAGACGAAGATGGTAATGATTATTTTGTGTATGCGGAGAAGCAGATTGGTACTTTTACAGCTGACGAACCATATCTTGAATATGATAAAGACATGGATAAAACATATGTTATTGCTACCGCCGCTATACCGGAAGATTATACAATGGCTGCAGATATTATTCGTAGAAAAAATGGTACAAAAGTAAGCTGCGAGCTATGTATTAACTCAATGTCTTATAATGCGAAAGAAAAATATCTTGAATTAGAAGATTTTTACTTTTCAGGCGTTACTTGTTTAGGATCTGAAAAAGACGGAACTGAAATTGGAGAAGGTATGCTTGGCAGCAGACTTGATATTCAGGATTTTAGCACAGAAAACAATTCAATTTGTGCTAAATATGAACAATTAAATGAAGATAAATTGATTGAAACATTAGAGAAATTAAACACTACCATCTCTAATTTCAATATAAATAATGCTGATGGAAAGGAGGATAATCAGGTGAATAAATTTGAGGAACTTTTAAAGAAATATGACAAAACAGTTGATGATATTACTTTTACATATGAAGGACTTTCAGATGAGGATCTGGAATCAGCTTTTGCAGAAGCATTTGAAGAAAGTGATCCAGAACCAGATCCTGAAGTTTTTGTAAAATCTTTTGAACTTTCACATAGCGATATTCGTTATGCTCTTTATAATCTTTTAGGAGCGTATGAAGAAGCAGACAATGAATGGTATTACATTAATTCTGTTTATGATACACATTTTACATATGAGAATTGGGACGGAGATAAAATCTACGGTCAGAATTATACAAAAGATGGTGATAATGTATCATTTGATGGAGAAAGATATAACCTGCATCGTGAACTTTTAACTGATTCAGAGTATTCCGAACTGCAGAATATGCGTTCTAATTATGCTGCTATTTATGAAAAACTGCAGAAATATGAGAAGGCTGAAGAAGATGCAAATAAGGATGCTTTATTTGTTTCTGATGAGTATAAGGCTATCAATGATGCAAAAGAATTTGCAGAATTAAAAGAAAATCATTCAGAGTTTTCAGTAGAACAGGTAAAAGAAAAACTTGATTCAATTTTATTATCTTATGCCAAATCTGGCAAATTAAATTTCTCAACAATTGAAGAAAAAGAACCAGAAAAGAAAACAGTTGGAAAACACAATCTTGGATCTCCGGCTGCAACTAAAAAGAGAAATAAATATGGTTCGCTATTTTCAAGTAAAAATTAATTAAATAAGCACAAAGACAAAATGGAGCTGGTAACAGCTCTTTTTATTATCCAAAAATATATGAAAGGAGCTTAATAAAATGGCAATTCGTTATAATATCGAAACTCATGCTGTAGCATTCCCATCTAAGCTTTTAGCTCAGAATGGCGGAAAGCACATTTATAATATCGAGCTTACTACAGATACAGATAACGGTAATCTTGTAGCTCGTGGCGAATTCGAAGATCTTGATCTTTATAAAGAAGCCGCTGTAACAAAATTTGAAGGAAAGGTTCAGAAACAGGCTGCTAACGGACATTGGTATGTCGAGGTAGTAGATCCGGGCGACGCTCTGTTTGTTTATATGCAGGCATTTATTGCTGAGGATTGGACAAATAAGTGGAAGAAAGAATCTAATTTCTTCAATGCAAAAGGTGACGTAGTTCGTGGATATGAGCTTGCTGTTGGTGATGTTTTTGAGGTATCCGAAGAGGGATTCGATGGAGATATTACCAAAGGTGCAAAAGTTGTTTGTGAAAATAAGAAATTAAAGATTAGTGCGTAATTAGGAAAGGAGGGAAAATATACGATGAGAAAAATGTTATTTAGTGATTTAAGTATGCATGTACAGACTGTATTTGCAAATCTATGTGAAGACGGTGTAACACCGGAGGAAAATTATGAAGGATTCAAGAAACTTACATATGATCTGAATCATAATCCAAATGAGATTTATGACGAAGAAGGAAATAAGATTTCTAAGAAAGAAGCTGATGATGCAGTTCGTAAATTCGTATTTGCGATTATGGGATTGAATGAGCATTCAACAAAACGTGATAGAAAACGTGCTATGGATAGACATGGCATTGAGCTGTTTGAAGTTATGGAAGAAGAAATCGATATTAAAGTTGAAACAGGCTTTAGAGAGTCTGAATTCTTTAATAACTATGTTGAGCAGCGAAATCTTTCTCGTGGAGATTCACAGGAATTCTGGACAAACGAAAAAGTCATTCTTTCTGTTACTAAAATCTCTGGCGATCATCATGACTTTACACTCCAGAGACTGGGTTCTGGAGAATCTTATACAGTAACAACATCTGTATATGGTATCGCTGTTGGTGCTGATATTGACTTATATCTTGCAGGAAGATATGACTGGGCTAAACTGACTGATCAGTGTGCTGCTGCTTTTGTAAGAAAAGTTCAGAATGACATCTATGCTGAAATGATGAATGCAGGAAAGAAACTTCCGGCTCAGTTCCAGGGAACAGGTGCTCTTTCTACTACTACAAAGGACAAACTTGATACTCTTCTTGAGGATGTATCTCTCGCAAACGATGGTGCTCAGGTAGTAATCATGGGAACAAGAACTGGACTTCAGCAGTTCCAGAAGCTAATGGATGTTGATTGGATCACAGACGATCAGAAGCGTGACGTTGCTACAATGGGACGCCTTGGTTATTATGGTCCGTATACTCTTGTAGAGCTGCCACAGAGATTCGCTCTCAATGATACTACAAAGAAATTGTTAGATCCGAAGACCCTGTTCATTATGCCGCAGGTTGAAGATAAATTCATCAAATTTGTTGATGTAGGCGAAACTGAAATTTATGAGGTAAATGAGAAAGGTGCTCGTATGGATGATACAATGAAGTACGAAGTACAGAGAGCTATGGGTGTTGGCGTACAGATCGGACGTTATTTTGGCGTTTGGACCTTAGCATAATCATAAAACATATATTTTTTAACGTTTTTTGTATACAGTATATTGTATGTTCTTGCATATCTTTTTAGATGTGCAAGAACTTTTTGAATAAAAGGAGAATTTAATAATGGCAACAGCAACAAAAAATAGCAAAGCAACTACTTCTGCTACTGCGGCTAATTCGGCAGAAAATACTGCTGAGGTTAAGGCAGAAATAAAAACAGAAGTAAAGAAAGAAAAAAGAAAATATGAACAGTCCGAGGGAATTCTCTGCAAGTCTATTACTTCTGGAGGACTTTATATGCCAGGATTGAAATCCAATATTTTATACACCTGGATCGACAGTGGTGATCAGATCGAAGTTGAATATCAGGATCTTCTTGCTGCAATCCGTTCAAACAATAGTTATGTTATGAGACCGTTCTTTGTTATTGAAGATGAAGAGTTCGTATCACAGTTTCCACAGCTTAAGAAGCTTTATGACAAGCTTTATTCTGTTGGAGAACTTAAAGATGTTATTACTGACTTAAGTCCGGCAGATATGAAAGCTACTATTCTGTCACTTCCACAGGGAGCACAGGATTCTATTAAGCATATTGCATCTAAGATGGTTTCTGATGGAACTCTTGATAGCGTCAGAAAAATTAAAATTCTTGATGAAATCTTCGATACAGAAATGAGTGTAATGACAGGACTGTTTAATTAATAGTTAGGAGGTATCATATGCCTTCAATTAATTACGAAGAAATATATTCTAAATTTCGTCTTAAAGCCGATGCATATGATTTACTTGATCTTCGCGAAGATGATGTAAATATGTTTATGTGCGAATGGCTTCATTCTTCTATCCAAAAACCTTATATTTATAGATTGTTTAACCAAGTTGAATTTCACGATGATATTCAAAAGCTAGAGTATTCAATGAAATATGTTGTTGAGAAATATTTTGATCAAGGATTTGTCTCAGATATTTTAGGCATCGGTATGGTTATTGAATGGATTACTCCCAAAATCGTTAATTTGAATAACATTGTGCAAGTATACGCCTCTTCTGATGAAAAATTTTACAGTCAGACAAACCATTTAAATGGGCTTAAAGATCTAAGAGCATCTTTAGTGAAAGAGCAACAAGATATAATTAAGCAGCGTGGCTATATTTGGAATTCGTATTTGGAAAGTAATAGTTAAATGAAAACTATCTATGGTCATTTTGATGATAAGCAATTTGAAAATTATAAGGTAAGGCTGCATAAAGAATTATTTTGGTTACTTTTATATAAAGATCCGAAAACAAAAGACGAATTTAATAACATTGATTTCGAAAAATATTTTATTAATTTGATGAAACGGATTGACGGATTAAATACACTTCTCTCCTATCCTGTTGAAATTATATCTATAATGTCAACTCTTCAGGCTGCTTTAAATGAAACACGAGAAGAAAATTTTGATTATCAATCTTACAGAAAATTAGTATTAGATGCACATTCGTTAGTAGATAAAATTAATGATAGGAGTTGATTTTAATGATTACTGCCGACATGTACAGATCGCATCTTAATTCATATGGCAGTAATTTAGCACAGGTTAAACAAAGCCAATCTAATATGGTTGTAAATAGTGCCTTTACTGCGGATGCACAATATAAAAGAGTTTATATATTAACAAAAGATGGATGGAAATTCGAGGATGCAAAGTTTCAAAAGCACGCGAAATATTCTATTCTTAAAGATGCCGTTGATTATTACGTTCAGTTTCGCCCAAAAGTACATTACTCTGTTGGTAGTTATCTTTTTATTCCGGACGATACTGCTCACGAAATTAATATTCACGGTAAAGACTTAGAACATCCATTGTCGCTTCCAGAAGATCAAATCACTCAATTGTGGTTTATAGTCGGTCGTGATTATGATCCATCTTTTGTCAGATATAATGTTTTGCAATGCAATTGGAAATTTAAATGGATATACAACAATAAGTTATATACATGCTGGGGCGCGAATAGATCGGCCAACAGCTACACAAGCGGTAAATGGACAGATTTTGTATGGATTTTCTGTACATACATGGTCCGCTGTAAAGGGAAACCTTGACAGCGCATTCTTTCGGATATGCTGGAATTAGGCTATACACATAGCCGTCCTAAAGCTTACTAAACTACAACATAATGATGGAATATGCATAAGTGTGAATGTCGCGAAAGCAGAAAAAATTAGTAAGATGGTATAAGCTGAAACAAAAGCTTTTATATAATAAAAGTGCTAAGTACTACTACAATGGGAAATCAGCAGGGAATAGCTTAACTAGGCTTGCCCTCATCGACTATCGGTTGAAATACCGTTAGGGAGAAGTCTCCCGAAGTGAAAGACTCCTAAGTGCTTAATTGCATATGGTGAATGATATAGTCAGTGCTTACATGAAAGTGTAAGAAAAGTTGTTTATGAATTAATATTAAATATTAAGACCAGACAGCAGGTAGCTCCTGTTTTGTTATACCTCCTATATAACAATTATGGTCTTTTTATTATACATAAATTTAGGAGGAATTTTACAGATATTATAATATGTACTGTGCTTAATATAAACAATCCTTATTTAAAGTAACGAATTAAATAAGTAACATTCAGGAATATTCATCTGCGCTTGACAATTTGACATCAGCGTGGATGCCAGACATTTATTATGCTTATGGTAATAACTTATACGAACTTGGATTAGATGACAATAGAACTGTGATGCATGAACAACGTTTCATGCTCTCAAATAATATTCTTGATCCTAAAGTATACCAGGTTACGAAAGTAACAGATCTTAATCCTTCTGGAGTAATAAAATACTCTATTAAGCAGGATGAATTGGATAATAAACGGGATAACGTAGAATTACAAATATGTGATTATTATACAGACTCTGGTGATCAAAAAACTGAGACTATACAAAAGCCTCAAATGATGATTACGAAATCTCAAATCAGATGGTTAACTCTTAATGATGATGGAGAATTAGAACCTCTCTATGATAAATCTAAGCAATGTCTATATCTAGGAAAGAATTCTTATTTCGAATACAAACTCCCATATCAAGATTTAAAATCCGAATGGAATTTAAGTGTATATGATCGAAAAAATGAGTTGTCTGATGAAGATAAAACTTATTATGAAGGTTTGATGAAAATAACAGTTATGGATAATGTAACTATTTCAATCAAGCCAGGGAAAGCTAATAGTCTCATTGGTAAAAGATTTATTCTTTCAGCCACAGACAACAATGGCGATAACCACTCTTCTATTGTATTGGAGGTGGAAAAATGGTCAGAGATATAAAAAATATAGATAGAAATCTCGAAGATAAAAAGAATAATGATATTATTTTAAAAAAGCATCTCTTACTTAAAATGTTTAATGAGGATCCTGATCTGAATGAAATTTTAGGTAAAAAAGATAAACGTCCTTTAAATAAATATGAGAATAAAGATCATCCAACAAATGCAGAGATCGAAGAACGCCACCTAATTGTTGAATATAACAAAAGAGTTGATAAAAAACAAATTATTCCATTCTTAAAACTAAATGGCATTAACAAAGAAGTATTAAATTTTATTATGTTTGATATTGATGATGATTCTGTATCTTATTCAAATGAAGTAATTAAGTCACAGATACTCAGTGTTATGTGCTTAGTTCATGAAGATGATATGGAAACCGAATACGGAATAATGCGTACAGATCTCTTAAGTTATATAGTTAAAGACTTATTATGTTGGACTAATGTTCTTGGATGTCATTTAAAATGTAAGGCCGATTACTGTGATATTGTTGATTCACGATATTATTGTAGAACTATAAAGTTTTTAATTGAATGTCCAAACAATCTTTATCAGGGAATGAATAATAGATATGACCGATTCAAATGACAAATTGGAAATAGACACTCTCCAATTATATTTTGGAGAACCTTTTATTATTCATGATAATATTTTTAATGACATTCAAATACTTCAGCCTACAATTGGTGACATTATAAAAGAAGGCGAAAAAAAAGTATATTCTGCTGTTAATATCTTTGTTACTAATACTACATCTTATAGAGTTCAATTATGGGACTTAGGAATCGACTGGAATAAGTTATCTGATTTTAGTTTGTTCTGTATGCTGGCCCCCACTCTATCTAAAGATTCTACAAAATTATTATTCAATGATTTAGATTTTCAAAAATTTCAAGTATTGCAAACTACAGACAATGAGCCTGTAGTTTATTTATTTAATGAAGAAAGTAATGTTCTAATCGATGAAAAAAAATACACTACTATCTCTTCTTATATTAGATCTATGTTCAATATTCATCCAAAAATAGAGAAAGCTAAAGGCAAATCTACAAAAGAATGGATAATATTCGAGGATCGTCAAAATCAAGATCTCCATAAAAACGATTCTTATCAATCTACACTTCTTCCGCTCATCTCTGCTTGTCTTAATCATCCCGGATTTAAATACAAGAAAAATGAATTACGTGAAGTTGGAATAGTTGAATTCATGGACAGTGTTCAAAGACTTCAAATTTATGAATCTTCTACTGCTCTCATGAAAGGAATGTATTCTGGATTTCTTGATACTACAAAAATTAATAAGGAAGAAATCAATTTTATGAGAGATATATCTTTCAAAAATTGATTTCACATAAATTTTAAAAATTTTTAAAGGAGGAAAAGAATATGGCTTTTACATTAGGCGATATTATTATTGATCGACTTCAGTATGGATATACAGAAGATTTTTCTGGAAATCCGCTATATACTTTAACACAGCTTCAGGATGCCACTATCAACATTAGTGCCGAATCAACAGACGCAGTTGATAATACAGGTGCTATTGTAAAAAGATTCTGGAAGGCAAAAACAGGTGAATTTACAGCTAACAATGCTATGATCAACCTGAACATTATTGCAGCAGGTGCTGGAGAAGGTTCTGCTACTCTTGCAGAAAAAACTGCTTTCAATATGCCAAAAATTATTACTGCAAAACAGACTGAAGCAGGAAATGCTACCGTAGAGCTTAAAGATGCTGTAGACGGAACCATTAAAGTAAATGTGTTTAACACAAATGGTTCAATGGGCGCAGCATGTACAAAAGCAGAAGCTGTAGATGTTGCTAAGTATACTTATTCAGACACAGATCACACACTCGGTCTTCCTAAGACTGCTGGTACATATATCATTAAATATGATAGAAAGGTTTCTAAAGACGGAGTTAAGATTGTAAACGAGGCAGATAAGTTCCCGTCTACAGTTAAACTTACTCTTAAAGCTCTTGCTGTTGATCCATGTACACCGGATGTACTTCGCGGTGTATACATTGTTATTCCGTCATTCCAGGTATCTCCAGAGGTCGAAATTTCTCTGACTACAGACGGACAGCTGCAGTATTCTGGTTCTATGCAGATGAATTATTGCTCTGATACAAAAGCACTCTACGAAGTTTATTTCGCAGATGGTGACGAAGAATAATTTAATATAATAATTATTCGAACTTTATTTATGGTCGGTACGGGTCAAATCGTACCGGCTATTTTAATGCCATTTTAAAGGAGGCAAATAATGATAAAAAATAATAAAGTATGTATTTTATGTGGTAAAAAATATAGTTTTTGTAATCGCTGTGAAGAATTCGATCATTTGCCAAGATGGATGGCTATTTATTGCAGCGATAATTGTAAAAAGATTTTTGATGCGATTTCTGCTTATAACATGAAACTTAAAACAAAGGAAGAAGTAGCGAAAATTCTTAAAGAATGTGATCTTTCAAGAAAATCCGAATTTAAAGAATCATGTCAGAAATATATTGATGAAATTCTTGATATTAAAGAAGAACCTGTAAAAGAACCTGTTGTTGTAAATACAATTTTTAAAGCAGAAGAATCTACAGAAATTATTGCCGAACCACAAGACAAACCAAAACATATAAGAAATGTTAAACGTAAATAGTATTTGAATAGTGATTTTATAAGGGGTATAGACTATTCAAGTTATACCCCTTTTTTCACTTTTAAGGAGTAAAAGGAATATGGAAAAATTTGATGTTGGACCAAATGAACTTAATTTAAAACCGAGACCATATAATACGCACGAAGTTGTAAGAATTGTAAACCCAAAGCAAAGAGATCTTTATATTAAACATCGTGTGTACCCGATTGATATGTATCCAAGTGTTAATGAGGAAGGGAAAGATATTATTGTATATATCTTTTTAAAAGAAGAAACTAAAGATCTTTTTCAAAAATGGATTAATCATACATTGGAGTAAATTATATGGATAATTATGAAAAAATTTTAGATAAACAAGAATTAAGATATGTACTTGGAACTGCTGTATCAGGACATACTACATATCTAAAAAAGACATTAGCAAAAGCAGAATATGAATTTGTAACAGATATTACAAAGGCAACGAAAACAGTTTCTGCTAAGATTGCAAAAATTATACTTGAAAATTATGTTCGAGATACTGGAGATACAGAATCCGAACTTATTGTTATACCTTTATTGATTAGTTATGAACTTATAAAAGAGGTATAGATATATAGGAGTAAAAGGAATATGGGAAATACAAGATATTATTTAGACAAACTTGATTATGTTAAAATTATATTCGATGATGAAAGATTTTGCAAAATCAGTAATATAAAAGATTATGAGATCGATTTATATAGTGATAGACCAAGCTGTATCAGAGTAGATACTAACATTTTTGATCCATTAATTAAAGATTATTTTGATAATAGAAAATATGTAAATAAGGTGACATTATCTTTTATTGGTATAAAATCAAATGATTTATGTGCAGAAAATCCATTATATTTAATGTATACATATAATGTCAATGCTCTTATTCAGAATATACGGATAACGGATCTTGAATTCAGTTTTACAATAGAAGGTGATTTTCATGTCAAATGAAACAATTGTATTGATGATTAATGATTTTATATCAGTAAATCACTATTTGGCATATAGAGCTATTATGAAAAATGGTAAGCCAATGGCTATGAGCTATAAAACCCAAGAAGCGAAAAAATTTCAAACAGAATTTACTGAATATGTGAAACAACAAGCAAAAGAGCAAAATTGGGAAACAGACCCTAATCCTATGCAGCACTACTATGTAGATGCTGTTTTTTATTTTCCAAGAATTGATATGGACACAAATAATTATTGGAAAGTTGCATTTGATGCAATCACTGATTCGGGTGTTATTTGGGTAGATGATAATATGGCTTGTGAACGAGTTATAAAAGTTTTATACGACGCTAAGAACCCACGTATTGAATACACCATTTATAAGACTGATTTTATTGGTATTTTTGATAATGTTGATCAGATGAATTCATTCGAAGCAACATGTAAAAATTGCAAAAGATATTGCCGAAACTGCTCTATTTTAAGAAAAGCAAAAGAAGGACGTGTCCAGGAAGAAATACAGAATATGGTCTGTTCCAAATATAAGGATAAAAAGGAGAAATTATTATGTCAGAAAATATTGTAAATAAATCTAATGATGAAAATGTAGAAAGAAAACTTACTGTAAAAGAGTTTTGCCGCAGATATGATATGTTAAAAACTGATGAGCAGAAATCTAATTTTGTGCAGTCTATGGTTTATAGAACATATTGTCCAGTTCTTGAGAAAAAAGTGATTCTTCAGACTATGCTTGATAAAACAATTGTATCAGATAAAAACGGCGTGGAATATATAGATATGTTTTTATCTAAGATTAACTTTACTACTACTATTCTTCTGCTTTATACCAAATTTAATATAAGCAAAAATGATGATAGTGAAACAACTGCGTTCCAGGATTACGATCTTCTTATTGAGAGAGGATTCTTAAATGTTATCAGTGCTGCCATAGGCGAAGACGAACTTAATGAACTGACGACAATCAATGGATTGCTTATGGATAATTTTTACGCAAAAAATAAAAATCTTGAAGCATTTATTGCCAAGTATACACAGGCATTTGCTACTATATTCGGCATGTTTGCAGATGAGGGCATCTCTGAATTAATGAAGTATATCAAAGAGTATGGAGACGTATTAGGTAAGTAAAGCATTTTAAATAAATGGAATACGAGATTTAAATAAAACTATGGAGGTGAATATTATGAAGCAGATTGAAATTACTTATGAAAAATTGATGAAGTTGCATAATGAATTTGTTATTGGTACAAAAAAAGAAAAGAAAAATATAGAAAAAGAAATTGCTGAATTTTTAGCGAAGGATATTCTTGAAGATGTAAAACGTGCGTATACACAAATTATAAATAATTGGTACGCTTCGTATTCGCCTTCAATTTATGACAGAAAAGAAACTCTTAAAGATACCGGAAAATTTATTTTAAATGGAAGCAAAATAACAATTTATGCAAGCTCTGATCCTATGAGCGGTCATAGATTAGATAATGATCGTTTGTTTAAATTAACAATGTTACAAGGATATCATGGCGGCGCATGGCATAATGGTACTCCTATGTATCGTGGTCCAGTGCCTAGTTATTATATGTGGACTAGACCGGCTGAAAAAACATTTTCTCCAGCAAGAGCAATGGCTAATTGGATAAAGTCTTATCAATATAGGCCAGTAACAAAAAAAATAAATAAAATTGAAGAAATATTTCGAAAATATTATTCAAAATATGACTATTTCAAAATGTTTTTTTAGTATGTATTAAGGAGGAATATAAATGAGCGATATAAAATTAGGAGAGATTAGTCTTGATCCTGTTGCTGAAGCAATTGTTAAAGGGGTCAATATGAAAGCAAATTCTAAGGCTAATAAAGAATTTCAAAAAACAATAGATCAAATAAAAGAAGGCACAGACATGCCTGTTAGATTTAACCCCAATACTTCCGAATTTGATAAGGCAAAAAAAGAAGTTGAAAAACCAATAAAGACTCCGGTTAAATTAGAAACGGAAGATGTTGATCTCCCACTTTTAGGAAAAACTCCAATAAAGTTGTCAATTGACAAAGATAGTCGAACTGCTATTAAAAAAACTTTAAAGGATGCAGAAAAAGCATCAAAAAGTTTAATTGATTCTGCGGCAAGAACTGTAAAAAAAATAGGTTCCGCAAATTATTTAGAAGAACTTACAAAAAATGAACAACAGTCAGTATCCAATGCAGTGGCTAAAGTCAAACGTAATAATCCAGGAATTTCAGAAGATAGATTAAGAACATTTGAGCAGAATCTTATATTAGATAGACGAGCAAAAAAAACACATGAAACATTATCAGAAAATTTCAAGCTTCCAGATTCTTCTTCTAAAGCATATGGACAAGAAATGTACGAAGCTGCTATTGCAGCTGCAAAGATTCAGGCTGCTGTAAAAATCAGAGAAGAACTTCATGGAAATGAAAGCTATACACAATTTTTATCAAAAAATGATAGAAGCAAAAGTTATAATGGTAACACTCTTAAGATACCAGGAAAATTTATAGATCAAATTCAAACTGGTTTGTACGAACATTTTGGTGTCGGCAAATTAGGAACTGCTCTTTCTTCTGGTAAAAATTGGACTGGAATCCAAGATCGTATGGCGCAGTCAATAGATTCTTTTAGCGCAGGATTATCAATAGCCGTTAATGCTTCTTCAAAAAAACATATAACCAAAGAATTCCAGGCAAAAATAGATTCGGCTGTTAAAACGGCTGTCGGCATGTCTGTTGATAATGCTATTTCTCATCTAAGTGGAACAAAAGGTACAAAAGAAAGTAAGAAAGCATTATCTTTATTAGATCGTAAACAAGATGGGGAATACGAGTATTCTGTTGCTGATATATACGATATATTAAGAGATAGAACACCAACTGGTAAAAATGCCACAGCTGGAGAAGATGCAGTAAGTGGTATCAATTATAAAGGATTTAGCGATTTATTTGCAGCATTACAGGTATATCAAAGAAGCGGATCATCTAAATTAGATAAAAATCATGTTAAACGTTTGTCAGAACTTGTTTCTGCAATCGTTTCTGAATTTCAAGATTCTACATACAATGCACAAACAGTAATTGATTCGATTAATACTTCTTTAGACCAAGCGCAAATCGAAGCAGAAAAAGTTGCAAAAGAACAATCTAAAATAGAAGACAAATCTAAACCTAAGAAATCCTCTTCTACTACTCCTAAAAAGAAACAAACAGGTGCTGCTAAAGTAGAACACTATATTCCAAATATCGAAGGCAATTCTACTTATGCTAAATTAGCTAATCAAAGTTATACAACAAAATCAAAAGAAGAAGCACTACAAAAATTATCAGAAAGCTTTGAAACATGGAACGATGCACTTCCAGATACTCATGAGGCATATGGTTTAAAATACATTTATAGGCGGTATATGTTAGAAGCATATCAAATGGGAGCCTCTATAGATGAACTTAGCAAATTTAGCTTAACCGATTTGTCAAATAAAGCTCCTGGATATTTTGTCAAGATGGTTGAAAAAGCCGGAGAACAATTTAAAGTATTCGCTGATTTATATGATTATGTTGCATCTATAAATAAATCTTTATTAAAAAAAAATACTATTAAAAATCCTTCTTTCTTTTTCATTTACTATCATTTTATACTCTATACATCCATAATGATCGGAAGGATCATGGGACGTCTCTTGGTCTTCTTCCATACATAATCGCTGAGGACATCCTTGGTGGTGGTCTTCAGTTTACCCCAGTCCGTAATTCCCTTATCCAGGCATGCCTGCAGCGCATCATCCACGGTACGTCTTGCTTCCTCGATAAGTTCATCGGATTCCTTCACATATACAAAACCTCTGGATACAATGTCGGGACCTGCTACCAGTTCTCCACTGGCCTTGTCCAGACTCATGACCACGATCATAATACCATCTTCTGCCAGATGCTGTCTATCTCTCAATACTACATTTCCGACATCACCGACACCCAGACCGTCGACCAGAA
>OLOR01000147.1_pt1 | contig 77472 bp, 80 predicted proteins | sample 1672521 | NCBI WGS metagenome assembly OLOR01 (sample SAMEA3136695, study PRJEB25190) | human gut metagenome | biome: human gut; feature: human-associated habitat; material: faeces | place: Austria | collected 2013
TCTTGTTGACATAGATATCAGGATCAACCTTATCCGGATTATCCGGATCATCAGGATTTACCGGAGGATTAGGATTGTCTGGATCTACGGGATCAGTACCGGGAAGCACAGGATCCTTAGGAATGATAGGCAGCGGTGGAATATCACCGGGATCCTTTGGATTAGGATCATAGCCTGGGTTATCTGGATTGTTGGGATCACTAGGATCATCAGGATTCTCGGGATCAGCAGTAGTCTTATCTCCCACTACCAAGATGTCCTTAGGATCATCAGGATTCAACGTAGTAGGTGGCTTTGGTGTCTCACCAGGAACAGGGTTCTCGTTTACACCATACGTACCTTCACCACCAGGGCCTGGTTCAATATCCTTAGGATCTCCTGGGTTTTGAGGCCTATCGGCAGTACCAGAATTAAGCTTAGCAACAAAGCGCATAGTTACCGATTGTCCACCATAGACAGATCCTACTGAGCTGGTAACTTTAGCGTTGTCTTTGTCAAAGGTGTACTGACCTTTATCAGTGCCCTCTTCAGCTTTTAAGTTATCCCAATCAAAGTCATTCCAGCTAAAGCCAGCTTCAGCAGCCTTGGCATAGAATTCCTCAGTGCCTAAACGCGTAGACACATCGGGGGTCGCATAGTTATTGGTGATACTTACACTACCCTCAACAAACTCAAGGCGAGGATCCATGACATCAAGAAGTTGTGCAGTTTGCCAAGCAGAACCTTTAACTACATTGAGACCGGTTACGAGATACTCAATCTCATCGCCTGGAGCTGCTGGCATACCAGGATGAGTGAGGTTATTGGTTATCAGACGAATCTGAACCTGAGGCTTAATATTCTCGTCCGGAACAACAGTGACATCTAAGATAATCTTTGTGCCGGTATAAAGCGCGTTGGCTGACTGCTCCATGATAATGCGCGTCGTGCCGCAGCTGTTAACCTGCAGGTTCACTTTACCGTCAGCGCCAAGAACGTTGCCGTTCTCGTCCTTTACGAGTTCAGCTACCGCACCATTGGAGGTGGTGCAATTCATAGGCATTGAGGAGGTTGACTCGAAGGTAAGTCCGAGATTCTTATTAACGTAATCACTGTACTTAAGCGTTACTGATTTATGAAGCACGGTAACCGATGGGTCAGTTGGAATATCAGGATCAACCGGCTTGTCAGGATCTGATGGATCTGATGGATCGGTTGGGCCGGTTGGCTTATCTTCGATAACGACATCATCGCCTGGATCAGGCTTAACATCAGTAGTAGGAGGAACGGGAACGATAAAGGTGTCGTCCTCTTTAGCGTTCTCAGGATTCTTGTCTACACCCTGAACATAATTCTTATCAGCGATGTACTCGACATTAACTTTATGCTCTCCACCCTTGGAAGCATCTTCAAGTGCCTTGAGAAGCGCATCGTTGTTGGTTGGGTCAAAGTAGTACGTTACCTCAGTAGCATGACGCGTCTCATTGGCACCAGTTGGAGAAACAACCGTTACATCAGGCCAGGAAATGGTGGAACGCGCAGAAGCCTCTATTCCTTCTTTGGTAAGAGCAATAGGACTACCTACCTTCTTCCCGTCAATGGAAACTTGGAAATATCCCGTTGGGGAAGCACAGGTAAGTGCTGTGGTATTAGCACTACGAACATTAAATTGAAGCTTAAGGCGATTGCCTGCATTAGCTGTTGAAGCATTTTCTTGGGTTACTTGGGTCCATGTGCCATCGTCGGCAAGATGACCCCACTCAACACCCTCCATGGTAAGAACAGCGTTTACTGGGTTGATAGTTGCAACGCCCTTTGCCTGATGGCCCCAATAGCTTGCTGCATAATTTGGGTCTTTTGCATACTGATAAGAAGTCATCGTAACCTGGAATTTGCCAGTATCAGTAGGCAACGTGGCTGCGCCTTCTTCAGACTCTGAGCCCGTAGGTACCCAATCGCCTTCTTCATTCTGAGTAAGCATTTGATACTTAAACTTAACTTCACCAGGTTGATTGAGTGTCTCTTTTACAACACTGCCACCCACTTCACGCTCAATGTTGATAGGATGCTGTGCATCTACTGTAAGCGCTGGGAAAGGAAGACCATCGTAGTCTTTTTCGAGTGTCTTAGCATAGTCAGCTGGGAAGTCGAACTCGATATAGCGCTTTACCGTCTGAGTCGTGTCACTTGAAGAAGGCTTTGCAATAAAGAGCGGATCAATTGTTTTTATCGTGCCGTCATTTTGACGAACAGACATCTCAATACGAACTTCTTTTTCAGCATTAGGTTTAGCAACCCACTCGGGCAACCAGAGATAGAGCTTGCCATTTTCAAACTCGGTTGGAGCACCATAGTGAGCGTCCTCGCCACCAATATAGAGTTTGAAGCTTTCAAGTTTTTCATTACTCAAATGCTCGGAAGAAGTGGAGAGGTCTACCGTCAGCATGAACACTTTGTCCGTATCAGGGAGGGAGCCACCCAAAGCAGCAACGTCGCTCCATGTGGTTACACCTTGGGTGTTAAAGGCGGTATTACCCACACCAGTAAACTTGTTCTTATTTTCTACGTACACTGAACCGCCCGTTACGATGGTGTAACCACCGCTACCGCCGATATCAAATTTGCCGTTATACGAGGAAGGATGCAGCGTACCGCCCGTAATACGAATGATGCAGTTAGTAGCAGTGGTGCCACAAGCGCCGCCAAAGGCATTTCCATGTTCGTAGCCCTGGGAAGTAAGATAACCCGCATTGATATAAATATTGCCGCAAATCTTATTGCCGGCAGTTGTCACTGCACCTGTCTGAGCCGAGCCGCCGGAACCGCTTGACCAGCCAGCACCAATACCTGCTCCATGATAAGAGCCATAAGCTGCAACACGAGCACCATTAAACCACATGTTAGTGGCGCCACCAGCAGCACCAGCACCAATACCCGTGCCTGAACTCCAGCTTTGATTGGCGTTAAGGCCACCGTTATTGGCATGCCCACCAGCTGAATAAGCCGTGATGGTACCACCATCAAAATACATATTGCCACTATTCTCAGCTGGCCCTGAGCCAATAGCACCAGAACCATAACCACCTTTGACGATTAGCGAACCAGGATTTGAGCTTGCAAGATAAGTAACCGGGTCACCTTTTGTTACTGATGTACCGTTATCTAGTGTTGCGGTCGTATCTACCACACCATTAAGTACATCAACATGAGTAGATCCGCTCCAGTTGGGCACTGCATCGTCAATATAGAGCGTAGACCCTTGACCACAATGAATTCCGGAACAGTAGGTACTTGTACCTAAGGGCACGGTAATATTATTGGTCGTACCATCGGCTAAAGAAAGACGCAAGGTGGTACCGGAACCCATAAGGTTAATAGGCGAACTGTTATTATTAGCTGTAATAGTTACGCCGTTAAGGGTAATATTTGCTGATGCACCCTGCTGGATTTGCACGCTGCCCGTAAAAGTACCCTTAAGCGTAAGTGGAGTAGAAGTCTTTACTACGACAAGATTTGCTGCGTGAGTAAAGTCGGTGCCCACAGTACCACCTGAAATGGTTAACCCACCAACTGTTGAATCAGCCGCCATAGGCATGATTTCATCGGCTTGCGTCGTGACTACTTCTGTTTCTGTGCCGTTGTTGTCGGCGTTGTTGCCATCGGCATCGTTGGTGTTAGCGTTATCTTGATCCCCATCACCAAGATTATTGGCGTCACCAGTACCGGTGCCATTGCCAGTACCGGTGCCAGTGCCATTATCGCCACCGACGTCATTTGCTTGATTTTCACCTTGAGTATCACTGCCCTCAACATGAGCAGCTACGGTATCATTTGCTATTCCATCGGTTGGCTCTGCGTACGCGTACGTTCCAATCGATGGAATACAAAGACCGAACACAAGCGTGAAAGCAAAAAAGCAATTAAGCAATTTTGCTTTTAATGTATTCGTTTTCATTGCTATCTCCTGCCCGAACTATCTAATGCCCTACGTCTATCGAACGTCTCTTAATTGCCTGCACTTACTTGCATTGGTCTACATTGGCTTGCACGAGTTTGCTTGCCTTGCGACGACTTGCGCTGATCGAGACCAACAAAAAAGCGATTTGCAAGGCAACCAATGGACGAAGCTTGTAAGCGCATGTCTACAAGCGTGTTTTGGTTGACGCAAATCGCCTTTTTGAGTTTTAAGAAATTGAGAGAATGCAAGTTAAAACTTGCTTTTAGCCCTCTGTTTAATTCCCCAGAGAGCAACCTAAAGATGTCAGTCCAAAGGTGCAACATTGCCCGATTCTCCACTGTTCGCCCGATTCAACAGTTACAACCATTGTTACACCTTTTTGTTACCAATTCAACATTATTTCGTTACGTAACGTATACTTTTTGTCATGATCGTGGGTGATCAGGGATTACGTGTGGAGCGACTATCAAGGCGGATAGCAATGTGAGTTTTGTTACCTCTTTAATCTCGGCTCTCTTTTGCAGGTTTTTGCAGGATATGACACAGATTTTTTGTTTTTGTACTACAGAAAGCGTGAGTAAGAAATCTTTCTTATGCTTCTGGTTTTCCTAGTCCCCAATATTTGGTCATCAACCAAGACTTTGACGTTATGATCGGGTCTTCGTGCTTTATCTTACACGAGTAACCAGACTATGCTCCTCAACCCATCGTCATCAAAAGTGTCACAAGTTGCAAAAAACTGCACGAGGAGCAGGGGAAGCCACGTAGAGCATGGAAGAAAGAAATACGTAGAGCATAGATTGATTGATGGATAGGCAGGTAGAAGCAAATAGAACTGAGCAACGAAGAAAGCTGAAAAGCAAAAAGAGCCGACCTCTCGTGGTTGAGAGATCGACCTTTTTGGTTGATATTGTCTATGCGCTTAATATAGGACTTTTGGTTCTTAGTTCTTACCTGAATAATTCATCATGACTTCCCGTACGCTCAAAAAAGCCACTTTATCATTAGACGACCAGATTACTAACCAATCCCCTGTATTTGCTACATGACATTCATTTCGCCCTGCCCAGCCACCAGAAAGCTTGTGCATATTGTGTCTTTGCTTGAGTGTCCTTATGGATTCTGGTGAATTATCAAGAATAAGATCGATAAGTGTTTGCAAATCATCTAAATTCCAATTTCGCCGCCGTGCTTTTTTCTTGAGATCACGCGAGAAAGCAGTAGAAAAATCTGTACGAGCCTTCCCATTACTCCATCGCCGCCGCAATGAGATCTGCGCCGTTATCAAAACGACCACCTTTTCCAGAAGAAAGAAAAGCATCACCCTCTCGAATAGCCTCAAGGCTCTCAGCGTTGGGCTCATCAGGAGCAAACGTCAATGGAATACGCCTTGTGTTTACCATCTGTTTATAAAAAGCACGAGTAACAGAAGAAAGGTCAAGACCGTAATAATCAGCTACTTCTGAGGCGCCTCGTTTAAGATCTTCGTCTATGCGTATAGTAAGTGTTGAGGTTGCCATCATTCCTCCATTTTTCCAGAATGTAACTACATATCTATAATATTGTACATACACAATAATGTCTAACTATCTTTTTATATTTCATAAGATAGCTAGACATATGTGAAGCTCCATATTTCTCGAGCACTACCGCAAAAAAGGGTCGACCTCCCGCAGATGAGAGATCGACCCTTCTAATTGTTATATGTGGTCGCGTACTCATGCGCGGCGTGATCGCGCAACATAAGCAAGAGCATACGCATACGCAAGAGCATACACAAGCGCAAACGAGCGTGAACTACGCGTGAACTAATACGTTAAGTCGCTGGAATTAACCCTTCCCTTGAAGGCACGATACACCAAGAAGTGATAGAACAAAACCAGCGGTAAGCCAACGCAGGTGATGCCCGTCATCCATGCAAGCGTCAAATCAGACGATGCCGCGCTCATGGCAGTGATCGTAGGACCAATGCTGCCAGGAGCTGCAACCACTAAGTTCGGGAACATGGAAGCGGCAAACAACATAATGAACATGAAAACAGCAACGCATTGGAGGATGAAAGCAAGAAGGTCTTTCTTTTGGCGACCCATCGCCCAAGCACCAAGCAAGAGCGCCACGACGAGCACAGCAAGAACAATACGAACAACACCCAAAGCGTCATGCATCTGTGGCTGAACCATACCGAGTACAACAATAGTCAAAACAACAAAAACCACAATCGAGATCAGTTGCCAGATGGGGCGCAGCTTCTCAACGCGCTTGTAAAGATCACTGCCGAGTGGCGCTTTGACGCATTCCCATGAAATGCCTTGCGCAATACAGAGCACCAAACCCATCACGCCACAAAGCAGCGTGAACGGGGTGATCAGACCAAGCAGAGGAACGCCGGAATAATCGCCATTGGCAGTCATAGGGATGCCTTCATAGATGCAACCAACCGCCACACCAAAGAGCAGCGCGGGCAACAAAGAACCAATGCAGAAGCACCAATCCCAAAGCGTCTTCCACTTGCTGTCGTGCGCGCGGTACTCAAGCGAGACAGCGCGAACAATCAAGCCAAACAGCACCAACATCACGGCAAGATAGAAGCCGGAGAAGGTGGTTGCATAGGCGGGCGGAAACGCAGCAAAGAGCGCACCACCTGCGGTAAGGAGCCACACCTCGTTACCATCCCATACCGGACCGATGCTTCGACGCAGCACCGCTTTCTCTTCTTCGTTTTTGCCCAAAATGGGATACAGCACACCCACGCCCAGATCGAATCCATCGAGCATGAAATACACCGCAATCAAAACGGCAATAAGGAAGAACCACAGTCCTTGCAAAATGGTGATATCCATGACTATTCTCCTTCCTTGGTCGATGCGGATGCTGATACAGTCGCTGAATTATCGGGCGATGGGGCTGCCGACGCAGATACAGATGTGGTCGATGCACCCGCCACAGCAGCACCAGGCTCATTGTCCACCGGACCTTGCTTGATAAAGCGAGCAACAATACGAGCCCATGCAATCAGCAAAATCAAGTAAATCAGAACAAACAGCACAATAGTCGCAATTAACTCAGGACCAGAAACGGCAAGAGAAATACCATCAGCTGTGAGAAGCGAGACGCCATCAGGTCCTGTCGTAGACGGATAAACAACCCAAGGCTGGCGACCAAACTCTGCTGTTGACCAACCTGCCTGGATAGCAAGCACTGCAAACGCAGGCGAGATAATAATGAGCCACTGCAGCCACTTCATGCGCGTAATAGGAGCGCCTGTTGCGCCAGCCGTCGTGCCAGCAGCGCCCGCTTGCTTCGCGCGCTTTCCGCCTTTGAACGTAAAGATCAAGGCGAGCAAAAGCGTTAACGCCATGAGACCAAACATAGCCACCATCAAATGATAGCTCTGGAAAACCAGATTTACAGGCATGGTCTCGGGATCAATAGCAGAATATTTGTCAGTTTGAGCAAGCTCGTTCAAACCCTGGTATTCCGTAGTGAAGTTACCAGTTGCCAAGAAGCTTGTACCACCCGGAATCGCAAAGGGCGTAATAACCTCTTGGTTTTCTTCATCAACCCAACCAACAGCGTAGAGCGGTGGCACCTCATTGGTGTACATGCCCTCCATCATGGCAAACTTGGTGGGCTGCTCTTCAGAGACAACAACAGCAGAAGAGTGAGCGGTCACAAGCATGGCGCAGCAAGAAACGGTCGCCACAATAGCGCCAATTTTCATAGCACGCATCGCAAACTTCTCATGATTTTTCTTGTGCATATACCATGCAGCTACCGCCATAGCTACAAACGCGCCCATGATCAAAACTGCGCAAATAACATGCGAGTAGCGAATTAGTGTCGATGGGTTGAAGGCGGCAGCAAAGAAGTTGGTGAGAATTGCCTGCGATCCGCTATCAGAAAGTGCTGCACCGGCTGGAGTCTGCATCCAAGAGTTAGCAATAATGATCCACAGTGCAGAAAGCGCGGAACCAAAGAACACCAACCATGCTGAAACCAGATAGAACTTTTTGCTGACATGATTGCGACCAAAAAGCAAAATTCCCAAGAAGGTCGATTCCAGGAAGAAAGCAAGTAGCGCTTCAGCAGCAAGCGGCGCGCCAAAGATATCACCTACAAAACGTGAGTAATCGGCCCAGTTGGTGCCAAATGAAAACTCCATCGTAATGCCGGTTGCCACGCCTAGCGCGAATGTTGCGGTGAAGATCTTAATCCAAAATCGTGACGCCGCAGCATCCTCTTCCTTCCCTGATTTGTAATAGCGAGTCTCATAGATTGCCACAATCAGACCAAGGCCAATTGAAACGGGCACCAGCAAAAAATGATACATGGCGGTAAACGCAAACTGAATACGCGCCAGGATTACTGGATCTGATAAGAATTCCATACAAATCTCCTTTCCCTCTACTCGTGTTGCAACACATTATGTTGCAACGTCCTTTACAACAATGTGCCTTTGCGCTTGAAAGCTGCCTGCACTCGTTGCGCTTACAGCTACAAATCACTTTTGCAAAACACCTTGTCAAAAGCTTATACCAAAGAGCCTCTATCGAACATAAGAAGCTTTTGGTACCGCACATTGGTCTGTTCTAATGCGCGAGGCGATCCATCCATAACAAGATGACCTTCCTCCACAAATATCACGCGGTCAAAGTCCTCAATTCCCTGCAGGTGATGCGTGATCATCACAACCGTTTTATCCGCGAGCACCCGCTGAATGGTGTCCAGAACCACGCGCTCTGTCACCGGATCAAGCCCCACTGTTGGCTCATCAAGCACGACGATGGGCGGATTTTGAAGTAACACGCGTGCCAGCACAAGACGTTGACGTTGTCCACCTGAAAAACGCAACCCCGCCTCATCGGCCATGGTGTTGAGACCATCGGGAAGCGTTTCCACATAAGATTTGAGGTCAACTGCTTCAAGCACATCCCAGATCTCTGACTCCGTAGCTTCAATTTTTCCAATTCGGAGGTTGTCGATGATGCTCATCGCAAAAATGTAACTATCTTGTGAAATCAGACCAAAGTAATCCCAGATAAAATCACGTATTTTGGCGATGGGTACGCCTGCTAAGGTCACATACCCCTTACTCGGTGTTATATCGCCATGCAGCAAACGGGCAAGGGTCGTCTTTCCCGATCCACTTTTGCCCAACACTGCAATCTTTTGACCATACGGAATAGTGAGCGTGATGTCTTCAAGTACGGTTTTGACCACAACATCCGTTGCGGCGGTTGCGGTGTCTACGGTAATGCTGTTAGCAGTCGCAGTGCCGCTGCTAACAGCCACATTGTCCGGATACGCAAAACTCACATGCTCGAACACAATATCGTAGGGAGGCGTGAGTGAAACAGGCACAGCTGGGTTAGCAAGCTTGGTTGAGTTAACAGATGCGGTAGCTCCACTGGGTGCACCAGTCCCACTGAGTGCACCAGTCCCGCTAAGTGCACCAGTCCCGCTAAGTGTACCAGTCCCGCTGGGTACGGTAGTCCCAGCTAATCCGAGTGATGACAAACGTTGGAGCGATTCGGTTTGTGATACGCCGCTTTCAAACTGCTGCGGCAATGGTGCAAAGATTTCAATCAGCGGGAAAAATCCGAGCGCAACCGCGATAATCCAATCCGCGCGGCCGCCAGCCACACCGCCAAATTGCTGTGCCGACCACCACACGAGCACAAGACACCCAATCAACAAGAGCACCTGAATGAGCACGAGTCGCGCCCGATCTTTGCGCTTCACATTCCGCTCACTAGCCTGGAGTGTGTCGAACTTTTGCTGGAGTGCTGCCGTAATGGATGCACCCCGCCCCGCAATTGCAACGTCTTGGGCACCAAGTACTGCATCGGTCACCTCTTCATGCAACTGCGTGCGCTGTTTGGTAATTGCAGCAATGCGCGCTTTGTTAAGCACAACGGCAAGTGCGGGAAGAATGAGACCAAGAAGGAGCACGGTGAGAAGCGCAAATACAAACAATGCGGGCGAGAAACACCCCGCAATAATGACGAGCAGAACGCCCACCATCCATGCAATCAGTACCGGAAACACCGTACGTAGATAGAGATTTTGCACTTGCTCAATATCGTGTGCGAGCGATTCAAGCACATCGCCCGTCTGCAAACGCTGATTGGCACGCTGCCACGCTTGAGCCACTGTGAACAGCTGATAGCGCAGCGCCGACGTGAGCCGCAGTACCCAATCGTGGCTTTTGAGTCGTTCAAAATACCGGGCGATGGGTTTGCCCAGACCAAAGATTTGCACAAAGGCAAGCGGTAAGTTGAGCATCAGGATGGATGAAATATTATCGGCCGATGCGCTGATCAAATATCCTGCCACAAACATAAGCCCAACCGCAAAGATTGATGCGGTCAACCCCAGCGCAAGAATTTTCGCGAGCAACTTTTTTGAGATGGCGAGGTTTAAGCGCATCGCGCGCAGAGTTTTTAGCATGCGGGATCACCTCCCACTGCGCGAAAATCATCGAGTTCATACACCACATCGAACGCATCAAGCCAATGGAGTCGATGCGTTGCAAACACCACCAACTTGCCCTGCATGAGCGCAAGCATGGGTGCCTTGAGCTCGTACTCCGTCTCAACATCCAAATGCGCCGTCGGCTCATCAAACAACAAAATCTTGCGCTTACTATCCAAAAACACACGCGCGAGCGCAATCCGCTGCGCCTGCCCACCAGACAGCTCACGCCCACCTTCTCCCAGCAGCGTATCAAGCCCCTGTGGCAACTCTTCGAGCAGCTGCGTGAGTCCCAGTGTGTGAAGCGCATCCATTATCTGCGCATCACTAGCCTCAGGATTGTAAAATGCCAAATTATCGCGCACGGTCGCATGAAAGATATACGGATCCTGCGGAATGTAGGCAATCTGATCTTGCCACGATGCCTGTCGCAAACTATCAAGCGCGATGCTCTCCATCTCGCGGTCAGGTATCGTATCGCTCTTGCGGTCAGCCCTCGTGTTGTCTCCACCGTTCCTGATAACAAAAGGAGCTGTCGATGGGGCTGTTGCGCCCTGCGCTACACCTTGCGCTACACCCTGCGCCGCGGTTGCACCCTGCGCTGCGTCCTGCGCGCTTGTTGCACTCCCGTCTCGCGGGCTAATCGTCGGGTCTTCGAGCCCTGCAAGCAATCGGAGCAAGGTGCTCTTACCGGAGCCGCTTGCACCTATCACGCCTACGCGCGCATAGCCTTGCAGTTCACCACTAAAGGGACGAAGCGCAGACACCCCATCGTATACTTTTTCTACCTCATGAAGAAAAAGCGTACTTGTCTCATTCCACGTGGGCACCTCTACCGCAGGTGGCACATAACGCGTGGCTTCACGCATGGCGGAAATGGTGTGAAGGGAGTTTTTGCCCTCGAGATTGGCGTGAAAGTCGGCGGCAAACTCTCGAATTGGACGGAAATATTCAGGAACAAGGATGAGAACGAAGAGCGCGGGCAGGAGTGCGAGCGAACCATCGATCAACCGCATGCCCAACATGATGGCGACTGCCGCCAGTGCCAGCGTGGCAAACATGTCGAGCGTGGCACCTGAGAGAGTTGCAGTTTTGAGCGTCTCCATGGTGGCTTTACGAAATTGCTCACTTACCGTAAAAATGCGGCGGGCGTAGTCTTTGGAAATCTTGAACGTATTAAGCGTCGCCACCCCACGCACCGAATCAATAAAGTGATTAGACATCATCTTAAACGTGGCGTGTTGGGGCTGGCTTTTTTCTGCGGTAGTTTTACCGATAAGCACCATGAGCATGATCATCGCCGGTAAGAGTAGAACAACGATGATACCAGAAACCCAATCGGCACAAAAAATGACGATGGCAAACACAAGGGGCAAGACCACCATTTTGACCACGTTAGGAAGCACGGTCTCGAGGTATTTCTGAAACGCATCTACACCCTCGAGCGCCATGGTCGCCGTCGTGCCGGTGCCAAACGCTTGCACCGCAGGCGCTCCCGTTCTGAAAATGGATTCGAAAAGAGCGCTTCGCTCTGCGCGCGCTTGTTTGTAGGCGTACTTACCAACATACGCCTCACGCGCATTGAGCACCACGCGCACCGCAAGAAACGAAATACCGAACACAGCCAGATAACTAAATGTTTGTTCGAAAGCCGCGCCTTGCCACAACGCCACAAGTGCGTGAGACAAACCCCACGCCTCACCAATGATGCAGACCGCTTCCAAAAACGAAAGCGCAACCATAACGCCCAAAAGAAGCTTGATTCCAGGAAGTCGAAACAGTTCTTTATCAAGCACTGCGCCAACACTCCCCTCATCACATCGTGGCTGGTTGCTCTTGTTTTATCGCTTTGATCGTAAGACCACAGCGAATCTTTTTCGTTATATCGTTCGAAAAATTATAGCGCTCTTTCTGATGAGGCTTTTTACGCCTTTGTTACAAACCGATGCCATGCTCGAACAAGCAACAATAAACAAAGATTTAATTTTGTTAAGAGCTGTTTAAGACTCCCTTGCAATAGTTTTAAAAACTTCCGCGCTACTGTAGCAATTAAGCATATAGACAAAGTTGTCAACCAACTTCCCTCTTAAATGACTGTTGCAATTAATTTAGCATCATGCTAAATTTACGAAACAAGGAGAAACATTGGGACACAAGAAAGAGGCACAATACGACTTAGATGTTGCTCAAGTTCTAGTGGAGCACGCAAAATATTCAATTTCCAAAAGAGCACGAATCAATCTCCTCAATCATGGTTACTTGCCAAAAGAGACCATTGAAGATGTTTTTGCAGCAATACGTTGTAGTCATTTCTATAAATCTGTCGAACTAGAAAATCGACCCAATACACATGCAGATATTTATCGACATGTTCCTTGTTACGGAGCCGAATGGTACGTGAAATATTTTCTGGATGAAAATGGTCCTGTAATTACTATCTGGTCGCTTAAAGAAGATGGCTATCAATTTTAGGAGCGCATCAATGATTTGTTTAGAGTGCGGATCTGATATGCATGTATCATCTGATCCTATTACTGAGAACTTCCGTGGCGAAGAACTCACCATCACAGGGATCACCTATCACCTTTGTGATCACTGTGGCGAGATTATGTTCGATGCTCAAGAAGGTGAGAAATACGACGCTCTTCTCGTTGAACAATATGCAAAGCGCGTCGGCCTCCTCACCCCATGTGAGATCAAACAGATCCGCAAGAAATATGATGTCAATCAGCAAGAATTTGAAAAGATTTTAGGTGTTTCAACTCCGTCTGTATCACGGTGGGAAACAGGTCGCGTTCCTCAATCAAAACCCGTTGATATTCTCATGCGCATTCTTGATACTCATCCTGACGTGATGGAAGAACGCATGCGTCAAACCGAAATTCATCATGTTCGCACATAGCGACAAAACGAGGCAAACATCCATCCTGCTTTCTTCTCACCCCATCGCCACCTTACTTCCCACTGCCGAACGTAATCGGGACTTTCACCCGTTAGAAAAAGCGCCATACTCTGCACACACTGAGAAACCCCACGCAACCTATCTGGTCACGTGGGGTTTCATCAAGAGGGGGAAGCACCGAAGTGTTTTTATACGAGGTACTTATTCGTGGCATCTGTCCTTGTGCGTCGTGCCACGTATGCAAAGCGCAACTTGTTTACTTACTCTTTCGAGTTCTTCCTCTTGCGAGCAACAACAAGCAGAACAATCAAACTTCCCAAGGCGAGCAAAGCCACACCAGCAATTGGTAAATAATCGCCTGTCTTGCTCAAGCCGCCTGCGCTATTATCAGGAGTCTCGATGACGTTCTCCTTCTGAACGGTCTCTACCACTTCTGCGTCAAGCATAGTGTCGTAAAGTCGGATGGTCGCGTCTTGCAACTCAGCATTACCGTTGCTAGTTCCGCTCAAAATCTCGACTGCACCGTACTGGTCAATCTTGAATTCAACGTCATTGGCCTTTGCATATCCTTCAGGAGCTTTGTCCTCGCGCAGGATATAGGTGGTATCCACATTGAGTTTGCCCTGCAATACCTCAACTGCTGTGCCCGATTTCCAGCTGTTGATCACCTTGCCGCTATCCTTCTCGATAATGGAAAGCTCAGCGCCTTCAACCCACTCGTGGGTACGGGTGTCGACTTTGGCAATCTCAGTGTAGGTTGCCTCATCAAATACGCCGCCATCCTGCTCAAAGGTGAAGATCATGTTGCCGTCTTCAGACTGAGCGCCCTGTGGCGTGCCACTCTGGGTGCCGCCCTGGCCGCCCTGTCCGTCCTGTGCATCTTGCGCCTCAGCCATTGTTGCTGCCAACGCTACGATGTCGCTCGCATCAGCCTTTGAGCCCATATCAGCTTTGCTGTCGGTATACATCATGGTGTATCCATTAGGTGCCGATGAGTCTTTCACAATATAGAAGTACGAGCTGCGGAACTCACTTACGGTGTGTCCTGCTGGTGCCAAGCGCTCCTTGAAGTAGTAGAGCGTGCCCTCATTGAGGCTTACATTCTTGAACGTAATCCAACCATCTTCGTTAGAGGTTCCCTCGCCCAAGAAGATGTCTGCCTGAGCACCGTTGTTGACTGCATACAATCCATAGGTTGCACCCTCGAGACCGTTCTCACGATCAAGCGCGCTGGTCTTGCGAACCTGCAAGTCCATACCACGAGCGTAGTTAGTCATGGTTGGGTGCCATTGCGGATTCTCAGACTCGGTATAGCGCACATTCTCGCCATTCTCAACGTGGCCGTAGTACATGTCCGTACACTCGAGCTGTCCGTCTTCGTTAAACTCGATCACCGTCGTAAAGGTAATGATCTGTTTTGAATAATCTACCGATGGGTCACTAAGCTCATTAGCCTCTACTACGCGATAGTAATACGTACCAGGTGCAGTGTAGAGCAAACAGCTTGGGTTCTCCCAGTCACCACTTACGTTGTTAGCCTTGTCGAAGTCAACCATGCCATAGCGGTCATTGCTGGTCTCAGAAATTACAACACCCTGAGTCTGTGACCAATCAACAACGCCATTCTCGTCAGCATTAATCTCGATTAGCTTGAAGTTGAACTCGCCTTCAGTAAGGGAGCGACCCTCTAAGTTCTTGATAATCTTAGGGTCAACAAAGCACTGCTGATCAATGGGAGCATTAGACGCTGCATTTACCGCATAACCAAAGGCACTCATGGTTGCCATCTGCTCATCAAAGTTACTAAAGCTCAGCTCTGGCACAGTAATGGCACCATTAGCCGCATCGCTTGAATTAATTGCAAGCTGGTGTAAGTCAGCATAATCGAGAGGCAACTGGCTACCATTTTGATCAGTCTCAATACCTTCAGCATAGTAAAGTTCAGCTACCGATGGGGTAAGGCTTAAACCATTGTCTGCCATGGCTACCGAAACTTTAACAACATACACGCGCGGGTCAGTGATAACTCCCTCTGATGGATCCTCGGTAATCATGTACCAGTAGTCACCAACAGAATCATAGGTTATCTCATCAAAGACAATCGGTGCATTGCCATTAGTAAAGTCCTTAGCACTGCCTCGATAATTCATCTTCTCAAGAGGAGTAAGAGCACCTGCAAACTGCTCGCCTTCAGGAGCATTCACACGCTGCATAGTAAAGGTAAATCCATCAGTTTCTGCTCCAAAGAAACTCTTGTTTCCTTGCAGATTTAAGGCTCCCTCTGGATGATAGATATTGACGAAGTTCTTTCCCTCAGCGTTCTCAACCCAAGCACTATTTTCATCAGCCGTGTAGTATTTCACGCTTTTCAAAGATGATGTATACGTTGTCACATGCGTCGGCGTTAACGAATCAGGATTGTCAGTTCGCTCAGTCTTAGCAGTATCGATAGTTACCACAACTTTATGCCAGGTGTCATCGTAGGTAATAAGCGGATTGCGATCATCTGCTGACACCGTCTCTTTTACATAGAAGGTATAGTCAACGCTACCCTCACTATCCTTGCGATACTGATTTACATCAATACGGTCATTGATACCCTCATTGCTTGCCTTGTTGTCAACAAACGTAAAGGTAACTTTTCCTTTGTTGTCACCTGTGACTTCATTTTGTGCTGCAGCAACTTGCTCAAGCTTTCCTTCATCAAGCTTTCCGTCAGTAAGGCCATTGTCACTGGTTGGCTTGTACAAGTTGAAGGTAAATTTTGGGTCTACTTTGTTGGCGAGAACATCCGCATCTACCTCAAAGAGATCCGTATCATTATTGTTTACTAATTGCTTGGTGAACTCCAAGTTCCACGGATTAGCAACTTGTACGGTCTCTTCCTTCGGCTTTACTGTATTAGTAAAGGTCGACCCATTAGTGCCATAGTCGACATTTTTCACATACGATGTGGTCGTAGTGACGTTAACGCCATTAACCTCTGCAGTACTCGTCTTTTTAGCAACGGTTACCTTTACCCCATGCCAAGCAGAATCGTAGTCAAATTCTCCCGTTGTATTATTGGTCGTTTTTCCAATCTCTTTAGCATAAAGGGTATATGTCGTTCCTTTTTCACTACCAGCATAATCTTTGTTATTGACGGTAAATACTACGTTTCCTTTACTGTCATTTTTTGCTGTTGCAATTCTTTTGTCCGCAGAATCACTCTTCTCACTATAGAGCCCAAATTCAAATTCAGGTACAGGAGAGATTGTTCCCGTATTATTTACTTTGTTGAGGACTTTATTGAACTCAATTGACCAAGGAAGCTCTACTTTTTGTTCGCTCGGCATTTGTCCAATTACAAGTTGTCCATTGCAGCCAATTCCACCGCCATGAGTGTAACTTGTATTACCTTCAATGCGTAATGCACGAGTAATGGTTGTTTCTTTTGGAGCTTGTGCGGTTAAGCCAACAGTATATTTTCCTTCGCTATACCACTGACCTTCTTTAATGGTGATGTCACCATTACCCTCAGGGCCTGCATAACGTCCCGTCCATGCCACACGCGACGAATCAATAGATCCCATTAGACCCTGTCCAAAAACAATACTTGCTCGTGTGCAGTAGTAATCTTGAGCAACGTCCTTAGTGAACTTTTTATTGTCTTGATCATTGTGATACGCGTAGAAGTCTCCTGCTATATCTTTACCCTTGATTGCACTAGAAGCATAATTTGATCCTTCATACGCAGTATTGTTGCCATTTTTAAACTCTAATGCATAGAGATATGCATTGTTTGGACGCCCGCCAGTTCCATTATGACCTGTTTTGTATGCAGTATTGCCGTATACGGCAGCGCCCTCGGTAATGTTGCCAATACCTTCTCCAGCAACACCAATACGAGCGTGAGGACACCCTGAGATACCTCCGCCTAAGCCATAGGCAGTATTATTCCAAACCTTAACGGTAGAAAGCGTTGCTTTACCTCTTGACTCAACAAAGATGCCTCCACCGCCCCAGTCGGTTGTGGTTTGCGAAGTATTGTTGAGGATATTTCCTGCGGTAATCTTTGCATCAGGGGCAGCAGTGTAAATACCGCCACCTTCATGTTTGGTTGCCGTGTTCTTTTCAACGGTTCCGCCATACATCTCAAAGTTACACCAACGATCAATGTAAATTCCACCGCCCGTTTGTGCTTTATTCCCCGCTATTGTCCCACCATACATGATGAACTTAGGATTATCCTTGTAGTAATTCGCGCTCTGATCCTGGGTGCTTACAGCTGCACGCTGTACATGAACACCACCGCCAGCGGTCGATCCTGCTTCAAGCGCTAAGCCAGTATTTGAATCTCCTCTAAAATTAGTTGGAAGTGCAGTGCCAGAACCATTTTTAATGGTAAGTCCTTTAGCATCCTTATTGCCTTTTTGATCTTCGTTAAGGATCAGAACACTATTCCTGCCCTTTACCGTAATAACACTAGATTTTTTATCCTTTCCATTAATAGTACCCGTGCCTTTAAGATTTAACTTTTGATTTTGACCTACCTGAATAACACCATTCAAAGTACCGTTAACAGTTAGGGTGTATATTCCAGTTCCGGGAAGCTCCAACGCAGAGTTGAGATTAACCGTATCGCCTGCATTGATTGTTGCATTGTTGCCATTCCATGTAATAGAATTGCTTACCGCTCTTGCAGCCGCTTTGCTTGGTCCATTAGTTGATTCAGTCTGCTCTTCAGTAACGACCGCTATACCGTCATCACCTGACTGCGGATCTTCACCCTCTACAGATTCTTCAGACCCATCGCCATCAGAATCTTCTTCAGAAATAATGGTGTTGTCTCCTGCCTCAACCAAGGCAGGTTCATCTTGTTGAGCTGGCTTATCGTTATTTCCATAGGCAGCGCTCATATAAGGGAACATGGTGGCCACAAGCGCTATAGCCAGGATAATCCCTAACCAACGTTTGAAGTTTTTATTACTTGTTATGTTATTGAGTAGTTTGTTCATGCTGTCCACCTCCCTTTAAGCGTTCTGCTCGTTCTTTTTGCGCTTGCGACGAAGCAGGGCATAAGCCACGATGCCCGCAACTGCAATCACGCCAAACCCAATACCTGCAATGAGTCCCCAATTCATACCAGCAGCGCCGGAAGCTAAGGGGTTCTCGTTATCGGCGATGGAACGCTCCGTTGCCGTATCCTGTCCATCAAGACCAGCTAAGGGGTTGTCATCGTCGTTGATAATGGTGGTTCCTGCGCCCGGTGTAACACCCGCATCAGCAGCAGGGGCACCCGCTGCAGGCGCCGCAATAGGAGCAGGAGCCGCGGTAATGCCGCCACCAGGAACCGTTACAGTCCTAGTTGTCTCGATGATTTGAGTACGAGTAACCGTTGTATTTGCGTTAATCACATCGTCAACATCACGGTAGTAGATGGTGTAGGTTCTATCAGGAGAGAAGTACGCATGACGAATCCCGGTCTCTTGACCAGCCAAGCGCACGTATTCGTTACCATCCTGCGTGAAGCGCTCTACACCCTGTACCTCAACATAGTTCGTGATCTCAGGATCTACCGTGAGCGTCTCAGTGCGCAACACCGCACCATTGGCAATATTCATGTATTGCACGGTGATGTCATACGCATCTCCCGGAACAAAGTCCTCGGGTACGTAGTAGACATATTGCAAGAGATCAACGCTCTGACCTAAACTCTCCCAAGTATAGACAATCTCTTCGGTGTTACCCGCCCAAGGAACATAGATCTTGCCGTTGAACTCTTTCTTCTCAGGCATGTAGCTTACGTTAGTTGCCGGATCAGGAGTAACGGTTTGAACAACGCGACCGAGCTCAGTGCCCGTCTCACCATCAACCTCTACTAAGGTAAACGTAACCTCTTTGGTTGCGTCCTGCGAATCATAGGCCGCGACTACCGTGCGTTTGCCATCTTCCATGACAAAGTCACTATCAGTGAGATTGGCTGTAAACTCGAGTGCAGTGCCGTTCTTGTTGTCTGATTCAACTACCTTGCCACCCTGGATATTGCCTGCATCTAATCGATAGAAGTTAACGCCGTCAGCGCTATCAACACCTGATTGCTTATTCATAGAGAACGTATTAGGAAGCGTGTAGCGATATCCATAGCCAGCAACGCCAACCGTATCACTCCACAACAGTGAACCGTGCTCGTCAACGTACTTAACAACTACATCGTAAGACTGTTCATCCATATTCTTTACCGGCATTACGAGCACCGTATAAGAAGCTTGCGATGGAGTGAGCATGACCTTTGTTCCACCAAGGCTTGAAATTGCACGGTAGTAATTAATGGTTTCTGCGTTCTCGGGATCAGCTGCCGTAAAAGACTTTTTAATGTGGACTACTTTGCCATCCTGATCAATTCCGCTGAAAGTCTCAGTCTTTACGACTTTGCCATCAGGATCAACGTAGTTAACAACACCCTCTACGCTGTCAGCTGAGTTCTGCTCATACGTAACAATATAGGCCTGCAAGTACTCATCAAAAGTATTATCACAGACGGTTCCGCTAGGAATACTATAAGCGATGGGGTACGCATCTTCCGTTGTATTTTGCTTGTAGTAAGTTTGACCAACACCCAAATTCTTAACTTTGGTCACTTCGTTTTTGTCTGCAGTGCGAATACCAAGAAGTACCAACTCGGGGGTCTGGTTTTCAGTTTGGTCTTTGTTTACAAGCTTTCCATATACAGGATATATTGTGCCGCTATAAAGGGTGTCACCTTGCATCAAAGCATTACTTACTTCAACGGTATAGGTGCTATGTTTGGTAGGATCACCTAACAACTCAGCAGCTGTTTGCCCCTCTGTTGCACCCGTTGATGCCCTCATCTGAACGCCAACGATTTGTGCAATCTGTGCACCAGAACCAGCATAATCTTCACTAGAGCCAGCTTGATTCATATCAGCGGTGTACTTAAAAGGATTGCTAAGTGGTTTTCCATCTTTTTTAACCGTGATGTAAATTGCTTGATCACTAAGGTTATCTACCTTAAGCAGTTCCCATCCCTGTGCGGTTGGCTGCAAAAAATCAGCACCGCTTACGGTGATAGGCTTAGCCTGCTCTTCCCCTGGGTTATCCGCTGTAGTCTCTGCTAGTGCAGGCGCGGGTATACCCAAGAGGCTGAATGCAAAAACAAACGCCAGCAGTGCGGCTAATGCAGCGTTTGCTTTGCCCATTACTCGTGCTCGCATAATGTCCCCCTAAAGATATAAGCGAGTAACTTACTTACTATTTTTTCCTGGAGTGTAGCCAGCGGATTTTGCGTACGAGCGTGTATTGAATTGTGTAGTACGTTTCTAGTGCATTTAGTGCGTTCCTAGTGCGAATGCTATTTATACGTGGTTTGTTTTTTAGAATGTGTGCCCGTACCCAAAAATCCCGATTAACCCCAGGTGATTACCCAATTGTTACTATACTGACAATTTATTCACATTTATGGTCTTTCATTTTTGAAAAGTTATAAATGCACACAATTATGTAATCACTGGATAGAGAAGATTACCGTTTTTAGGCATGTTTGCGCAATATTTTTTGTCATAACTCATTATGACTATTCATAGTAAATTCATAAGTATGTGTAATTTTTATGAATATAGGAATAAAGTCTTTACTAACGCCGTATCAGACAAAAATCAAATCAGGATGAAATCAAGACAAAACTAGGATGAAGCACGCTTAAGGCGGATCTGAAATACGGTTCAGCTACAAATAAGACCTGCTTATACCATGCATTCACTTTGTATGAGATCTTTATAAGATCGATATGAGGGTTTTTGTGAGAACCAATCACGACACAGAGAGATGCAGGGGGGATGCAATCATGGCGCACGAACCTACGAACACCAAACAAGATACCGTCGCAGTGGAGGCTACCCCATCGCCTACTCAAGTAACATCGAATACCGCAGCAATCACCATTATCGAACATGGGCCATATGTCGTGACGGGTGACGTGCCACTTTATGAGGACGTTTTGGTAGAAGCGTCTGACGGAGCGCATCTCCAGTACAACCGTTTAAAGGAGTATGAGGTTGGCGCGACGTATCGCCTCTGCCGCTGTGGTGCGTCACAGCATATGCCGTTTTGCGATGGCGCTCACGTACATGCGCATAGTTGCGGTGATTTTGATGGAACGGAGACGGCATCGCGCGAGCCATACGAGGAGCGCACTCATGTTTTTGATGGCGCGGAGCTCGAGCTGCACGATGACAAGCGGTGTGCGTTTGCGCGGTTGTGTCATAGGCGCGATGGGAGTGTTTGGGAGATGATGCGTGATACCAACGCTGACAAGCAGGAGCTGATTGCGGCGTCCTGGCAGTGTCCGACCGGTCGCCTTGAACATCATAACAAACAGACCGGTCAGGTATATGAGCAAACGTTCGAGCCAAGCATTGTGCTTCTCGAAGATCCCGAAAAACATGCCAGTGGCCCCATCTTTGTGCGTGGTGGCATTCCCCTTGTCAGCGCCGATGGTTCCGTGTATGAGAAGCGCAACCGTTATGCACTTTGTCGCTGCGGAGCCTCATCCGACAAACCCTTTTGCGATGCGCGCCATTGGCATATTGGCTTTCAAGATGGAAGCGATGCGTTTGATGGTGCAATTGGCGTGCATGATGAATCGTTCAAGGATGGACCTGAGTTGTAGGATTCAAAAAGAAACGGCTAAGTCTTGAATAATTAAACTTAGCCACAAAATAACCTTTATAAGAATACGTTAACACTACTTTTATATTAAGCTGCACTATTCCAAGGTTTAATTTTATTTAACTCATCCTCTAATTCATGTTGCGCTACCTCAGTATCATAGGCTGCTTGAGCGCGAAGCCAGTAACCATTAGAAAGACCGAAGAATTTGCAAAGCCTCAAATCTGTATCAGCAGTAATGGATCGCTTTCCAGCAACTATTTGCCCTATACGTCCAGCAGGCACACCAATCTCTTTTGCTAAACGATATTTTGAAATGCCCAAAGGCTCCAAAAATTCTTCCTGCAGTAATTCACCAGGCGATATTGAAATATATTCATAGTGATATTCACCCATGTTGCTCCCTCTTTTCTAATTAATGATAATCAACGATTTCTACATCTTCAGCGCCAGCTTCAGTCCATCGAAAGCAAAGTCGCATTTTATTATTAATTCTGATGCTATACGTTCCAATCCTGTCACCCTTCAACGCCTCAAGATGATTACCTGGAGGAATCCTCAGATCATCTAGAGTCAATGCGGCTTGAAGTTGTAATAACTTACGTTTAGCAACACGGTCAAATGCAATAAAACGTTTAACTCTTATTCCTTGAGCTAGCTTTTTTGTGTCTTCATCGGCAAAAGAAATAATCATAAAAAGATAATAACGCTTTACGTTATTATCGTAAAGCGTTATTATTCTTAATTCTTACTGCTTGACCTAGTTGCTTTAGGAAAGGGCGGCGATGATGTCTTTGAGCCAAGGAGCGGGCACCTGATCTACGTGGCCCTCATCGCACAATTCTGCAATATGCGGATCCATAGGAATCTGCGCTGTTGCAGAAATGCCGAACTCTTTTGCCAGAGCGTCGAGCTTAGTCTCGCCGAAAATGTAGTGCTTCTCGTTGCAGTTGGGGCAGATGAAATACGACATGTTTTCAACCAAACCCATCACGGGAACATTGAGCGCTTTAGCCATATTGACTGCTTTGGCTACAATCATACTCACGAGCTCCTGAGGAGAGGTGACCACGATGATGCCATCGACAGGCAGCGACTGAAAGACGGTCAGAGGAACATCGCCCGTTCCGGGAGGCATATCAACAAAGAGATAGTCAATGTCGCCCCACACCACATCGCTCCAAAATTGCTTAACCACGCCCGCAATCACCGGACCGCGCCAGATAACGGGGTCGGTCTCATTGCCAAGGAGCAAATTGGTCGACATGATTTTGGTGCCATCAGCTGCTTGCACAGGAATAAGACCGTCGGGGCTGCCCATGGCCTGGCCATGAATGCCAAACATGCGCGGGATAGAAGGACCCGTGATGTCCGCATCAAGAATACCCACGCGCTTGCCAAGCTGTGCGAAAGCCGAAGCCAAAAGCGAAGTTGCGAGCGATTTACCCACGCCGCCTTTGCCACTCACAACACCAATGACTTTCTTGACGTTAGACTTGGGATTGGGATCAGCGAGAAAACTCTGAGGCTCGCGACGATCACCGCAGTTCTTGGAGCAGGATTTGCAATTATCGGTACATGATTGGCTCATGGGTGGTTCCTTTGGTTTTTGATTCCTTTATTTAGATCTTCTAAAGCAAATACTTCATTGAACATTAATCAAGACAACAAAGCACCCTTTTAGCGAGAGCGATTGCTTTGATGACGAAGGCGACAATGAGTATACCTCGCTACTCCCGCAGCGCAAACAGCCAACATAATAAGACCTACCACTACAAGCATGAGAGGATAATCGCCGGTTTGCGCAATTAAAGACCCATTGCGATCATCTTGCGTGTCGCCTGAATGAAAATCGTTGTTAGAGTCATCTAAGTTTGGATTATCTGGATCAACAGGCGTATCAGGATTGTCAGGCGATGGAGGCTTGGGTTTATCTTGCGAGTTTACAAACTGCACCGTATGCTGTATACCCTGCTCAATCTTACCTGCAACAGTTCCTCCAATTGGCGAAACGAATAATCCGTCCTGATCCCCATCAACTTCACTAATCGAATAGGAATAGCCCTCAGGAATGCCCATTACAACAATATTTTCATCGTGATGTAAAGGAATCTCATCGCCACTTCCAATATATCCCGTACGATCCTTTCCATAGAAGTAATAACGCTCAGTATTGGGAACTTCAGCGCCCGACCCATCATACAGATGCAAAACAAAATGGAATAGTTGTGTGTATTGCTCATCAACAAGAGTATTTCCTGTTACCGTCTTTGAAAGAGAAAGGTTACCCGCAGCGGGAGCCGCTGTATTCTTGTCGGTCACAATAACGGTATTAATTAAGCTAAATAGACTCGTTATATCCATATCACCAAGATCATCAGCATTAGCTTCTGAATGCTGCGGATCATTGGGGTCATCGTGCTCGTGTAGGTTCTGCTGCACTCGCGTACGTAAATATCCTGTATCAGTCACAAAGAACGGCTGAATATTCTTGCCACCATCTTCATCAGATAAACCATAGTCAATAACAGCATTTGAGCCATAATGTAGATCCATAGAACATGGTATTTTTGTCGTACCTGTATTAGCAAGGTAGACATCGCGCCAATCACGCAGGCCAAATGAATCTGATGGTTGTTGCTGAGCGAATGAGGTGATGTCACGCAAGGTGATATTTACATCACCTTCAGCAGCATACTGCACCATGGTTTGGGTAAGTTTACCTACTCCTGCTGAAACGCTTACCGCATCATCCGGTGTGCCCGCGTCAGCATAGATTGAGTAGACCCCTACTTTGACTGGAATGATTGTAGGATTAATTTCACAATCTTGAGGAGCTCGCGTTTCTTTTAGATAGTACGTTTGCGCACCACTCTCATAAGTGACATTAGGCCATGCCATATCAGCATAGCCATCTTGCATGGCATCGTGACTTTGACGGGGCTCAAAAACAAGCATTCCATCTACTCCATCAATTGTTGCAGTAACACCTGATGAAACACGATTTACATCCTGATCAGCATCATCTTTAGTGGAATAGAGCGCGAATTCTGCCCCATTTCTAGCAATACCATTCTGGTCAATTTTAGTCACTCGTAGCTGACGCTGTTCGTTGGGAATATAAAGTACCGTGCGAAAATTACGAATAAACTCAGAGATATCAAGTCCTGTATAACCACGCTCTTGGAAATTATCAGAATAAGGATTAATAAGCTGCACCAACTCATTAAGGCGATCAGTAGGTGCGCCCTCGCCAGCATCTAGCGCCTCCATAGTCACCCTACCGAGAGCATTGTAGCGCTCGGCACTACTCATAGCACAAACAGCGTCTTCAGAAACACCAAGAGCTCGTGCAAGCGCATCAGGTTCAATAAGGGCATAATACATTCTCATGTCACCCTTTGAGTTGGTGAGAATATAACGATCAGCGCGTCCTGGTAGATTTTGAAGAACTCCTTCAAGACGATTGTTGTCTTTATTCCAATCAAGATACCAACCCTCGGTATGATTTTGATCTAGACCTTGGCTTGAACGATAATGCTCGGCAGCTTGCATAAGTGCTGCTGTAAGTGTTGCCACACGCGTATCTTGACGATACTGTTGGTAAGAAGCATCAAGCTCCCCCACTTTAACCGTCTGAAATCCCATGAGATTATCACCATATAGTGGATACCACGCACGATCATTATGGTAATGCGTCTGTTTGATCATAGGCACCGCAACGGTAAGGCCATATCGCTGCGAATTAAGCGGAACTTGTGCGGTAGTGGCACCACCCAATTGATCGTCAGGGATCTTGCTTACCATCTCTCCGTTTTCGCCAATCTGTCCAAAATAGATCGAACCATTATTCCCCGTTACATAACTATTGAAGCTTGCATATGCACCTGATTGATAGCGGTTGTTTACAATGAGCATGGTATTTTCTGGATTGAAGCGCAACAGCAAATCAGTAGGCACCGACTTATATCCAGCTGGCGCTTTGGTCTCACGCAGAATACAGAGCAGCCCATTACTTCCGCCATCATAACGATCCGAGAAATTGAATGGTTCTTCTTGATCAGTTCCAACGGTATCATTGCTAACAAAGCGGGCATCACCATTTTGGTCCGTCACTAAATGCGTAAGCGGTGCGCCCTTAACACTCACTTGGTCAAGTGTAACATTCTGTGCGTTGTCAGTAGTTGTGCCAGCAGGAACATTAACCTCGTACAGATCAAATTCTGCTCCTGCAAGTGCATTGCCGTTTTGATCAACTTTCTTGATACGCTGATATAGAGCAGGCTGCAAGTTGAAGCGGACAGAAAGCGACGAGTCATAATTGCCTCGCTCAAAATAGAACATCTTTAGAGTGTGCGAGGTACTTGAAGCAAATGTGTCCTCATTCCAACGCACATCATCAGCTTTTCCTGCTGCCTCAAACATGTTTTTAATAGTAGTCGATCGGACTGCTGGCGCTTTAATACTATTGCCATCCGCATCTGCTTTAAATGCGGTTCCCATATCAACTTCCCCTGTTGCAAAGTTGATAGTACCGTAGAGCTCTGAGTGAATACCCCCTAAATCAAGCACAAGCACATCATCGACAAAAACCCAAAGATCATCATCTCCGATAAACTCAAAGGTCATGTCGTTGGTTCCCACTTTACCGTTAATAGGCTGGCGGAAATCTGTCTCCATAGACATACCTAAATTATGGTTCATAAGAGGCTTTCCCTGAGCAAGATTAGAATCTGCTGGTGAAATAACCCCATCAGCACGTCTCACTCCATTGGCAGCATAAATATCACTTACCAGCTTGTCATTCTCCACCTTAAAGACTTGCTCTCCCGTGTTAAAGGGAAAGAAATTGCCAATAGGTGCACCATCAGTACGCACACCCGCAGGAGCATCGTAGAGGATAAAGCTATTAGCAGGAATTATGGAACCATCGCGTCCTTCTACCGCATTAGCAGTATACTGCGCGAAATTTTGGCGCATGTTGTAATAATAATATCCTTGATCATCAATCTGGAATAATCCCTTTACATCTTCATGGGTTTCCGTTCGTCCTGGTGCACTACTTGCCGCTGCACTCGTATCAAAAAGATAATTGAGGGAACGATCTTTGTTCCACTGGTTTTGCACAGTATCAGAAATATTTTTTCCTCCTGCTGAAGGATAGAGCGCTTGACCTGGTGTTGCCCAGCTAGCAAGCGGAAAATCTGCATCACCGTAGCGCTTTGCGGTACTGTAGAGTGGTGGATTGCTATCAAATCCACCCACAAGCGGCCACGTAGTGAGCGAACGCGTAGTCCAACCAGGCGCTACGTCAATTGCAGCATACTCCGTACCGCCTCCTTGCACGGAAGCGCTTGCTTCCGATAGTACCGGATAACCATCTGCTCCTAATGTAGGAGCAACAATATTTTGAAAGCCTGGCGTGTATCCAGAAAATACTCCCATACCAGAACCAGAACCTGCATTCCAATATCCCATATCATTATTCATGCCATTACCAAAAGTAAGAGCATGACCCGTATTGATATTAGGATTACTTGTAGTGCCTAACCAGTTTGTCGGATCCGAAGAACTGAATTGCTCGTCGTTCCCATCAACTTTGTATGAGGTGTAATCATACAAATTGACTTTAGTGTTTGCCGGATTGAGTCCTGTAAAGCGGTTCTCAACAAGCACGTTCATCTGCGCCTGGTTAGAAGGATCAATGCTCAAGGTTGAAGCCGCTTGGTTGGTTGATGTTTGAGCAACCATCAAGGGCTGCATACTAGGTGTTGGCGCAACAGTGCCTTCACCAGGAACATAAACATACTTCCCCTCTGGCACATCTACATTGCGCTCAGTGTTTAGGATTGTTGTAGTGCCTGACGGCTCATCAGCATAAGAGAAGGCAGTAGCGCCCGCGGCTGGCAACGAAAACCCCACTACAAGAATAACAGCGATGAAACAGGAAAATGCCTTATTGACTGCCTGTTTGGTGTTTTTAAGATGAGAATACGAAAGCAGCTTTTTCATACGGTTCCTTATAGCATTATAAAATGCACAATACTTGTGCGGTGCATGGTTAAACCTCCCGAGTCTACTACGAACTACACATACAGTTTTTGTACAACCCAAGAGTTTTATGTCATAACCCAACAGTTATTGGAACCTATTGTAATACCTGGTTAAATGAACTTACAAGATTTCCCTTTTCCTGTTTATTATGGCATGATTTGTACCACAATATTCAAAACAAAACCCGCTCTGAACAGGCAGAACGGGTGGAAATTCATGGTGGTCGGAGGGGGACTTGAACCCTCGACACGCGGATTTTCAGTCCGCTGCTCTACCATCTGAGCTATCCGACCAGATATGTTTTACGTCATGCGTGTCAGCTGTGACGCGAGTAACTATTATACGCAACTCCCTTACCGGGTCAAGAGAAGAGATATCCGGATGCGCAATAAAAGCGGCGAATGAATGGCTTGCAGCTTTGAATTTTCTCAAAATTTTGCCAAATTATGTCGGTTTCTGCGTTAGATACAAAATTGGTCACTTTTCTGTGTTAGACACATTTTTAGCAGATTTCTTTCTGTGTTGGACACATACATGCTACTATTCTTTCTGTATTGGACACAAGGAGGATTCTCGTGGCGCTCAAACGCAAGATAGAAGCTACCCTAGAACAGTGGCATGCCTCTCCCAAGAACAAAGCATTTTTATTGGTTGGCGCTCGGCAGACGGGTAAAACCTTTGTCGTCCGTCACTTTGCGGAAAACAATTTCGATCATCTTGTTGAGATTAACTTCCTTGAAAACAGAGAAGCAGCGCGCCTGCTTTCTGAGGCAAGCGACACGCAGGACTTTATTGCCCGCCTTTCTCTGTTATCAACCACTCCGTTAGTTCCGCACGCTTCTCTTATCTTTTTGGACGAGATTCAAGTAGCACCCGATATTTTTACTGTTGCTAAGTTCCTTGTCGAGGATGGAAGATTCCCCCTTGTTTTGTCGGGATCAATGCTCGGAACCGAACTTAAAGGGATCCGCTCTTTCCCTGTCGGCTATGCGCAGATTGAGCGTATGTTCCCGCTTGATTTCGAAGAGTTTTGCTGGTCACAAAACGTATCACCGGCGATTATTGATCAGATCCGCGAAGCCCATCGCCAGCTTATTCCTCTTGATGAAGGACTTCATGAGCGCTTGATCAGTCTGTATCGATACTATGTGGCAATCGGCGGCATGCCTGAAGCGGTGCAGACGTATCTTGATTCGTCGTATGATGTGGGGGCTGTTCGCTTTGTGTGCGAGCAAATTGTTGAGAATTATCGATATGATATCGCGCAGTATGCCGAACCGCGGGCGCCACAAATTCGTGCCGTCTTTGATGCAGTGCCGAGTCAGCTTGATAAAGAGAACAAGCGGTTTCGAATGGATGCACTCAAGAAGGGCGGCATGTTTGAGCGTTACGCTCATGATTTTGACTGGCTCATTGATGCAGCTGTGGTTATTCCGGTGTATGCGACCACGGAGCCCAAGCGCCCTCTTAAGCGGACAGCACAGACGAACAAATTTAAGCTCTATAGTTCTGATACAGGATTACTGCTCGCACAATATAGTTCGCAAACGATGCTCGATGTGATTGCCAATTCTCCCGCTATCAATTTTGGTGCTGTGTATGAAAACGCAGTTGCGCAAGAGCTTGTTTGTCGCGATCCCAACCTGTATTACTTTCGCAATAACCGCAAAGGCGAAGTCGATTTTATTATTGAGCGTGATGACGGATCTTTGTTGCCGATTGAAGTTAAATCGGGTAAGGATTACAAACTGCATACCGCGCTCAATAATTTGCTTTCAACCGAGGACTTTGGCATCAACGAAGCCTGCGTACTCTCAATGGCCAACGTATCGCGGGGAGAACGCGCAGGCAAACCGGTGCATTATCTACCGCTCTACATGACGTTTTGTATTGCTGAGCAAATGGGTGGATCGCTTGCAGGGGTGCAGATTGCGCCACCGGAATTTTGATGCGGAAGTGCTGATGGTTACTCCCAGGCGCTACGACCTTCGAGGGCACGCTTACCAATGTCGGTGCGGAACTGCTTTCCTTCAAAATTGATGCACTCGACACCGCGATACGCACGATCGCGCGCTTTTTCAAAGGTAGAACCAAGCGCAACAACATTGAGAACGCGACCACCATTGGTGACAAGCTCGCCATCAGCATTGAGTGTCGTACCTGCATGGAAGACGATAGTTTTATTCTGATCCTCAGCCTCTTCAATTCCTAAGATGACTTTGCCCTTCTCATAAGATCCAGGGTAGCCATCAGAAGCAAGCACTACCGATACCGCCCAGTCTTCAGACCAAGAAAGCTCGATGTCTTCCGGCTTGCCAAGCGCGACGGCTTCCATGATGTCGACGAGATCCGACTCGAGACGCGGGAGAACAACCTGGGTCTCGGGGTCACCGAAGCGCGCGTTGAACTCGAGAACTTTAGGACCCTCAGGGGTAAGCATAAAGCCGCCGTAGAGACAGCCACGATAGTCGTGTTCAAAAGGCGGACATGCGGTTGCTGCAGCAGCAACTTCCATGATGCGCACCATTTCCGCCATTTCTTCTTGGGTGACGATGGGCACGGGCGAATAAACACCCATGCCGCCGGTGTTAGGCCCAAGGTCTCCATCATAAGCACGCTTGTGATCTTGTGCCGGAGCCATGCAAAACGCTTGGCCGCCGGTAACAAAGGCAAGCAGTGAGCACTCTGGCCCGGTAAGCATCTCTTCAATAACCACGGTTGAACCCGCATCTCCAAAAGCGCCACTAAAGCAGTCGCTCACTGCTTGCAAGGCGTCTTCAAGCTTCTCAGCGATGATGACGCCTTTACCGGCGGCCAAGCCGTCGGCTTTCACCACAAGGGGAGCACCGAGCTCTTCGCAGTAGGCGCGCGCGGCTGCCTCATCGCTAAAAGAAGCATACCGAGCAGTAGGAATATTGTTGTCTACCATAAACTGTTTGGAGTAGGTTTTAGAGCCCTCGAGCTGAGCGCCTTGAGCATCAGGACCAAACACCATAATGTCCGCCGCGCGCAATACATCAGCAACACCAGCAACAAGCGGTGCCTCAGGTCCAATAACTACCAAATCAATAGCATGATCACGCGCAAAACCCAGGACGGCTTCCCCGTTGTTGATATCGAGACCGGTAATGTTGGTGGCCACATGTGCCGTCCCCCCATTGCCGGGAGCAACATAGAGTTCAGTGGTACGCGGAGATTTTGCAAGTGCCCAAGCAAGTGCATGCTCGCGTCCACCACTACCTAAAACCAGAATGTTCATTATTCAAGTCTCCTTGTGTTGTTGGCAGCATCGCCTGAGCTGCATTACAAAAACTGCGCCCTCGTGTCAATATTGTGCGAGGCGCAGTCATTTATTATTATTTGGATTCCCAGCCTCTGAAGATGGTTTGGTTACGATCAGGACCTACCGCAATAATGGAAGCAGAAACACCGGTAACCTCTTCAAGGTAGGTAATATAGCGCTGAGCATTTTGAGGAAGCTCTTCAAACGTCTTGCAGCCTGAGATATCAATGCCTTCCCAACCGGGCAACTCCTCATAGACGGGAGTGACGTTTTTAGGATAAATCACGCTGTGCTGCATGGGGAAATAATCGTAGGTTTTGCCGTCAGCCTCATAAGCCACACATACCTTAATGCGTGGTACACAAGAGAGCACGTCGAGCTTGGTAACTGCCATATCTGTCATGGAGTTGACCTCTGCAGCATAGCGGCCTTCAACCGCGTCGAACCAGCCACAACGACGCTTGCGTCCGGTGGTGACACCGTACTCGCCACCAACTTTGCAGAGGAGCTCACCTGTTTCATCATGAAGCTCGGTCGGGAAAGGACCGGAACCGACGCGGGTGATATAGGCTTTAGCAATGCCCAAAACTTTGTTGATAGCCTTAGGACCTACACCTGATCCGGTAGGTGCGCCACCCGCACAACAAGACGATGAGGTGACAAACGGATAGGTACCATGGTCAATATCAAGCATAGTGCCCTGCGCACCTTCAAACAGGATGTTTTTATCCTCACGCAAAGCTTGGTTGAGCATCTGTGTAGTTTCTGCCATATGCGGACGGATTACCTCAGCATAAGGAAGGTATGCTTCACAAATTTGATCCACGGTGTAGGTAGGAAGCCCATAAATCTTGTCTAGGATTTGGTTCTTTAAATAAAGCGCAGCTTCAACCTTCTCGCGGAAGATTTTCTCATCCAGTAAGTCTTGAACACGGATGCCGACGCGTGCCACTTTATCCTCATAAGCTGGACCAATACCACGCTTGGTCGTACCAATCATATGCTTGCCCAACCTGCGCTCAGAAGCGCCATCAAGCTCAATGTGATAAGGCATGATAACGTGCGCATCGCACGAAATTTTAAGGTTGTCGGTAGCAAATCCCGCGTTGTTAAGCATGGTCATCTCTTCAATCAACACGGAAGGATCAATGACACAACCGTTGCCAATCACCGGTGTAATATGGTCATACATCACGCCCGATGGAATGAGATGGAGTGCCAATTTAACGTCGCCATGGATTACCGTGTGGCCAGCATTGTTGCCGCCTTGGTAACGAACCACGTAATCATAATCAGAAGAAATAAGGTCAGTAATTTTGCCTTTACCCTCGTCGCCCCACTGAGCGCCAAGGAGAACGGTACTGGGCATAGGTGCTTCCTTTCAGGATGCCAAGTCTTACGACAAAGATGATACTACACATCGCGGATGCATCGTGCATGTTTTATGAAGCGGTTTCCTTACGGGTAAAGGCATACGGGCGATGGGATTGCGGTACCGAGCGCGGACTGGCAGCGCGGCCGAGGTGGAGTACGGGCGTGCTCTTCTTGTGTTTTTAGCGCCTTGCGTGACAAGATAAGACTTTTAGCGAGCCTGCCCAACTACCTCGTTCTACTGAAGCGGATCTTTTATGTAACACTTGTCTAATAACGTGACAAAACTGGTGCTTTGTGTGAGGTTTCTGGCTTCTTTTCATGCGAGCGATGAGGCTACCCAGCCGAGTGACCCTCGCTGAAAGTCCAATCTCGTCAAAAATGCCCTCAAAAAGCCAAAAAACAGGGACTGGGTAGCCACTGAAAGAAAACTGCGAATGCCGCGGCCAGTTGCAAGCAGTTGCAAGCAGTTGCGGCCAGTTGCAAGCAGTTGCAGGCGGTTGCGAGCGACACGGCTCGCAATTAGAGATCCAATAAGAGGTTCAATTACAGGTTGACGATGGTGGCCGCGGGATCTGCTTCTTGCAAAAGCGTCACCACATCCGCGTGGCACGTAAACAAAATCACCTGCCGATGCTCGGCCAAATACGCAAGTGCGCGCGCTGCACCACGCCTGCGCTCATCGTCAAAATTTACCAAAATATCATCAGCGAGGATAGGAAGGGAGGCACCCACATTCTCTGCAGTGACCAAAAGCGCAATGCGCAGCGCCAGATAAAGTTGCTGACGCGTGCCCAGCGAGAGAAGCTCAGGAGGGCGCGTAGCCATAAGTGCATCTGTTACCTCAATTTGATTGTCGGGATTAATACGCACCGAGCGCCACGCGTTATCGGTCATGAGCGCGAATAGCTCACTCGCAATCCGATACACCTCAGGCTGGCTTTTCTTCTCCCAAACCGCAATGGCCTCAGTTAGAGAGGATTGGGCGATGAGGAGCACGGCAAGCTGATGCTGGGCTGCCGAAAGGCGCGCCTCGACTTGGGCGTAGGCAAACTTCACCTCGTCGAAAGCGGTATCACGCGCCGCCCCAGCAAGCTCTTGGGTGATGCGTCCAAACTCTGCATGCGCCTCTTGGGCAAGCTCACGAGCTTGGGCGCGCTCGTGGTTTTTCTGCTCGAGGCGCGCAGTAAGCTCTGCTTGCGCCGTAGCGGGTTCAAGCTTGAGCGCCCAAAAAACATCTGCTTGATCTGCTTCAAGCTGGGAAACTTCCTCATGCGCTTGCCTGAGTTGATCGCTCAGCAAGGCGATGGTTTTAACCTGTGCTGCTCGTTCAGCGTGGTAGGTGCGCACAGCATCAAGAAGCACATGCGCTCGCTTTAGCGACCCTGCCGCACTTTGCAGGTGATGGGCATCCAGATAGTTCTGGATTTGTATGGTAAGTGCTTCTTGATCAGCCAGCGTCGCATCCAGCGCGTGCTTGTCTTGAAGCATAACCCACTCAAGCTTTTGGATGCGCTCTGCTTGCGCTTCTTCCTCTTTTGACGGGCGTAAAAGCACACTTGCAGCGCCTGCGCCCACAATCACCGCGCCAATTGCCACAAGCGCACCCACTCCAAGCACGGTAATGCTTGAACGCTCGACTCCTTGGGCGCAGATGAAAACACCCAGCACCAGAAGCGCAAGCGCTACCAAGATTGCTCCGGCTAGCTGGATGAGGCGCTGGCGGCGACGCCAGCTGGCACGCTCACTCATATTGCTTACGCTTTCAGCCTGAGCAAACTCAAATTCCGCAGTTGACTTGCGGGCGTCGCGCTGCGCATTCTCCACGACGTGCTCGGCGCGTACGCACTTGTCCTCAAACGTATCAAGAGAATCTCTGAGTTTGTTGAACTGGGTTTGCTCTAGCGCGGCAAGCGCCTCGATATCTGCCTGCTCCTGGGTTGATGTGTCTAGCTCTAACTGCGACGGGTATGCGTGATTTGCTAAGGCGTCGCCAGCGACGCCTGCTTGCGCAGTTGGTACGGCTTGTGTGGTTTGCGCATCAGCAAGGGCATGTTCGAGCTGGTTTACGCGCGCCTGCGCTGCGTCAACACGCACATGGAGCGATTCTAACTGCGCAAGCCGCGCGCGCAACTCTTCAATATCAGCATCAAGCTCTTGTTGCTTGGCCGCTAAAGTGGTTTTGCGCTCTGCAAACGAATCCAGCCGTCTTTTCTCCACGCGCAAAGCATCAGCTTGACGGCCAAGCTCTGAAAGCTCATCGTGAAGTTCTTGTTTGCGCGCGCGCAAGTTGGGGATTGAATCAGGAAACTGAGCTGACTTGCTCATCAAGTCCTTAATACGCGCGTCAATGGTAGCAAGTGCATGCGCAGGCGATGCCTGCGTACCTGATCCTGCTGTCAGCAAACGCGCCGTGACCTCCGTATGTCTATCAAGACCAAGGAGCTCATCGCTTGTAAGAGCAAACATAGTATCAAAGGTAGCTTTATCAATATCACCCACCACGCTTGCAAACGCAGGTAAAGACTCTGGTGCCACCCCCGGAGCACGTTTGATTTCAACAACTTCGGATGCGCTTTGGACTGCAGGCACGCTTTCAGACACAAGAGCGCTTCCGATCGCAAACGCAGGTACGGCCTCAGGCGCAGGCAAAGAGGTAGCTGTTGCAAAAAAGAGACTTCCTGCGCGCTCAGCAGCTTCTGGCTTATACGAATTGGTGTTGCCACGCGCCGCAAGCCAACCAAACAACACGCCGCGCACGAGCTGATTAATAGTCGTTTTGCCTGTCTCGTTTTTGCCGTAAACCACATTTAGGCCCGGCGTAAACGGACCGACAATCATGTTGGCAAAGCGACCAAAATTAGTGAGTTTAATATGTTCGAGAAACCAGGTTTGCTTCACGAACGCTCACCCCACTTAGGCGCCGCCCCATCGCTTAATAAATCAAGCACGATGGTCTCAGCCTCATCCATCGCGCCTTCAAGCGAGTCAGCCAATCCGCGTGGCATGGTGAGCCCACGCTGGTAAAACTCCTGCTCAAGCTCCGCAACCGTCGCCGCACGCGAGGCTGCCTTTCCATCAAGTGTATGCATGAAAACCGCCGGGAACAGCCCCTCGGCCTCAAGCGTCGCGCGATCCACCGGAGGGCGTGTCGCACCCGTAATAGCATCAATAAAGAAAAAATCATAGGAGTCATTGAGCGCGTGACGTATATCCTCGCGCACCTGATCGGTCAGCTGTGCGTGAAGCGCTGTTGTCCCTATAAGTCGCACACGGCAAATCATATGCTGCGCATGCGAGCGCGCGTTGAGTGCAAACTGAGCAGCCTGAATTTTCTCCTGAATCTGCGTGATAGTCTCGCACGATGAAACATCGACTTCGAATCGCTGCCACACAACGGGTGCCGTAGGGATAAATTCTACGCGACTGGGTTCATCATCTGAAAGCGTTACGAGGAGAATCCCATGGTCGCCCGTTTCCTGAATAGCGCGTCCTTGTGGACAACCCGAAAAGGCAATCACGGGCGCATCAGACGGGATCAACACTTTTTGATGGATATGTCCGCACGCCCAATAATCGAAGCCGCGGCGCATTAATTCGCGCGGTTCAACCGGCGAGCGTGTTGGATCAATATTGAGCCCCGTGTGAATGACGCCAATGGTAAAGTCGGGCTCATACGACCCTGGGAGCGCTTCACAACAATTTGCCCACGTAATACCCTCAGAAACATCGCGGTCTTGAGGAAATGAACGCGCATAATAGCCGCGGCCGCCGAGCACGACACGAATAGGGTCGGACGCGCTGGCGGCGTTGTGAGCGCCAGGAGCGCTAGGGACGCTGGCGGCGGTGTGAGTCCCAGACGCATGGTGAGCGCCACGCGCCCCATCGCCTGTATCATCACGCCTATCACACCCATCGTCACCTTTAATAAACGTAAAAAAACTCGGTGTCTCTACAGAAAACAAGTGCGTATTGGACGGCAACGTGCCGTACTCGGCCGACCACGAGCTCAAAGGATCATGGTTGCCGGTACAACAATAGACAGGAATGTCTGCCGCCGCCAGCTGCTGGAGACCGTTCATAAAGAGCGCGAAGTCCGCATACGAGGGACGTGCGCTGTCAAAAATATCGCCAGCGATAATCACAAAATCAACCGCTTCCGTAATAGCCACATCAATCATGCGTTGAAACGCTGTCGGGATAGCAGTCAAAAGTGTACTAGCCCAGCGGGGCGATTGCGTACGTAGTCCACTAAAGGGCGCACCCAGATGTAAATCAGCAGTATGTATAAACCTTATTGATCGCGCCATAAGCTGTGTCGTTTCTGTGGCCACTCTTCTTGTGGTACTCCCTTTGTAGTACTCCCTCTTGTCGTATTTTCTTACAGCTGGTTCGCACGCGGCTATTCCGCGTAACCGCCGTAGGACGAATCATCAAAATAGTTGGTAAATTTAGTGTACTCGCCAACAAAGGTAAGCTTAATATCACGCGTCGGACCATTGCGGTGCTTGGCCACAATGAGTTCCGCCTCACCTAAGTCAGGACGCTTGTCGGATTCCGCCTCCGCCTCTGAAGTCGACCTGTCCAAAAACATAACAATATCCGCATCCTGCTCAATAGAGCCTGACTCACGCAAGTCCGAAAGCATCGGACGTTTGTCGCCACGTTGGTCAATACTGCGGGAGAGCTGCGAAAGCGCGATAATGGGGATATCGAGTTCTTTAGCAAGCACCTTCAAGCCACGTGAAATCTCCGCAACTTCAACCTGACGCGCATTGGGTCGCGGAATTACTGGCTGCATAAGTTGCAGGTAGTCCACAATAATGAGGCCGTTTTTTACATCTCTAAAAAGGCGGCGTGCCTTAGTGCGCAATTCAGTAATAGTGAGCGATGGGGAGTCATCAATATAGAGCGTATTATTTGCCGTCAGCCCTGCTTCTGCGTTCACAATAGCAAGCATGTCGGCCTCAGAAAGCTGACCTGATCGCAAACGATGCAGAGGCACTTGTGCCTCAGAGGCAATAATGCGCTGCGTAATCTGCACCGATGACATTTCGAGCGAGAATAACACCACCGTCGAGCCGATTTTTGCCGCGTTGGCGGCCAAATTCATAGCAAACGAGGTCTTACCCACCGCAGGACGCGCGGCCAAAATAATGAGATCCCCGCCACGCAAGCCGCAGAACAGCTTATCCACATCGATAAATCCAGTTTGTACACCCTGGATTGCCGTATCGCGGTTAGCCATGTCCGCAATCTCGTTATTGGTCTGCTCGACCAGCTCCACAATGGACTTAAACGTCGATGCCACGCGCTGCTCAGTCACGCCAAACAGGCTCGCCTCTGCCTTGCCAATGAGCTCAGTCGTGTCCGCCGGCGAATCATACGCAAGCGCGCTGATGCTTGCTGAGGCGTACAACAGATCACGCCTGATGGCATCGCGCGCAACAATGTCAGCATGGTGGTTCCAGTTGGTGAGCGCAAATGTATTGTCTGTCAGCTCGAGCAAATACGCCTGACCGCCAACCGCCTCAAGCTGGTTTTTTGCTGTGAGCTGATCCGCTACTGAAATGACATCGATTGGAATGGATTTGGATGTCATCTCGCGCATCGTTTCAAATATGATGCGATGGGCCGGCCGGAAAAAACTCTCTGGTTTGAGCTTTTGAACCACTTCTTCAAACACGCCCAGAGAAAGCAAACACGCGCTCAGTACCGTTTGTTCTGCCTCGATGTTTTGCGGCAGTGTTGTGTTAGTCGCCTGTGGCCATGCTTGCCCGCGACTTGCTTGCCCACGGCCTGCTTGTGAGCGTGCATTTTGCGATCGGTTGCCCTGATAGCCTCCCTGAGCGCGAGCACCCTGCATCCCTTGTGAGCTCTGCATCCCTTGTGGGCTTGGACTCTGCATCCCTTGCGCGCCCTGCGGATATACTCCCTGAGGATAGGCACTTTGTTGATAGGCGCGCTGTTGCGGTGCAGCTTGATATGCACTCTGTTGCGGTACAGCTTGATATGCACCCTGGGAATATGCAGGATATGCTGCATTGGCATATCCTTGCGCAGGTTGGGCGGACTGAGCGGGTTGAGTACCGGCAACGGGTTGGGCAGCAGGCACAGACTGACCACCTGCAACGGGCTGTCCGCCTGCAACAGATTGAGCATCTGCAGCGGGCTGAACAGCCGGCACAAATTGCGATCCAGAAGCAGGTTGCATATTAGGTGTATTCGAAATATCAGGCATAGATTTTATCCTCATAGTTCACAAAGTAAAAAAGCTCTCTCCACTATAACAATGGAGAGAGCTTTCTAGCATTACGCGTCTTGAAATTTCATACAAGATTTCTATGTATGAAAGTAACGAGCGTGAGTTGTTGCTCATCGTGAGCTCTTGCTCAGTACAAGATGTTACTCAGCGTCAGCTGCAGCTTCTTCAGCCTCGTTGACAGCAGCAACTTCCTCAGCAGTTTCTGCCTCAGCGTCAGCTTCAGCCTTTGCATCCTCATCAGCAGCTGCAGCAAAGGAAGCCGCATCGCCAACTAAAACATTCAAGGTAGCCTTGATGTCACGATACAAAGAAACGAGAGCTTCGTGCTCGCCAGCAGTCTTGATTGCGCCCTTAAGGTCGATACGACGACGATCAACGTCGAGACCAACCTGCTCATTGATAGCATCAGCAATCATAGCTGCGGTTACGGAACCAAAGAGTACGCCCTCTTCGCCCACGCGAGCCTCAACCTTAACAGAAGCGTTCTCAAGAATTTCCTTGTTCTTGTTAGCCTCAGCAATACGGCTCTCTTCGCGTGTTGCAATGTTGTGCTTGCGCTGCTCGAGCTGCTTTAAGTTGCCCTTAGTAGCAGCAACAGCAATTCCCTGAGGGAATAAGTAGTTATTAGCAAAGCCGTCAGCTACGTCGATAACGTCGCCTTCTCCACCCTTGCCTTTAAGTTCAGAAAGCAGGATAACCTTCATAGCATCCTCCTCTTAGCGATTGCGACGATCGCCACGGCCAGAAACAGCTGGTACGGAGTAAGGCATGAGAGCCATCTCACGTGCGCGCTTTACGGCATTAGCAATCTCGCGCTGGTGCTGGGTGCAAGCGCCCGTTACACGACGAGGCTTGATCTTCCCACGATCAGTTACATATTTACGCAGCATCTGAGTGTCTTTGTAGTCAATGTACTCGGTGTGATCCTTGCAGAATTGACAATACTTACGACGAGGCTGCTTTGCATAATCAGACATGTTGAACCTCTTTCGGTGATTAATCTCTTACAAACAAATAATGCGCGAACCTAGACCAGCCCAGATTAACCTGCAAATCCAGATTAGACCTCGAGCAAACCTAGAACGAACCTAAAACGATTTCCTAGAAGGGGATATCTTCATCATAAATGGAGGAATCCACTGCAGGAACAGCAGGCGCTACCGGAGCCGAAGCTGCGGGAGCCTGTGCTGCTGGCTGCTGATATGCAGGTGCAGCTTGCTGGTAAGCAGGAGCAGGAGCAGCTTGGCGATTGGCGTCATTGCGTGCAGACATAAACTCTATTTCATCAACAATAACTTCAATCTTAGAGCGCTTCTGTCCATCGCGTTCCCATTGCGACCAACGCAATTTTCCCTCAATGGCAACCTTGGCACCCTTGCTCAAAAAGCGCGACACGCTTTCTGCGCGAGCACCGAACATCGTACAATCGATAAAGTTGGGATAATCTTCCCACTCTTGCGTTTGCGGATTGCGACGACGATCATTAACCGCCACGCCAAAACCAAGTACGGGCATACCAGATGCCGTAGAACGAAGCTCTGGGTCGCGGGTTAAATTACCACTGATAATAACGCGATTGATGCTCATAATAACCTCCAAAAATGCGAAGCATATGGTGTGTTCCTAAAAGATAGAATTTAGTATCCCTTAGAATCTTCCTCTTTCTTCTCTAGCTTCGCGATTGATTTTCTTGCTGTACCTCTAAAAGCACATAACGTACATTACGCACGATCAGGACGATGCGTGATCATGTGACGCTCTACTGAGTCAGTGATGCGCAAAATACGATCAAGCTCAGCGATGCTTTCTGGATTTGCATGGAAATCAATGAGAGTGTAATCACCGTCGGTCAGACCGTTGATCTCGTAAGCAAGCTTGCGCTTACCCCAGTTGTCAACGTTGTCTACGGTTCCATCACTTGCTGCGATGGTGTTTTGGATACGAGTCATTACTGCCTCGCGTGTCTCCTCATCTAACGATGGGGCTACAAAGAACAAAAGTTCATAAGCCTTCATGTGTCACCTCCTCTGGACTTACGGCTCCGGGCGCTGAAGGCAACCCCGGAACAGGAATAGCTTAGCAATAATAGCACTAAATCAAGATTTACTTACCTAAACTTTTGCCACTGGTTCTTTTACCAACCAGATTTCCATATTCCATCTAACAATCTCGTCCAACAGTCTTAGCCAACAGTCTTAGCTAACAGTCTCATCGACAGATTCAGCATTGCTTTCCCATGCTAGAATCTACTCTACGCCGCTTTTCTTAAACGAATCACAGCATCGTCTGAGCTCCATTTGACACGGATCTCAACTAACGCTCAACTCAGTTTTAATGTATGAAAATTAAAGGGGTTATACCCAACAAGAATTAGCGGATTATTCGGGCTGCAGCATTATGTATATTTCAAATTTAGAGCGCAGTAAAGAAACCGCAGAATTAGGTATTGCTCTGCGTGTATTAGCTACGTTAAGCGTCAACATTAAAGTTTATGACAGAAGACAAAGCTAAAGAAAAAGCTGCTTAATAGTGATGGTGTTTCGTGCGATTGAAAAGCGCAATAATAATACCAGCAACAACGACAGCACCTACAACACCAACAACTGCAACAACAGGAGCTGTTTCTGGAGTTGGATTAGCAGCAAGAGGTGTCGCGTCATCAGCGATAGTTTCTGCTTCAACTACACTATCGGCTTCCAAAACCTCAACTTGACTTGCATTAGCAACAGAACAATTATCAAAAGAGTCCATAATGCCTACAACACCAAGCGTCACAAAGGCGGTAAAAAGAATAGCCAGCACAACCGAAGCAAGCTTAAAAAGCATTGTATGTTGTATATGTTCAGTCATGAAAATCACCCGCCTTTAATCCATCGTTTATGATACTAGAAAAAAGGGCGCCTTGGAAAGGCTCTCAGAGCTTTTTTATTATTTAGTGAATCCTGCACTCATCTAAGTTTTGCCTACTGGTGGAGATATATACCGCGCGTTTACCGGTTACAGCGTTACTCCGACATACATCGCACAAAGCGCAAGTGCAGCAATTCCCGTAATACATCTATGCACGATTATCGTTTTAATTCCTTTAAAGCTTTGGTATTTTATTTACTCCCTAGTCACCAGCAGAACTCCTATAAAAAAGCTTCTTGTGAAGTGCGATTCTTTTGCTATTCGACTCACTACGAAAACGGTGCCCAAGATGCTTACAAATTATTTGCATTTGCTTATTAAACAGTTCGAAATTCTTGCATTGCTTAGTAGTTAACGTAAACACGGCAATCCCCTTTGAAAGCAATTCGTTTCTACGCACAGCATCACGAGATATATTGTCATTTGAATTATGAAAAGCAAGCGAATCGTATTCCACGGCAAACTTATAATCGTGCCAATAAAAATCGCATACGCGTTTATCTGCATTAGCACTAGAAACCTGAGAAAAATCAATACTATGATTTAGCTTTGGGTGAGGTAAACCATAGCCACCATAACGGGAAGGAGTCACAAATATCATCGCAACTCGTGACTCCATTGGAGATGCCGAGTAATCGAGAATATTTGCAACAACTTTATATGCTTTCTGTAAACCATACGGTTTATCTTGATCATCCAGGTATTTTTTAAGCGATGTCGCAGACATAACGGGATTCACAGCATACCGAATGTCGACCACTTCAATACCTTTTGCTACTCCCAAAAAGTTTTCCTTTGCCTCATCAAGATACGTATATGTCCCACATAGCTCATACGCTAAAAGCGTTAAATCTGTCTCTGAAAGACATTGTGACATTTGAACAATTAAAGCTTCTGGCCTTGCAACAAATATACGCGGAGCCACTCTTATAAAACTATTTGTCTGCATTTTCAGCCCATAACACATAATGCGCTTTGAGCGAGCTCTATTTTCAGGAAGACAATTACAACGGATCGGCTCATCCATACATTGCGAATTGAAAACTCCCATCTTTTCAAAAAGATTTACGCTAGGCACATCTGAACTTGTCGGAACAATACTGCTTGTCTTTCTGTTTGATATGGCCTCTTTTAGCGATCGCAACAATATCGCATCTTGCGAGTTCGCTAAAATCTGAGTATCGCAACCGAACAAGCGGGCTCTTCTAATCAATTGCAATGCAGTATGGTGACTTAAGAAAATATTCATAGGTCTACCATACAAAGAGAACCTTAATGAGATTACAGCCTGATCTTATTTAGTTCTTATTTCAAACTATGCTCGACATTATTTCCGCTCAATTTGACGGAATAAGACTTTGTGTGAGGGTGCATTCTCTTGACAGTCCCATCGTCTTTTTAAACGAGTGTAAAATCCTCACAGAAGGTACCGATTTTGTCACGAAATACCTGATAATGCTCTCTATCAGACTCAATCCCCCACAACCATCCTCACCCAAAGTCTAATCTCGTCACAAACAGCCTTAATATTAAAAATAAGTGAAGTTTTATGGGTTGGTAACACGAATCACCTTCACCTCACGCACATAAAAAAGCTCCACACCTTTTCCTCGATGCGGAGCGCAAAACCCTTATTTAATTTTTACTCGCAGCAACCCACGGCAGCCTTCAACACGAAACGACCTGCAATAAAAACCTATCTCGCGCTACTCGCCCTTCGCGTCACCAGCAACCCCGAGCTCGGCACCCGCAACCCCGGCCGCAGCACCCGCGCCCTAGGCTTCATCTTTCTCAGCAGTCGCAGCACCCGCGCCCTAGGCTTCATCTTTCTCAGCAGCCTCAGCAGCCGCTGCAGCTTCAGTCTCTTCAGCCATCGCAACAATATCATCAACGGTATATGATGCCGCTGTCTTTGCCGCGGCCTCACCAGCAACATCAACAACGGAAGCAGCAGGATCCGCCGTAGGATCAAGCGATCCCTCCATGTCCAGCTCAAGCTTCAAGCCTTCCATAAAATTAGGAGCAGGGCCAACATAGACAATCTCGCGATCAATCCCTTTATCATCATACAAGTACGCAAATGCATAGCCTGCTTCTTCACCAGGCAAACCACCCTCAGCGATCAGCGCATCACGCATTCCCGCCTCAGTATCAATGTAGCCGTCATAGCAGAATGCATACGCCGTAGCACCACGCGCACCTTGCACTTCTTTGCGTGCTGCCAAGAAACATTCCTCAGCGTTGTCACCAGGATGAGTCTCAATGAACAAGTTCTCCTTGACAGCAAGACCGGTGAAAGGAATTACGTCCTCGCCAGCCTCCATCTTATCAGCGGCCTCGTCTAAAACCACCTTGATAACTGCCTTCAGCACATCCTCAATATCCTCAGTCGGCGCATTATGTTCTGCATCTACCATACGATCAGCCATCACAAGCTCCTATCGTCGTTCATATGCCTCTCGCACAATTATGTGCATATGGTTCTTTCTTTGTTGGTTCTTTCGTTGTTTATATTTCTATGAGTGTAGCGGCTCACCTATAAGGTGGCGATTAGGTTATGCGCTAACGCAAGATCACGCTAGGTCGGCGGCGTGGAGCGGTACGCTCGAAAACCACATCGGGGTATCCAACTAACATGCATGCAGCAAGCGACTTACCTACCTCCCGATCAAGAAATGCGCATGCTTGAGGAAGCATTTCAATTGCGCGACGCAAATAGCCGTTATAAAGCACTCCAAGCCCTACAGTGCTCGCCGCAATCTCAATAGCGCCTGCTGCAAGACCTCCATCAAGAGGATCAGCGGACTCGATACAAAGTACGGCGGGTGCATTCCTAAACAGGTAGTCCTCTTTTCCCTTGTCAAAGTTGTCCAACATGCGGCCGATTGTCTGGTAATCAGCAGGCAAGGTTTTGTGTTGCGCTTCAGCTTGTAGGGAAGTTTTCCTGTATGCCTCGTGAAGATCACGCCAAACAAGATCTTTAAACTCTTGCAGCTGATTCTGAATGATATAGAACCTATTTTGCTGCGTATTTTTCGCAGTAGGCGTATGTCCACCCACTTCGACCGTAAGCATATGCCAAATCTCATGAGGAATAGTCTGTCCTGCAAAGTTTCTAATAGAACGCCTAAACTTCACCGTATTCACTACATTTTGAGTCGGAAGATCAAACGTTTCAGGATTGTAAGCTACTAACTCTTCTTGATAATATGGATTACGTGGCGCCGCCTCAGGGCAAATGGCAACACATTGTCCGCACAAGAAGCACTCATGGAGCACCTTTGCCTTGCGGACGCTATCTCCGATTGCGCTCGTTTGTTTATCTCCTACTTGCTCTGCATTATCATGCATAATCATTTCGATATTGTGCGCCACACAATTTGCAGCACAAGCGCCACAACCAATGCATTTTCCCTCATCAATCTCAATCACAACAAACTCCTCCCCGAACACCGCTTGCCGCATCACTTGCCGTCCCTCTTGCTACACCCTCTTGATAACAGTGCCGCTTATTGTTACTAGTAAATAGATAAAACAATAAACAAATAAAAACGCAAAACAAAGACACAAACAAGCTTAAAACAAACGCAGCTGCTGAAAGGAACATCATGAAAATTGCCATCCCTAGTGAAAGCAGCACTGGCTTCGATAGTATCCGAAGCGGTCACTTTGGCCACGCACCTTATTTCACCCTTGTCACCTACACTGATGATATGGACATTGAAAACGTTGAATCCATCCAAAATGTTGATCACGATGCCGTTGGTTGTGGAGGCGTGATTGATTTTGTTTCTAGCCTTAATGTCGATGGGATTCTCGCAGCAGGCATGGGTATGCCTCCCTTCACTCGCTTCACTAATCAAGGAGTGAAGGTATATTCGGACACTACTGAACCAAATGTTGGCAAAGTGGCTCAGATGTTTGCGGAAGGCAAAGTTGCACTCATGGATCCAAGTGCTGCATGTCGCCACTAGACATTCTGTCAGCTCCCTGTTTAAGCCCTTATAATTTACAACATCATATTTAGGATCTCATATTTAGGCTCCCATATTTAAACTCATCTATTTGAAGCTGTCTTATCAGCCCCTAACAAGTGCCAAGAAAGTCTTATCGGCTTCTTGGCACTTACAGTTTTTACGCTACACCCACTTTCAATGTTTGGAGCCCTGCAAAGATTTGGCGATGGATGTGAGGTTCATTTATATATTTAATTACCTTTAATTCTTTTAATCTCTTTTTCAAAATCGTTTTCGTATGTTCGATCCTGAATTACCTGGAACTTTCTAAATTCTTCTTTTGCCTTAGCATCAGCCTGCTTTTTACTGCGTGCACCTTTATGTTTTAGAACCGAACGTCTATTGAACTCCAAGAAATCAATAAGCGCATCTTGGCAATCTTGCATGCTCATCAGCACATTATCTTGCGCCAAAAGTTCAACATGATCCAAAAACATTGTTACGAGTCTATTTAGAGTCTCCATTTCAGATTTATACAAATAGTTTTTTGCAACTATTGAATCGCTTGAATGGATACGTCCGTCAGGTGCGCCCTTCCATGTAGTAAGCCCCATATTAGGTAGTTCCGCATTTGATCTTTCAAAGATAATTTCTGCTGCCGTCTTACCTGTCACAGCATAATGTAACTTATTCTGAACTGTTGCATAGAACTCATGAGCGACATCGCTACTTTTATCGTAATCAAAACTACATTCTTGAAAGATGTCAGTAATCTTTTGGTAGGCACGTCTCTCGCTTGCACGTATATCACGAATCCTGACTAGTAATTCATCAAAATAATCCTTACCAAAAGGTGCGCCATTTTTGAGCATATCGTCATTAAGTACAAATCCCTTAACGATATATTCCTTAAGAGTGGCTGTAGCCCATTGTCTGAACCGCGTTGCTTGCTTTGAATTAACTCGGTATCCAACAGCGATGATCGCATCGAGATTATAGAATCGTAGCGTTCTTGTAACCTTTCGGGATCCTTCTTGACGAACTACCGAGAATTCCTCGGTAGTTGCTGATTCCTGCAATTCCTCTTCTTTATATATATTCGATAAATGCAATGACACATTATCAGAAGAGCAATTGAAGAGTTGCGCCATTTCTTTTTGCGTTAACCAAAACGTCTCATTGAGATAACGCACTTCAACTGGCACATTACTAATGCCGTCTTGGTAAAGGATAATCTCTGCCTTTATTGGTTCTTCTTCATTCATATTTATCACCCCTTAATCCCATCGAATTCAACAGGACTCTATTCACGTAGTAGCACTCCTAGTAAGTTTTAGCGAACAGCATCAAATGTTATTAAATAAAAACCCGCTCTGACCAGGTAAAGTGACCTGCACAAAACGGGTTGGGAACTCTGGCGGAAGGAGAGGGATTTGAACCCTACTAAACTTGCCGTCTGACCTGCGGTTTTATTTTCGCTACTGCCATTTACTGACACATTATCGCTATTTATCGCCCCTGATTAGCTTGCTTATGAAGTCAGCATCTTTAGTAAGATCTTTGATCTTGGTCTTTATATAATACTGCTTTGTTGTGCTGATGTCTCTATGTCCCATCCATGCTTGCAGCTTGTAATCAGGCACCCCAGCCTGAGCGCAGGCGGTAGCAAACGAATGACGCATACTAAACGGCGTGATCTTTGGTAGCGGTCTACCATCATCAAAAGTACCCGAATCAAATACACGCCCCACCGCTTTACGTGCCGCAGGTGGCTTCATGGCTTCGCCAAACCTATTCTTTACTATGTATCCTCCTTCCTTAGTCCAAGACTCAAGCCACGGCAAAGCGATATCCATAATGGGGATATCACGAAACCCTTTAGGTGTTTTCGGGTCGCTAAATTCAGGTGCTCCTTCACCTTGTGTGTATGTTTCCTTGATGGATATATAACGCTCTTTAATGTGTACATCCTCACTTTGCAAAGCTAAGATTTCACCCTTGCGTAAACCAAAAGTAAGACCCAGTAATGTAATCCTATGTACTGCTTCGTTAGCATGGTGTTCAGCTAAATAATCAAGAACTTCAACGATCTCACTCCACGTAGTAAGCCACTCACCAAAACGATCGGGGATATATTCGGAAGCATCAGGGTACTGGTAGTGATAACTTGCTGGGTTCTTGTCGATCACATCCATCTCAGCGGCTAAGCTGAGGATGCTTGACAACGTCTCTCGTGCGTTTGTGGCCACCTTTTTAGTGGCACACGAATCAATCATCTTTTGGATGTCATAGCGGCCTATCTCCTCTATTGGGGTATTTCCAAACGCGGGAATAAGACGGAGCTTAAGATCGCGCTTATAGCCTTTGATCGTTGTGGTCCTTAGCTTTGGTTTTTGAGACCAAAAGTAATCATTAACGAAATCGCTAAAGAGTACGCCACCGTATGACCGCCCTCTCCGTGCTTCTTTGAGCATGAGCAGCCTGCGCTCTTCTTTCTCCGCTTCTTTTTTCGTCTTAAACTCTGGCCTGCGCCTATCGGGCGTACCATCTAGGCGCTTGCCCAGTACGACATCAGCGCACCATTTGCCATTAGGCAATTTACGAACAGCCATGATAAGATAGACCTGCCTTTCTTAGTCGAGAGGTGACAAGGTTATGGAACTCCGCAAAAGTTTGGCGACCGCTGCGGGGTTCTTTTTTATTCTTACATTCCTGATAGCTTTGAGATAATACCTACACCTACACCAGTAGCGACATCAGCCGCTTTTGAACCAAAGGCAGCAGCTTTTTGCTTTATGTTGTCGCTTTTATGATTGCGTTTATGCTCAAAGTAATTAGAAGCCTTATATGTAAGCTTTACTGACGCTGTGCCGTCTATATATTCGTGGCATTCAGTAATAAAGCCTAGCTCTTTTAACTCCCTGTACTCACTGCACATAAAGTCTACGTTATCAACAAACCCAGTAGCTTCATCTTGCGCAGCAATAAGATCTGATAGATAACGCTCTAACTCTTCTTCTATCGGTTCAAATTCCATGCGACACCTTTCTTAGTATCAGGACATGAAAGAAAACGAAAACATATCACGCCCTATGGTTGTGTCCTATATTTACGAGCAAGCTCAAGAACTTGGCATTGATTGGCGCTTTCCATGCAACCCAACGATCAATGACCTATGCGAACGTGGCGAGCTTGCCGACGTTGTCCCTATCACTATCTATCTGCCAACTAAGACAGCGCAAAGCGTTATAGATGGCGAACTTTCTTTGGATGTAAAACTTTCCTCCTAATAGGTGGTACTTATGAATAAATTAAAAGGTTTTACTCAAATCATCTTGATCGCCATAGCTGCTAGTACTATTACCGCCCTCGCTTTAAGAGGGCTGGAACCTATGCTCTAGCAGCAGCTCAAACTTGCGACACCTTCCGTAATCTGCAAACAGTTGGAAGGAGTCGCTATGCTAAACCATGCAAAACGAGCTATACGCTACATTGTCGAATTGCCAAGTAGAATTGATGATTACCTATATGAGCATGATCTACTCGTATATGGTGACCTAAAACAACAAATGCTGGCACAAGCAATCTTCTCAACTCTTGGATGCATTATTGGTCTTGCCATTGGCACGTGCATTGTGGTTTTTTGCTTCTAACCGAATGGGTGAGCAACAGACAACCACGAACCAAGCACAACAGGCAAAAATCTATCTACGCCACTCCCTTACTATTTCCAAATAACATCCCATGCAGATATAAGCAGCTCTTGCGCGTCTCTACTATCTCCATTGTAAATACGCTGACGAAAATCTCTACGTATGTCATAGGTATCAATAGAGGTGATTTCCCATGACCCATCTTTATTTCTAAGAGCAAACGAAAGATGCTTTGCATTATGGTTTAGGCCGACATTAGCCATATTGATAGAACCATCAGCCATGTATTTTATTTCAACACTAACGCTGTCAATCGCATCAACACAATAGGCTTGTTCTTCCATAAAAACTCTACCGATGTAAACATTTTTTGGTACTTTCCCTGTTTTGGTTAAATTCTGAAAATCACCACTGATGATTGCTAAATCAGAAGAAACGTTGAGATCGCTCCATTTAGGCACAAACGTATCTAGAGCGACTAAGGCATCATCTAATGTTTTAGCGTCGGTAAACTGGTCAATGTTTACACCTTGACCCATTATGGCTATGCGACGCATTGCCTTACCCTCATTCTGTAGCCTTATTTGCTCCTCTCGTTTTGCCTCCCAGTCGGAATCGCTAGGTTCTGACATGCTAATAACGAGTTCTATTTCTTGCTCTGCGCAATGTTCTTCTATTGGCGGTTCGATACCGTCAACTCTTTCTTTAGGATTGGGAGCTGGTAGATCATCAAGACCAAATAGTTTTCTAAATAATCCCATTACGCTACTCCCTTACTATTCCGAAGCCGCGGCGATTCATCTCGCGCGCTTTCTGATGCACGGATGCCCCTAACTGCACCCGCCGCTGCATCTTTGCCTGATTCCGATAATCTTGTGTAGTCGTCATTCATCATCTGCTGCCGCTGATCGCTATAAGCATTGTTAGGCCATGGACGACCCGCAAGCTCATCAATCGTGCACTCCAACGCGTCCGCAAACTCCCAGGCCATGTCTAGGGTAAAAGACCTACGACCTTGCTCGTAGTCTGTGTATGTATGGATATTCATACCCATGCGGTCAGCGAAAGCCTTTGCAGACTTGAAGCCGCGTTCTTTCCTGATGCGTTGGAGTTGTGTTTTCATGACGGCCTCCTTTATCGGTAATTTTATGGCTATTGCACGAAGTTTTCAATAATTTTTGTATTTTTATGTTGACTTTAGTACGTTTACCATTATTATGATTTATGTATTTAGGGGGTATCGTACTAAATATGTTTAGTACTCACTCAAGCAGTTAGGAGCAGTCATGGAAAACCAAGAGTTATACAACAAGGCGATTGCTATCGCATCAGAAGCAGAGATGCTCTTTATCGCAGCGCATGATGAATACATGAACGGCAGCCATACCCAGTCATACCACAGGATCGCCGTTAAGCCGCAAGCTGATCGTGTTTGCGCCCAAAAAGAACTTGTCGCCGAGTTGTTTGGTGTGACTTATGAGCAAGTACACAAGGACATAAGCAACTACATTGACGAACTTTAGGAGGAACCCATGGAAAACAAGCAAGCATTCGTTGTCTGTCTGCAAGCAGCTTTTATCGCAGGAGACAGCGAGCGATATGCACACCTGATTAACAATCCCGTTGAGTACATGATTATCGGTGATAACGAGTACCTTGTGCGCAATGGCTACCGCGCCAACATCACTGGTTGTAGCTGCGCAGCAATTGCAGACGTATTCGCTAACGAATTCCTATAGGAGGGACCCATGAAAAAAGACACAAAAAAGCGCGTAGAGGCTGCACTGTTGGAGATTGTAGAAAGCAAAATCGCTAACGACAACGATCGCATCGAAGCCGCAAGGGTTTTGGTCGAGATGGCAAAAGGCGAAGCAGCTAGCAATTTTGCAGTAAGCATGGACGATCTTATCAAAGCGATCACGTCTTGAAAATCGCATCACTTGGATGGGAGCGGCAGGTTGATGCACGTCGCTAACCGTGCGCCAAACCCCGCCGCTAGGCTCTTTCTCCGCACTGCACGTGGCATTGTGTTGGCTGGCTCACCTCGCGGTGACGAACCGAAACGGCTTACCGATATTGCCAGCATTGCCGACAACACGCCTCGATCTCGTTGTTAGCGCAACGGCTTCGTATGGGTGACTTTCGGGGCCTTACACCTTACGGCTCACTCAACAAGCAGAGACCGTGTCATCAAAAAGTGGTCCATAAAAGACCCCCCCCTCTCTCTAGGTAGGACAGGAAAAGTCTATCAGATAGGCACATTCCCATCCAAGCAATGCGATTTTTTATCAACCCCGTCAGGCTACCCGTGGCGACGTTAACAACACGGGGCACCTTGCTAGTCAAATACGGGGGACAGCGGATTCATTAAACCCTCATGGCGTGACGGCCTGCTCCTATCAATAAGCACGCTGTCCCTCTTATTTGGCTAACAGCCAAGACCTTGACAACCGAACATGAAGGGCAACAAGTGCAAACGTTTATAAAACAATGCGCCGCTTAAAAGGAAGGACAACTAGGGCTGATCATCACCCTCCTCGTCCTCTTGCTCCGACCAATCTTCGACAAAGGCCGCAGCGTAATCTTAGCCGATGTACTCGTCTTCTTCGATGGGTGAACCATCGTAATAAAACTCATTCATGGGCAACTCGTTTCCGTTGCCCTTCATGTTCGGTTGTCTCCCCTACTACCAGAAAGGAAACACCATGGAAAACACTCGCGAGCCTCCCGTAATCACGGCATGGCCTGTACCACCCGAGTTGCCTCTGTATGTCTCTATTGACCAAGCCGCCAAGATTGCAGGCGTGTCGTACGACATGATGACCGCATGGGCTAACAGTATCGACCCTATCCCTCATATCAGGTCAGGTCGCAAGAAGCTTATTAGGGTCGCAGCAATACCAGAGTACGCGCAGAAACAGGAGAGGAGGTAGCACATGCCAAACACAAAGAACATCATTGCCGCGAACCTCCGCGCAGAACGCGCCCGCAAGGGTTGGAGCCGCAGGGAGCTTGCAGAAGCAACAGGCATCCCAGAGACAACGATCGTTACATACGAGTGTGGCTATTCACGTATTCCTCTTGAGACCGCGTGGGTATTTGCAGACACGTTCGGAATGTCACTAGACGCTTTATGCGGACGAGACAAGACGCTTTAAGGAGGCATTATGAAATCAAGTAAATTAGCAGCGGTGTTTTACGCCATTGCAGAGAGTACGCCACCAGGGGCAACCGTCAACATGCGTTTAGCAAGCGACGCTGAAAACTCGACCCTCACTATTCAACAAGCACCATCGCAAGTCTTGGATGCGATCACAGATTACGGATTTTACATCCGTGCAGATTTCGGCGAAATCGTAGTCTCTGCTAAGGAGGGCTAAACATGAGGCCTATAACACAAACAAGAGGGGCTTACGCGCACACTCGCCAAAGCAACCGCGTAAACCCCCGCCATGTAGCCCCTAGACGGGCTAGCAGGTTCCCATTATACACGCGCGATATCCTCATAGCACTTGCCGCTCTTGCGTGTGTAGGTGCGATTGTGTGGGCTTGTGGCGCGTTGTACATGGCTGGTTTTCACGCTGCCGAGCAAGTCTATATGGTGACTCCCAATGCCTGAGGTATGCAGCCGTCTTTATGACGGGGTTCCCACAACGCCACGAGAGCGCGTAGAGCACGCCTGCACATGGATTGCTGACAACTATCCCGCTAAGTGGCTCAAGCTTGTAAACCTTTGCGAGCAAGCACAAGCGAAAGAGTGGCCTCGCATTCGTAGAGGTGACTTATTCGTACTAGCTCAGCAAGCGGGCATGCCCATTACCGAGTGTATGGAGTTTCGCTTCGACAATAACCTATGGAGCGTGCTTAGCCGCTATCTTATCCTCTTTCGTCCTAGCCTTGCCCGTGTGATTTTTCCGCGCGAATGCGACGTTGACACGGTAGACCTAGAGGCGCTATGGCGCGACATCGTTAACCCTAACACGTGGTTTATGACACCTACTTGGGTGGAAGCCGCCGTAGCAGCAAGAGAGGGTGTGCTATGAGCATTATCGCAGTAGACCCAGGCACCTCTAACACGGGCGTTGTTTACATGGACGAGCACCGCATCATATGCGCAAAGACCATCCACTATAACGGTACCGTTAAAGATGATCAGTATGCACTTAAAGAGCGTGCTGAGAATATCGCAAGGCAGCTGAGCTTGTGGGCAGCCGACAAGCCCCATGACGTAATCGTTATGGAGGGGTTTATAGGCTACTCAGGACGCACAGGTGGGTATACCTATCAAACGCCATATTTATGCGGATACCTCCACGCAGCATTGCATGACGAGGACATTGTTATACAAACGAGCCGTCAAGTTCTAAACCCTAGGACAAGAGGCAATGTAGCGATGACGCGCGACCTTATGGCTATGGGCATGAAGCCATACAACGGATGTGAGCTTTGCACTAATGACCATCTAAGAGCGGCAGCGTGTCACGGTATCTACTACTTGCAAGGGCTTTCAAATGCGTAAAGGCTCTAGGCGTAACGATTGGACAGCAGCAGAAGAGCGGTTTTTGATCGAAAACGCGGGGCGTATTCCTAAGCGAGAAATATGTGAGCTACTCAAGCGATCATCAGCCTCCGTAAGGTGTAAAGCTAGCGAGCTGAGACGCAACGGTGTAAACGTATGCTTGCGCTATTACCATCCCACTATGGAGCCGTGTCCAAGTTGCGGCAACCTATCCGCAACTATCAACCACAAGGGGATGTGTGAATCTTGCCGCAGACGCGACCAACTTTCAGGAATAGAAGCGCGCATAGCCGATCTTCTGCCACTGCTAACACCTGAGCAACGTGACAAGTACGAACGTACCGAAGCAAATCTTAAATCACGCATTGACCCGCTACCAGAACCACCAATAACAGACGGACTAACGCAGTGGCAAAAAGCGTACCGCAAAGAAGAATACGCAAGAGCAGTAGAGGCAACCGTGGCAGCCAACCTACGACGCAAAATCAAAGCACGACAAAAGCGCAAAGAGCGCATTGAAAAATATGTAAAAGAAAACAAAATCAATGAGACTTACGCAGTTCAGAAAGGTAATCACCATGAAAAATAAACGCATGAAAAAGAACGTATCAGGCTATTACGTACCTCGTACGTATGTCGAAGAGATTTCTCGCGAGATAACCAAGTATAACCCTGCCGACGAGTTCGCTATGGGAGCCGCTTTCGTTCTTGCTTTCCTATCAACCGATGGCGTAGATGGGCATATTCCTCAACGTGTCCCATTCGCTGAATATGCCGAAACTATTAGCGATCTAATACCGAAAAAAGGTCAACAAATACAGCTCGACAACGTTGCAATCCCTTTGCCAATGCTCAAAGAGATTGTTAAAGCCGCAGAAGAATTTGGCGACGAGGAAACAGACGTAGAAATTTATCGCGTCCGCCATGATGGGGATGATAAATAATGCTTACGATCGAAACTGTCAACATCGCAGACGTTTACCCCTTGTACGACGAGTACGGCAACGACCTTGCGAGCCGCGACTACTCCACCAAGGAGAACCAAAAATACGTAGACGAGCTAGCTCAGTCCATGAGCGCCAAGGGTATCCCTGATGAACTTGTAACGCTTGTTCGTGACGGTGGAATCTATCGCATCAAGGCAGGCAATAGTCGCGTTATGGCAATGCGCAAGCTTGGCACTAAGACCTTCCCCGCAATCGTAGAGGACGAGAGTACTGAGCAGGCAATCATCGAGACTGTTGTGCGCACCAACACGAAAAAGAAATACTCCGCCGTTGAAGAATCGCGCTTTATGCGCCAACTGCAAGCATTTGGCGATGACGAGTACGTCTCTAGTGTTGCTGGTATTAAACCAGAGGAATCAAAGCGCATGCGCCGCGCGTGTGAGGTTGTCAAAGACGCTGCAGACGATATGAGCCTCTTGCGTCTTATCAAGATTGGCGAATACGCAGACGACCCCGAAGCAGTAGAAGCTCTCACCAACTGCGCCGAGAAAGACTACCTACTCATAGCCAAAGAGATCGAAGCAAGGCATGCTAAGGAACACGCAGAAAAGGCTCTTATCCATGAGCTTAAAGCTCGCAATATCCCGATCTCTGATGACGCTAACGGATATGAGCTTATCACGACCGTAAACCGTGCAGAGATGCTTCCCGCAACGCTACCAGATGGCACTATTGCCATGCCCTATCGTGCAGGTTTTTACCTACTCATGAAGCCTGCTTCTGATAGCACGCAACCAAACGCAGAGCAGGACTTGAGACGCGCACGCGATGAAGCAATCCAAGTGCGCGTGAGCCAATCACTAGAGGATATGCAAGCGTGGCTTGTGGAAGCAATCAAAGACGGCGATCAACTCCAAGCAATCACGGACTACACAGCGCAAGAAGCGTGGGATAGCTACCCAGTTAAAGACTTCATGACAAACAACAGTATCCACTACTTAAGCGTTGGGCAGGTTGAAATCGCGCGTTGGTTTGTTGAGACATCTCGCAAGATCAACAGCCGCCTGCTTGACTACGCGAACGCACTCGTACGTGTTGAATGCGAACGTTATCTGCTTGTCGTCGATCTCTTTGTGCGTGATGGATACGCAACCACCAAAGACGAGCAAGACCTCTACGCAGAAATCAAGGAGAAGTTAGACCATGAGTAACGATACCGTGGAAATTATAGAGGCGGAGATTATCCCCGAAGACACTATCGAGGTTACCTACACACCCGCAACGATCGAAAGTAACCTTGACGCGCTAGAGGCGCGTGTCAATGAAATCATCGCGCCATACATCGGAGCTAAATTCGACATTACCGACAGTGAACAGGTGAAGCTTGCTCGCGGTATCATGGCTGACCTTAACAAGGACAAGAACGCCATTGATACCCGCCGCAAGGAGATCAAGAAAATCTACAGCGAGCCACTCAAAGCGTTTGAAACGCGCGTAAATCAGATCACCCACAAGATCAGCGAAGCGCGCGAGGCTATCAAAGTACAAGTAGATCAAGCAGATAAGGCGTTTCGCGACTATCGCTACAACGTTTTACTCACGGAGTATGAGGGATGTGTTGGCGACGTTGCTAACGTAATCCCATTTGAGGCGGTACTAGACACAAAGTGGCTAGGACGCAGCATTAGCGAAAAGAAAGCCTGCGAATTACTCCAAGATAAAGCGATTAATGCACTGAATGGCTTTAAGACCCTGCAAGAGCAGGAATTACACCATAAAGAAGAGGTAGTGCATCACTACGCACAAACGCTTGACCTTATGGGGGCACTTGAGTTTGAAGTGCAACTTAACGCGCGTGATGCAGAACTCGCGAAATTCAAAGAGGCACAAGAAGCCGTAGGGCTTGCGCAATCCCCAGAACCTACCGCGAACCAGCAAGAAGCCAAAACACCACCTACATCGTCACCAGAACCACCTCAAACAATGCCACAAAGTCAACCACAAACGGTGCATGTGTTCAAGTGGTCGCTCGCCATGGAATTTACAGGCACACGTGCAATGGCTCAGGCAGTAGCAACAGAACTCAAAGGACTAGGAATCACAGGCGCAACCATCAAGTGTTTAGGAGAGATAAATGACTAACGAAATCGTCCAATACAAGGCAGACAATGGGCAGGATATTACCGTCACAGAGCAAGACGTTCGCGACCTCATGGCGGCAAACGGAAACGACATGGATAAAGTAACTTCTCAAGAAGTCAAAATGTTCATGCGCCTATGCCAATCACAACGCCTCAACCCGTTCACACGCGACGCATACATAGTGAAGTACGGAGAAAAACCAGCGACCGTCATAGCAGGGAAGGACGCGTTTGTTAAGCGTGCATCCCGTAACCATAAGTACCAAGGACACGAGGCAGGCATCACCGTATTAGGGCAAGACAGCAAACTACACCGACGCGAAGGCTCAATGCTATTACAAGGAGAGCAACTTGTCGGTGGTTGGTGCAAGGTGTACGTGCAAGGATACGAGAAGCCAATCTTCGAAGAAGTCTCTTTCTCCGAATACAACGCCCCTGACAAGTATGGAAAGAACGGATGGGCGAAAATGCCAGCGACCATGATTCGCAAGGTAGCACTTTGCCACGCATTGCGTGAGGCGTTCCCCGAGGACTTAGGTGGCCTCTATGGTGCCGAAGAGATGGGCCAAGCGCGAAAAGAACAACAGGAAGCTGTTGTTGAGAGTGTTGAGACCATCGAACAGGTAGAGCAGCCACAACAACAAGCAAGCGACCCGCGCGCCGCGTTGTGGGAGGAAGCTGCCGCAGTCAAGCAAGAAGCTATGGCGTTAGGAGCGCACGAGCAAGGCATCAACGATTGGATGGACGCAAACATCCTAAACCACGATCTCACGCCAAAGCCTAAAAACGCTTACACCGCAGACGACATCGCAAAGCTTATAGACCACCTCAAGCGCAACATCGTGGACTTGCGGTACTTACAGCAGCAAAACCAGACGCAGGAAACCCACGAAGCTGCGGAATACGCAGAGTACGAAGAGTTAGCCGATAACGACATCAGCTTTTAGGAGTAGGCCATGAAACAAGAAGAACTGAACTCAATCCTAGAGTTGCATCGCAAGTGGCTCTACAACGAAAAAGGCGGTAAACGCGCTAACCTGAACGACGCTAACCTGTATGGCGCTGACCTGCGCGACGCTAACCTGCGCGGCGCTAACCTGAACGACGCTAACCTGTATGGCGCTGACCTGCGCGACGCTAACCTGCGCTGCGCTAACCTGTATGGCGCTAACCTGCGCGACGCTAACCTGCGCGGCGCTAACCTGAACGACGCTAACCTGTATGGCGCTGACCTGTATGGCGCTGACCTGCGCGACGCTAACCTGAGCGACGCTAACCTGAGCGACGCTAACCTGTATGGCGCTAAAAATGCCGAACTTGCTCAGGCCAAGACTGTCATTTGCCCAGAAGGCGCAATCATCGGGTGGAAAAAAGTTGAACTAGATAATGATGGTTGCTTAAAAACAGGTATCGCCAAGTTACTAATTCCAGGAGACGCTAAACGCTCCAACGCCTCAGGACGCAAGTGCCGCGCATCAAAGGCCGTAGTGCTTGCATTGGAGGAAATAGATGGCACACCATTCAAAGGCCGTGCCATGTCTCAACGTGATCACAGCTTCATCTATGAGGTAGGTAAAACGGTATACCCAGAAGAGCCATACGAGGACGACCGCTGGGAAGAGTGCGCTAGTGGTATCCACTTTTTCATCACGCGTGAAGAGGCGGTGGCCTACTAATGCAAGACAAGCGGTACTACAGCGTCTCCTATGACGAGCGCAACTACCCAGAGATTAGGCTCTTGCGCAACATGGCAGGCGGTCTTATTGCATACGCGCGGTGGGAGGTCTTAAAGCAGCTCCTCTACTCGTTTGACGGGTGCATTGCGCTCGATGATGCGAACGTGGTGCCGCTTGTCATGGAAGAGTTGGAGTTTGAGACGAAGGAAGAGCTGACCAAGTACCTTGATGCGTGCAAGGCCTGCAAGCTCATAGACTGGGACGCGCTAAGTCGTGACTCGATCGTCTCGTATGAAGTAGCTGAGCATCTGGCGTTCATTCAAGAGCAGTCAGAGAGAGGGAAAAAGGGAGGCAGGCCTCGCAAGAAACCTGCGGAAAAAGCCAACTAAAAACCACCCGCTTTTTGTACCGCTTTTTATTATAAAAAACCACCCGCTTTGTATTTTTGAAAATCGGGTGCCAAAAGCCAAACAAAAAGCCTCCTTCCATCCTTCCTTCCATCCATCCATAAAACTGCACCTCAACCACCGTTGATACAGAGTAGTGTCGCGCATCTTAAAACCGCGCGAAAACACCACCAGAAAGAGGCTGTTTTGATCAATAAAACTATCTCGCTTTGTGACCGTTGCGCTCATAGCGATTTTGCAACCATGCGAATGATTAACGAAGCCCGTGCAGAAGCTGGCATGAGCAAAGCAGAGCACATTTGGTGCTTTGTCACTAACAGACCAGAAAACCCACGTTTTGAAACATGTCCCTATTTCACCGATTACTACAAGGAGGCCAACAATGGATAACTTGCCAGACGGAATGTCCGTTTATGACGAACGCGCTCCGTGGAACCAACCAATCGAGCCAGATACGTGTGGAGGCTGTGAGTACTGCACGACAAAGCGTATATGGGGAGAGACAACTTATCTCTGCCTATACGACGCAGTTGTAGAGAGCGATGTGAGTGTCACCGTCGTAGACCCACAGGATAGAGCATGTAGCGACTACGAGCCGAAAGAATAGTAAGAAGGAGAGGCGTGATGTGTGAGTATTGCGACGTTAAGCCGCCAAAAGAGGGCGCAAAGATAACGGTAGGTCTAAATCCAATCGGGAAGCCGCTCTTTGTCAATCACGACGAGTACGGAATATACGCATACGCAGTAATAAGCCGTGAAAAGTGGAAGTGCGATCCGCCTGGAACAATCAGATGGAGGCTCAATTACTTGAAGGGTTACGCAGGACACACTATACCAATCAACTATTGCCCTATGTGCGGTAAGAAGCTAGGTGATGAATAATGCAAGACGTTAGACGTAAGAAGCCAATCAAATACAACAAAGATGGATCCATCTCTCTTGATGGTTCAGGCGTAAAAATTCTACGGCTGCTAGAACCACAGGGTGAGCCTGATGTTATTGAGTGCGACGGCGTGAGATATGTGCCTGAGCGCAAGATAGGCATTTCAAAGTTTCAGAAGATCACGGGCACGAGTTATGTAGAGGCTAAACATATCCTCGACACGCTCAAACAAGAAGGTGCAAGGGTGGTGGAATAATGCCTAACCTCTATCATTTTCCATCCTGCGTCCAGGCTGGGAAAAACTCTATCGATCACCAAGTACGCAAGGTCGAAGAAGAAGCAGACGAGCTATGGGACGAGATCGCGAAGTGCCCACGAGATAATGCGCGAATACTAGAAGAGACATGGGACATAATCCACGCGTGTGAAGGTGTGTTGCGTAAGTATACGATCGCCGAAGTCTATGCAGCCATGAAGAACGTCGAAGCCAAGAATCAAGCGCGCGGTTACTACAGAGGTGATAAGGCATGAAAACAGCCATTACTCCGCTAGGTATCCAAGGCGCTAACGGTGTAGTTTCTTACATGTGCCCCCATTGTGGCAAGGTTGCTAAAACGTTCCTTCCTGGTGAATACGACGAACCACGCCCTAGGGTATGTCCGCACTGTCACAAGAAGATCACCTACAAGACAAACACGCGCTAGGCGACACCTACGAAATACTAACCATGTGGCGGGAAACGGTTTTGCATCTTTTTCTCCACCCGCCGCCGTTCCTTTCTGCTCTTGGCCTCTCCTGCTTTTGCCAGTTTTTTCTCAGGAGAGGCCAGCTTGTATAACGGAGGTGATTACATGCCTAGAAGCACTATGATCTGCACAGAGTGCGGAGGGACCTTCCCGATACGCCGAAAAAACGGACACCTGCGTAAACGTGGACATATCAAGCACATGTATTGCCCATGGTGCAAGCGTGTAACCGCTCACAAGGAGTGCTACTAGAGTGCTCACGCCAAAGCAAGAGGCATACTGCCAAGCTCGCGCTCGTGGATTATCGCAGCGCAAAGCATACCGCGAAGCTTACCCAGCGGCAGCTGGTTGGAAAGATTCAACCGTGGATAGCCGCGCAAGTGAGCTAGAAGCCACGGGTAAGGTTTTAGGAAGGATAGAGGCACTCACAGAGAAAGCCGCAAAGCAGGCTGTCGCATCGCGTACGGCGGTAATTGAGCGTTTAGCGAACGTGAACGCATACGCAGCAGACATCGCGGCTCAGAAAGCCTCTGACGGCGTTATTTACACGGCGGCTACTAATGCCGTGATAGCTACCGCCTCTAAGCTATTAGAGGTACTACCAGACGAACAGCAAACAGACGACGGCGTGGTGCGCGTCCATGACTACGGGCGTGTGCTAGGCCGTGCGTTTATCGACTTACACCGCGACATAGCCGACCACTTGCATGAAGAGTACTGGTGTGAAGGTGGGCGCGGCTCGCTCAAAACATCAACCGTCGCAACCGAGATTGTAGGCGGTGTGACCTCTGTTAAAGGCCGCAATGCGCTTTGTATGCGCAACCGCTCTAACAAGCTCCGCACAAGCGTATATGTTGAGATCAAGAAGGCCGCAAGGCGCTTAGGTGTACTAGACGAATTCACGTGGGGCAAGTCCCCGTTGCAGGCGCTACACCGTCCAACAGGTAACATGATCTACTTCTTTGGCGCTGACAATGTGAACCCTGAGGATAGCCCACTTAAAGGCCTTGCGCCTGAGACGGGATACTTTGCGTACTTGTGGTTTGAGGAAGGTTCACAATTCCCAGGGTATAACTATATCCGCAACGTTAAACAGACCGTACTACGTGGTGGAGGCGATCTACCTACGTGGACGTTTATCTCATACAACCCGCCCATCAGTGCTAACGCATGGGTTAACCGCGAGAGTAAAGAGCCACAAGAAGGCAGGCTTGTACACCACTCGCACTGGCTAGATGCTCCGCGTGAGTGGCTAGGCGAGGCATTCATCGCGGTAGCTGAGGCGCTTAAAGCTCGCAATCCTAAAGCCTACAAGCACGAATACGACGGCATACCAGTAGGCACAGGGGCAAACGTCATAGACCCCGAAATCATAGAGATACGACCCATCACAGAAGAAGAACGCGCAAGCTTAGACAACATTGCCCACGGAGTAGACGCGGGAAGCGTTCACCCATGGGTGCATGAGCGCGTAGCTTATGATCAAACAGATGGCTCACTATGGATACTTGACGAGGACAGCGCGACAGGACACGACGCGCACGACACACAGACAGCGCCGCTACTCTTTGAGCGGCTTTCAGCCTTTGGCGAAGAGAATATGGACTTGTGGTGTGATAGTGCAGCTAAGGGCATGATCTTGTATTACCAACAGCAAGGACTAAACGCCCGTAAAGCATACAAGCAAGGTGTTAACTCTCCTAGTGAGCGCGTGCGATGGTTTAACCGTTGCTCTCGCATTGTGATAGACCCAGATCGTTGTCCTATGGCAGCCACACAGTTCCCCGCCCTTGAGTACGTCATAACGCCTGCAGGCGACATTACAGAGACACTACCCAAAGTAAACGATGACGCTATCGACGCGGTGGGATATGCCGCGTCTGTATGGATTAGACAGGGGCTATAAATGGCGGTAGTCGAAGAGCGAGGTACTTACTCATACGCGATTGAATGGCTCAATATACTGGGCTATAAACCAGATACGCGCATGTCAACAACTATCAGCTCCTATTGGGGTTGGTATATCGCGGATAACGACTGGTACCAATATACAGAACGCCGCAATATGAGACAGTTCAAGCAGACACGCGAGACACTCAAACCTGCGTCTCTTGTTGCTGAGGCGTGGAGCGATCTACTCATGAATGAGAAGCTTGCAATCACGTCTAATGATAGAGGAATACAAGAGGTACTAGAAGCCCACTTCGGTGATTTTGGCGTGGCACAAGCGGACTTTATCACGCGAGCTTTTGCACTTGGCACGGGTGCATGGGCTATCAGCGTGTATGGCCTTGCGAACGATGACATGATGCACCCTGATGCAAACATTGTGATTGATTCATACGATGCACACCAGATACTACCGCTTACATGGTCAGCTAACGGCTGCACACAATGTGCGTTTGTGACGCGCGTAGAGTTCGATGGTCGCGATTACGACCAATGCCAAGCGCATGTAATCATTGATGGGACCTATCACATCTTAACGCAGCTCTTCGACATCAAGAGCCACCGCCCCGTATATCCTGAGGGATTGCTTTCCGATCTTGACACACGCTCAACATGTCAGACGTTCTCACTCGTCCGCCCCGCAGTACCTAACAATCATTTCTCATACTGCGCCCATGGCGCAAGCGTATATGACAACGCAATCAGCGGTATCAAAGCAACAGACGAGGCACTAACGTCGTTTTTGGTACATCTGCGCGTATGCCGTCCTAAGATGTTCGTGTCGGATACCATGATCAAGAAAGACATAAGGAAAGACGCAAACGGCAACACTATTACCACGTTCTCAGCGTTTGGTGAAGCGGACGACATCGTATTCAGAACCTCACCCGCCGACGAAGGCTCCGACCCTATGCGCGTTATACAGCCAGATATGCGCATTGAGGAGAACGAAAAGGCCATAAACGCAGGCCTCAACATGCTCTCGCTTAGGTGTGGACTAGGTGAGCAGTATTTCTCATGGGACGAAAAGACAGGGCTTAAAACAGCCACCGAGGTTGTAAGTGATTCGTCTATGCTTGCGCGCACCTTGCGAAAGCATCAGAACTTCCTCAGTAAATCTATTACGGTTCTTGTTCGTGGCGTGGCAGGCGTATGTCATAGTCTCTGCAATACCACTCTTAACATCAACGCCGCAATAGCGATCGACTTTGACGATTCGGTAATCGTAGACACGCAAACAGAGCGCACCATGGCACTCAACGAAATCAGCATGTTAGGAGGCGCGCCAATACTTAAGCGCAAGTACGTAACGACCTACTTAGGGTTTACGGATGAAGAGGCGCTTGCCGCGTTTCCTGATGAACTTGCAGCAGTTGACGAAGGCTTCTAATGCTCTCCCCCGATCAGCTAGAAAGCGCAGGGGATAGGGTCGCGGCGATCTATAACGATATAGAAGCGCGTATGCTAGACCATCTCGTGAACGCGCTTATTGATGGAGATATAACACAACGCACGCTTACCGAGATCAACCTGCTAGCACAGACCCACACGGAGCAGCTACGGGCGATATTACTCGCAGAGCGCGACAATATATCGGACGCGGTATATGAGACCGTAGAACGTCTTTTACAGGCCTCAGACAATGACGACATGGCGCGTACAGGCTCAGACACCGAGAAGTGGCCTCAGCAAGTGGAAGCCACTGTTATAGGCATACAGCTCATCTTAAACCGCGACAACATTCAGATGGTAGAGGGCGCAAAGCAAGCCTTTCTTGATGCCTCCATTGCGGCGATCACTAGCGTAAATACAGGCGTTGAAACAACAGAGAAAGCCCTACACCGCGCCGTGCGTAACCTTGAGGGCGAAGGCATACCGATCATCACGTACCAAAACGCAAAAACAGGGCGCGTAACTGTGCGCAATAGCGTAGATGTTGCCGTGCGTCGCCACATACGTTCTCAAATATCACAAGACAGCATACGTATAACACTAGAACGTATTGAAGAAGATGATGTTGACCTTGTAGAGGTTTCAAGCCACCCTGACGCAAGACCGTCACATGCCGAATGGCAAGGCAGATGTTACTCAGTTAAAGGCGAGGTTATCATCGACGGCATCAAGTATCCTGATTTCTGGTCATCATGCATGCTAGGCGATATTGGAGACATTCTTGGCGGGGTAAACTGCCGCCACTCAGTTGGTCCATACGTACACGGTACACCGCTTGCTTATGAACCGAATCCTAAACACCCAAGCGGTGTTGATGGTGCCGAAATCTATCAGATGGAACAAAAACAACGCTACCATGAGCGCCAAATACGTGCCGCCAAACGTGAACTTAAGGGTGCTCAAATCGCATACGACCGCGACAAGACCAACATAGCCGCTAAAACCGAACTATTGAAGGCGCAAGAACGCCTCGAGAAACGCCAAGAAGCAATGCGTAAGCATATTGAGAAATCTAACGCAAAAAGCAAGAACGGCATATCAATCCTTCACCGAAAGTATAACCGCGAATGGGCGGGTGACATGCCTAAGAGTGCAAGAGTAAGCGCATCGGGGCGCAACTTAAGACAATTCATACAAGACCCGAAAGTGAAGAAGCAGCTCAAAGACGCAGGAATCACCCAAAAGGCATTCCGTGCGGGTGTTACCGCTGAAATGGCAAAGCGTGGCGGCACAAGTGCGGACTTTGCAAGCTTAAGCGCGAAAGATCAACAGGATACTACCAGGAAAGTTATAGAGCGTATCGCAGCTATTCCACCTAAAAAGAAGAAAAGCGAAAGGTCAATACCTGTAGGTGGCGTATTTGGAGAATCGCAAGCAGCCATAAAAATAGCAAACATGGATTCAAGACTGATACCTCAATCAGAAATAGAAGAAAAGGCAATCATAGCTGGAAAAGGAACCTCTACGGACTACAGGAAGAAAAAGAAACTTGCTGAGCAGTATGGAGGTAGTGCAGATGATTGGTTCCATTCCGTAGGAGAAGCGTGGGTGTTCGACCCCGCAGATGGTAAAATACGAAAGGGAGAGTTCCACTGGGCAGAAGAGCCTAGTGTTGGTATATATGAGTTTAGATTTAAGGGATGGGTTCCCAAAAATGAAAGTTAGATATATAGGCGATTATTACAAGGTATACCTTGAAAAAGGGAAGGTTTACGACGCTAAGCTTATTGATGGTTGTTGGTATGAGATATACGACAAAGACGACCAAGAGTCATACTTGTATAGCACTGAATATTTTGAAGTTGTAGAAGGGAACTACAATGACTAAGGACGACTACCCCGTTATTGCATACAAGATCATGTCCTATTACTACGCTTGTCTCAAAGAAGGCGTAGAGGGCAACATTACAAAAGCGCAAGAGCTTGCAGGCTGTAATGACGTGTATTTCCGCTCCGTAATAGACGATCTAATCAATAACGGATATATGGCAGGAAGCATAACGCTAGACTTTGCACAAGAAATCACAGACAGCGATTTACGCATCACGCTTAAAGGCACTGAGTATTTGCAAGAGAACTCAACCATGACCAAGGTTAAAAAGGCTCTAGGAAAAAGCTTTGAAGTTATCTTACAATCAGCGGTAACAGCTACGTCACTTTTGTAATTACTGCACCAACATAATCAGCAACTACAGCCCCGCCATGTGCGGGGTTTTCTTTTGCCCATTTACTCCCCTCTACTCCGTTTTACTCCCCAGGCGACACATTGCACATACTTTCACCATCGCGAAGAGACGGCGGCAACGGTCTCACATCGCTTGCCTGAGCGGTAATCAGGTGCCGTAATCGCGCAGAGAAGCGCGGCAAACAAACCCACGGAGAAAGGTGGAAGTAATGGCAGACGTAAACGACCCACAAGACGGACAGAACCCACCAGAGGGCGACGATCAAACGCAAACGGTAGCAGACGACCCACAGGGGGAATCAACACCGCCACAGGGCGATGACGCTCCAAAGGGCAACACGGTAAACGCCGTAAAGCACATGCGTGAAGTATCGCGGCTCAAAGCCCAGAATCAAGAGCTTCAAACCAAGCTCAACGCAGCCAAGGAAGAAGCCGAAGGATACAAGGCTATTGGTGACGAGTTTCACGAGTGGAAAGCCGAGCAAGAGCGAGAGAAGATCGACGGCGCTCTCAAGGCTAAGGGTTGTCACGACACGGTAGCAGCGCGCGCACGTCTTGACGAGTTCGATGGCGACATCGACAAACTCAAAGAAGCAGCTCCTTATCTGTTTACCTCCACTGATAACACGCAATCAACAGGAGGCACCCAAAAGGGTGCGCCTAACCCAGAGGACGCGCGAACAAAGAAAATGCGCGAAACTTTTGGGCTTAAAAATGACTAGGAGGGCAAATGCCTAACCAGATTAACTTGCCTAAAGGCATTCAAACTATTCTTGACGAGGTATACAAACAGTCTGCTGTTACCTCTGTTTTAGACTCCCCCGCCTCACAGTTAAAGCCAACCCAAAACGTTCATGAGTTTTGTTACCCGCAGATGGAAGTGGGCGGCCTTGGCGACTATGACCGCAACTCTGGCTACACCTCTAACTCTGGTGTAAAGCTTGATTGGGTAACTGTTCCTGCGGATTATGACCGCGGTACTAAGATTCAGGTTGACGCAATGGACAATCAAGAGTCTTTTGACCTTGCGTTTGGTCAAGCAGCTAATATCTTGATGCGTGAGCATGTAGCTCCTGAGGGTGACGCTTACACATTCGCTAAGCTTTGCGGCATCATTGGAGACGATGCGAAGACCGAGACTCTTGCCGACGGCGCAGCATTCTTAACGTCCTTGCTTGCAGCTTCAACCGCAATGGACGAGGCAGAAGTACCAGAAGAACAGCGTTTCTTGTTTGCAACACCTACCCTTTTAGGTGCTGTTAGGGCTTTAGATACTACTAAGTCGCGTGAAGCATTGAACGGGTTCGCAGGCATCACCAAAGTACCGCAATCACGCTTCTATACCGCTATTGACTTGCTGTCTGGTCGCGATGGTGACGAGATGGAGGGCGGCTGGCGAGTAGCTAACCACTACGAAAAGACCACCGACACCGACGTTGTAAGCGGCAAGGATTACTACACCAAGAGCGGTGATACCTACACCAAGGTTACTACCCCATCAAAGGCAGACATTGCTACTTACTACGAGCATGTTACGGGCAAGAAGATCAACTTCATGATCGTACACAAGCCTGCAATCGTTAAGTTTGACCGTCATATTGCTGGACCCACCGTTATCAGCGCAGACATGAACCCAGACGCAGACGCGGACATCGTTAAGTACCGCAAGTATGGTGTTCTTGATGTCTATAAGAACAAGCGCGCTGGCGTGTTCATCTCTCACCAGTAGGAGGCTGTCATGCGTACCGTAGGACATCTCGTACACGGGATGATTGCACAAACAGAGGAAATCTCTCAGGCTCCCGCAGAGCCAAAGCAAGAGGAAACCTCCCAGGCTCCCGCAGAGCCAAAAAAGCGCACCCGCACCACTAAAGCAGCTAAGAAGGGCGAATAAGTGGCACTACCTATCTGCACATACAAAGATTACGCAGACAAGGGCGGCACGCTGTCAGAGAAGGACTACAAAGCCTCTCTGGCGGCGGCGCTTACCGCTGTACATGAGATCATCGGACACAATGAGCCGATGGATGCAGAGGACGCACAGGCATACCTTAGCGCCGTATACGCCGCAATCAAGATAGACAACGCATATGGCGCAAGTGGTGGCATTGGTGAGAGCATGGCATCGGTTACGATGGGTAGGTTCTCCGCTACGGCAGGAGCAGGCGCTAGCGGTGCGGTGTCTCCCTATAAGCACGATATGACCACCGCTATTCATGGCGCGCTTGTAGGCTCGTCTCTGCTTTATCAGGGGCTAAAATGATCACGCTACCGCGCAACATGCTCACCTCTACAGCAACGGTTCAAACACCCAAAGACACGCCTTATGGCGGCGAGTATAACGACCCCGTGATCATTGAGGGCGTGTACTTTGAACCAGCTCGCACGATTAGGCAATCTGACTACCAGCTGCAATCCCCCATCAAGGGGACGCTCTTTATCGACGCACACATAAGCCGTGGAGCGTTTGAAATCCCCGCAGGAGCACTTGTAAGTATTGACGGAGCAGTGTCTGAATCTTGTGTGCATGAATGCATAGCACTCAAAGACCAGCTAGGGCTCATCCATCATTGGGAGGTGACACTCAAGTGAGCGTAATCGTTTCAGTGCCTGATATTGACGCGATTCTCTCAGATAGAGGTCACACGATTAGGCAGCGTCAATACTCAATGCGTGTTGCGTTTTATGCGCGCGGATATGTTCCACGCGACGAGAACACGCTGCGAGCATCCGAGCCGCTTAACTCTCGCTATGCGGAAGGCTTGCTCATATGGAATACACCTTACGCGCTCAAGCAATACTCTGTACCTATGGAGCACACCACAGCAGGCACGCAAGACCATTGGGACGAAGCGGTGCGAAAAAACCACATGAGCGATCTTAAGGACTACGTGTCAAAACTGTACGGGAGGTAATAGCTTATGGCGGCTATGGACTTATTAGACGTTATCAGAACACGCTTAGGCGAAGCAGGCATTACCGACGTTTACAACGGTATGGCTAACGGCATGTTGCACCGCGAGAGCGTGTCTCTTGAGTTTGGCGTTGCAGCTCGCAAGATCACCTACTACGACGGCACCACAGCCTCACCGCTACGTGTAACAGTGTTAGTTAGGCGCGTGAGCGAATACGACGCTATGGTAGACGCACAGACAGCAGAGAGCGCGCTTAGAAACGCTGATCTTTCATCCATGAATGGCAGCTACGAATTAGATGAAGTCGATACTACAGACCCACAGCCTATCCCATGGGACGAAAGCGGGCGGTATGTATGGGCTTTTGACGTATACATCACAACAAGAAGGGACTTCTTTTAGATGGCAGGACTCGACATCGGTTCCGCACTGAATTATCAGTTCGTGCACCTTATTAACATTACACCATCCGAAGCAACGCCTACCTGGTCTTATCTTGCAGAGGGTATTGAGACAATCACCTCTAACCCCGAGGAAAAGGTAGACGAAACCGAGGATTATTCAACAGGCGGAAATACCCGCAGCACTGTAACAGGAGTAAACGTATCGATTGAGTTTGAGGGAACGCGCCGCATCGGCAACGAAGCGCAAGAGTACATTGCGTCGTTGCAAGAGGACTTTGGAGACGCGCGTAACACGCAACGCCGCGTTATCCACCCTACAGGCATGATCATTGAAGAGGATGTCACTATACGAGACATCAATATGGGTGGACCCAACGGGGGCGCATCGGAGAAGCAGGCTATTAGCTTCACGATGGCGCGCAATGATACACCGCGCGTAATCCAAGCGCCAAATGGCACAAAGTTGCCAGAGACTATTACCGTAGAGGCGGTTACGGTAGCCGTAGACGGCACTACAACCGTAGCACCTACCGTAACGCCTACAACCGCATCCAATTGGTGTCTGTATGCAATCAAAGACACTGAGATTGCAAAGGTTACAGCAGATGGCATTGTTACAGGATTAAAGGCAGGAGAGACTACCTTATCTGTACGTTGCGCAACTAAACCATCAGTACGCGCGACGGTAAAGGTTACCGTCACCTCAGAATAAGAGGCAGGCGACACATACGGGACTATAAGGCCACGGGTCAGGGGCGCTTGATAATGCGCCGCGCCCTTGGCCTTTTCCTTTTCTTGGCGCATGGAAAAAGGATAACCAATGAAAGTAATCACTAAATCACCTTATGAGCCGCTAGACGTTGAGATCGGCAATATAGTCATCTCATGCATGATTAACCTAACGCCAAACAACCTCATTAAGCTATCTGAGGAATGTAACAAGGTACGCGAAGAGGTAAACCGCGCAGCAGATAGAGCGCGTAAGGCCGAAGCAAACCGTGATACTAAAGCACTCAAAAAGGCAAATGATTCGCTTGCAGAATGCATGGAAACCCCTATTAAGACCGCTATCGGAGACGAAGGGTACAAGCATATTTACGAGGCTTGCAAAGCGACTAAACCATCTGATTGCAATATGGTCTTTCTGCAGGTGTTTCTTGCTATTGCAAACGAGGTAGCAACCCGCAACACCACCTTGGAATCTAACAGCAAAATGGCGCATTACCTACAAGGAGTAGATGATGCGCCAACCATCGCTTACCCAGGAATCTAAGCTCCTTAAAAACAAGGTTTTAACAACTTATCAATGGCAAGGCCGCAGCGTTGAAGTATTCGATTCTACGGCTAACGCCATATTGCTCCTTGAACTGTTTAACGATCAAGAGCTGACAGGGGAAGAGAAGAGTATCATCGTATTGTTGCGCCTCTTCCCTCGCTCTCATGCTGAGTATTACGCCAGAGAGCTTACGAACGAAGAATTAACCGACCTACTCACAACGATTTTGTGGGACGCGTTCGGACTTGATATAAGCGAAGAACACAAACGTGAATCAAGCTACGACAAGCCTGTATTCAATTTTGACGAAGATGCGGCACGCATTAAAGCATCCTTCATGCAGGCATACGGGTTAGACCTCGCAGAATATGCCAGCAAGCTACCTTACGTAGACTTTTGCGGGCTTGTGGGTACGCTCATGGAGTCAGGCGAGCAAACGCCACTCTCTGAGGCGATCACCTACCGCACAGCAAAACCACCAAAAGCAAACAAATACAACAAAGAAGAACGCGAGCGATTTAACGCGCTTAGAAAGCACTATGCCATGGACGCTAGCACATCAGCTAGCGACCCAAACGACGCTACAGCAGCCATGTTTGAGGCCGCTCTGCGCGAGGCGGGTGGTAAATAGTGGCAGACAACAGCGTAACTATTGATGTCAAGCTCAAAGAGAGCGCCGCAGTCTCAGGCGCTAAAAAGATTAAAACGTCAATTGACGAGATTAAAACCGCTGACGGTTCCCTCAATTGGAAGGGCGTTAAGGAAGGCGAGAAGGCCGCAAAGAGCACTGGGGACGGATACACCGTCCTTAAAAATGTCTTTGCAAACCTTGCAACGCAGGGAATAGCTATGGCAGGCGGCGCAATCAAAGACTTTGCTGCCGACGTTATCAATACAGGCCAAACCTTTGAGACATCAATGTCTAAGGTTGCTGCACTTTCGGGCGCTTCGGCAGACGAGTTAGGACAACTTGAAGCAAAGGCGCGCGAGTTAGGCGCTACTACAACGTTTAGCGCCTCACAAGCCGCAGACGCTATGGGTTACATGTCGCTTGCAGGTTGGAAAACCGCAGACATGCTAGATGGCGTTGGTTCTGTTCTTGCTCTTGCACAAGCAGGAGAGATGGACTTAGCGGCTGCCTCTGATCTTGTAACGGACTACCTCAGCGCATTCAACATGACCGCGCAAGACTCTGCTCGCATGGTAGACGTGCTTGCCTACGCACAAGCAAACGCTAACACCACCGTAGACGGTTTAGGTATGGCGTTTAAGAATTGCGCCGCAAACTGCAACGCGGCGGGCATGGACGTAGAGACAACCGCTGCAGCTATCTCAATGATGGCGAACCAAGGCCTTAAAGGTTCTGAGGCGGGTACCGCACTAAACGCTGTCATGCGTGACATGACCGCCAAGATGGAAGATGGCGCAATCAAGATCGGCGAGCAGTCTATCGCCGTTATGGATGCTGAAGGAAACTATCGCGACTTCGTTGACATCCTAGACGATGTAGGCAACGCCACAAACGGAATGGGTGACGCGCAGAAAGCTGCCGCGCTACAAAGTACGTTTACTGCTGACTCCATCAAGGGCTTGAATCTAATGCTTAACGCTGGCGCTGGTGAGTTGGACTCATTCCGCGAGCAGCTTTACAATTCTGGCGGCGCTGCCGAAGAGATTGCAGGCACGATGACCGATAACCTAGGCGGGTCATTTGCTGAGCTGCAATCGGCGCTCGAAGAGATACAGCTAAGAATCTATGACGGTATCGGTACTCCACTTAAGACCGTCGTAGATTTTATAGCAGCAAACGCTGTCCCTGCTTTTGACGGCCTTGTAAACATACTTACAACCATGGCACCGATCTTGGTTGCAATTGGTACTGCTATCGGCGTATATCAAGCCTACTCACTAGCCTTGACAATTGCCGAGAAGGCACGCGCGGCAGCCACGCTCATGGTTGAACAGGCACAAAACCTACTTAACAACACCATGAAAGCTAACCCGATTATGTTCGTCATCTCGATCATATCGGCGCTTGTAGCGGCGTTTATGTACTTGTGGACAACGAACGAAGGGTTCCGTAATTTTTGGATTGGTCTATGGGATAGCATTTGCCAAGCTGTAAGCGGCATTGCTGAGTGGTTTAACGCTAATATCATCCAACCAATAATTAACGCGTTCAATGCGTTTGGATCATTTATCGGTGATATTTGGGCAACAATTACAAACGTAATCAATAGTGCAATACGCACCGTATCGTCGATTATTACCAACGTTACCAACATCATCTCGCGTACATGGTCTACTGTGTGGAACGCAGTGTCGAGCGTTGCTTCCTCAATATGGAACGGCATTACCTCAACAATTGGCGGCGCGATTAACGCAGCCTATAACGTTGTCTCAACGGTGATAAACACCATCAAGAGTGTAGTAAGTAGTGTGTTTAATGCCGTCTGGAATACCGTTACAACCGTATGGAATGGCATTAAAACGGCGATTATGACACCAATTAACGCAGCACGCGACATCGTTAAAGGCGCAATAGATGCTATCAAGGGCTTCTTCAGCTTCAAGATTACATGGCCTCACATCCCAATGCCTCACTTCGGCATTAACCCTGATGGGTGGCAGATAGGCGACTTACTCAAAGGCTCCATCCCATCATTGCGTATCGATTGGTACGCAACAGGCGGCGAGTTTAATAGCCCATCTGTTATCGGTGTCGGCGAAGCAGGCCGCGAGACCGTCCTTCCTCTCACCAATAAGCGCACCATGCGCAATGTAGGCGAAGCCATTACGGATGCAGGCGGCATGGGATACGACGAACTTATACAAGAGATACGCGCTCTACGCCGTGAGCTTCCCCGCCTGTTTGCTATGTATTGCTTGCACGCGTTAGAGGTTGACAAGCGAACCTTTGCGCGTTTGGTTAGGGAAAGTGAAAGTTATCTATGATTCATCAGCTGACATACACCAATTCACTGGGCGAATCCGTGACCTTTGGGGGTAGAGCAAACCCGCTGTTTTATGGAGACGCTGACATTTTCAACATCAAAATGGCCTACAAAGAAATCGGTGGCTCTATCGTCTCGTTTGAGTACGAGACTACTGAGATGGGGCTAATGGCACATGTACGCGGTGCAACACAGGCAGACATCGACCGCATAATTGACGTATTAACCTATGACAGGCGTGTAGGCAAAGCAGGCACGCTATACGCGGGTCAATCCTTTATGCGGTGCTACGTTGCTGGCACAAACGTCACAAATTGGCATCAGCTCGAAGGAATGGCAGACATAGAGCTGACTATCGTAAGCGACACGCCTGTGTGGGTGCGCAAGGTAAACATAGAGCTTGGCAAACATAATGGTGAATCAATAGGTGCGGGGAATTACCCCAATAATTACAAGCGTAACTATCTATACAGCGCAGGAACCTCTCAACGTCTTGCTAACCCGTTTATGCTACCCGCCAAGTGCGACATCACCATACCTGGTGCATGTGTTAGTCCCTACGTAATCATCGGGAATAACCGCTATCAGGTTGACGTGACCGTAAGCGCGGGGCAACTCCTTATTATTCGCGGATATGGAAAGCGCGATGTAGTCATCAGGCATAGCGACGGCACCGAACGATCGGTGTTTGCCAACCGCGTAAGAGGTGCAGGAGCAAACGTATTTGCGGAGATACCCGTAGGCAACAATGTGGCGGCGTGTTCAGGTAGCTATAACGTCGATATTGCCATGTATGAAGAGAGGGCGTATCCCGTATGGTAGACCTTATTTACATGAACCAATACGGACGTGAGCTTGGATACATTGACAAAGCCGAGGGCGATTTCTCTATCGGTATTGAAAACTCATTCGCGCTCAAAATACCGATCGAATATGAGATCGTACAAGACTATTACGTAATGATCGAAGGTACCGAGTACGGTGGCATTGTTGACGGCTTAGAGATTGACACCTCGCAAAACTACATAACCATATCGGGGCGTACGTGGCACGGGCTACTTGCAACGCAGCTTATCAAGCCACCTGCAGGTAAACTCTATTACACCGTATCAGGCGACCTAAACACAATCTTAGGGCAGCTCATTACGCGCCTCAACTTAGGCTTTTGTATGGCGGCTTCTAGCTCATTGTCTGGTATCACGGTATCAAACTATAACTTTTCTCGCGCTGCCTCAGAGATGGACGCATACACGGCAATACGCAAACTACTCAAGAGTAAAGGCTGCAAGCTCCATATCGAATACGACACAGGCGCAAGACGCGCCGTACTCTCAGCAGTCCCACAAAACGATTACACCTCTGATGGGCTAGATGGCGACAAGGTCAACTTCAACATACGAACCACACGACCATTTAACCATCTGCACTGCCTGGGGCAAGGTGAGGGGCTAGATCGTGTCATTGTGGACCTTTACGCAGACGAAAAAGGTCAAGTCTCAAAAACGCAAACCATCTTCGGCGCTCAACACAAAGAAGAAACCTATGAGAACACATCAAGCGACGCAGATGCGCTTGAATCGGACGGTGTAAAACGATTGAAGGAACTACAGGCAAACATGAATACATGCGGCCTTGTAGGAGCTGATAACGGCTCATACGACATTGACGATATAGTGGGCGGCGTAAGTGATAAGCACAACGTATCGGTGATTACAACGGTCGCAGAGAAGCGCGCCGATGTGACATCGCGCGGGATTACATATGAGACCAAAACAGCAGCGGAGGTTGACTAGTGATAGAAGAAGGATATGCGCGTTACGCGTGCGATAGAAGCGAAAAAACTCACAAGGACGGCAAGAAACCAGTAGAGTACCTAAGCGAGCACGATAAGCGCCGCGATGATTGGTTACCAGTTGAATGGAGAGACATCCACGGCGTAACTCGCAAGGCTCTCCTTTGTCCTGAATGTGCTGAAAAATGGCGCTCAATCGAAAAGCAAGAAGCTCAATACCACACGAAATTCATTGACGAGGAGTAACGATGCCCCACTTTATCACATCAGCGCAACCAGAAGATCACATCACAAGCGCGAATGACGCGCACCTATACGCAGGATTATTTGGCAACGGCAACTATCTGCTTAACGTACGTGAGCTTATGGCTGTAACCATGATTGATTCGAACACGCTACGCATCCTAGGCGGAGACGCACTCACCTGCGGTCGTCACTGGGAAATTACGGGCGATTACGAAGAGGTTAGCATCGACAACGGTGTTCCCGGGTTTAACCGCATTGACTTAGTGGTGGCGCACATTGAGACAGCACCGCAAGAATCAATATCGCTCAATGTGATCAAGGGCACTGAAACAGAAGGCACACCAATAACACCAGGGTATACAACGGGAGACCTTAACGACGGCGACACCGTGACGGAAGTACCCATTTGCTCCGTGCGTATCAACGGCATCAACCCATCCGAGCCAGTTAAACTCCTAACGACAATATTGCCAACCATAACCGACCTTATCAACACCGACCGCCTTGCTGATGCACTAATCACGAACACTAAACTTGCTGATGGGTCTGTTAGCTTAGCTAAAATCATTGATGGAGCAGTCGGCAGTACTAAGCTAGCAGCTAATGCGGTATCAGAGGAGAAAATACAAAACGGTGTTGTCTCAGCCAACAAGCTTGCATCAAATTCTGTAAATGCGGCAAAGATAGTCGACAGCTCAGTCGGTACCGCCGAGCTTGCTAATGCGGCAGTCACCACAGCCAAGATCGCCGACAAGAATGTCACGCTTGCCAAGCTAGCCCAAGACCTCCAGAACTCTATATCCCAGACGGGAGGAACATTCACAAGAAACTCCAATGTGAAAACAGGCGACTTTAGTTTGTACAGGAGCGGAAAACTTTGTTTTCTTAGAGGGTCTTACATCAACCTTGCGGCAGCTCTTAGCGGATATTCGGAGCGCAATATAGGCACTGTACCATCTGGTTTTAGACCAGCTATCCAATCATGGGGAGTTGGTGTTCAAGACTATGGCAGTTTCGCGATAAAAGTCAATACAGATGGGAGTACTCTTGTTCGTGCTCTCGACAAACAGATAGCGACAACTACGAGTTGTTGGTTTTTAATTGTCTATTACACGGCTTAAACATACTGCCCAGCGACAGCCAAATAAACTCTTAACGTTGCAGTACCTGAGTAATTACATTTGCCACTAATAGCTAACGTTGTGGAGTTGCAGCTGTCCTCATCGCAATACAAACTCGCTATACGATAGTTGCCACCTCCGGCAATTACCGTAGGCCTGTTTGATGCCGTACCTCCGCTTGCTGCTCCAAACGTGAATGAAAATGGCAATGTCTCTTTAAAGAACTCGTACGGGTCGCCTGTCTTGTATGCAAAGTTCGCTTTTTCAACACGCTTAAATGCGATAGCGTAGTTATTTTTTGGATATTTAACCCAAAACCATCCGTTAGTAACTCCCGTCTGGGATATAGAGAACTAATAGCCTACGGCAATCCAGCAGACACCATA
>OLOR01000152.1_pt1 | contig 76006 bp, 60 predicted proteins | sample 1672521 | NCBI WGS metagenome assembly OLOR01 (sample SAMEA3136695, study PRJEB25190) | human gut metagenome | biome: human gut; feature: human-associated habitat; material: faeces | place: Austria | collected 2013
ACATATCCATATCTTCCAAAGAGAACTCAACCCGAATCTTTTTCGAGTCGACCTCGCCCTTGGAAAGCAAGACAACCGTCTCCACATGAACAGTCCCCGGGAACTGATCCACAGCGCAGGCCTTAGTCACATAATACCCATTCTCCTGCAGCGTCACCAGATCCCTTGCAAGCGAAGTCGGTTTGCAGCTAATGTACACAAGTTCATTCACTCCATAGTTGATGATCTTCGTAAGAGCCTTTGGATTGATTCCATCCCTTGGCGGATCAAGGACTATGAAGTCCGGCTTTTCTTCGATCTCATCTATGACCTTAAGGACATCCCCTGCGATGAACTCGCAGTTATCAAGACCATTGAGTTCAGCATTTACACGAGCTGCCTCAACGGCCTCCTCCACGATCTCCACTCCTATCACCTTCTTTGCGACTGGTGCAAGGAGCTGTGCTATCGTTCCGGTTCCACTGTAGAGATCGAATATGACTGCATCCTTTGTATCACCCACATAGGAACGCGCCTTGTCGTAGAGTCTCTCCGCGCTCTTGGTATTTGTCTGGAAGAATGAGAACGGTGATATCTTGAACTGAAGCCCAAGGACCGTCTCATATATATACTCTGTTCCGTAGAGCAGATTTGTCCTGTCGCTGATGACCGCATCTGCCATGGAGTCATTTTCTGTGTGGAGGATTCCCGCGATCTTTCCCTCAAGAGGCAGATCAAGAAGTCCTCTCACAAATGCATCGAGGTCAAGAGCATCAAGATTCTGTGTCGATGTCACGAGATTTACAAGCAGATTACCATTTGTGGCAGAGCGTCTGATCACCAAATGTCGGAGCAATCCTGTGTGCTGCATCTTTTTATAATAAGGAAGTCCTGCTGCCCTGCAGAATTCCACTGTATATTTCACAATCTTGTTCAGGTCGTCATTTACTATATAGCAGTCGTCCATCTGAACGATGTCGTACGTGCTGTTCTTCTTGTGAAGTCCAAGCGCCAGCGGGCCATCCTTGTACTCATCACCAAATGAATACTCCATCTTATTTCTGTAGCCCTTTGTCACAGGAGATGCAATTATCCCCTGCCACTCATAAGGATGGGCCTCTCCATCGATCACACCGTCAAGAAGCCCTTTGACAAGCTCCTCCTTCACCTTCAGCTGGTTCTCATAGCTGAGCGTCTGGTAGCTGCAGCCACCGCACATACCAAAATGCGAACAAACCGGCGAAGCATCCTCGAGCTCAGATTTCTCAAGGACCTCAAGGAGCCTTCCGTCCGCCTTTCCCTTCTTCAGCTTCGTTATACGGCAGCTCACCTTCTGCCCCTTCACCGCGCCCTTCACTGTAACTTTTCTGTCATCCATATGAAAACTTCCCTTGTTCGGGAACTCATATGTATCTATCACACCTTCAACTATATCGTGCTTCTTCATATCATTTTACCTGCCATCATCTTATTCGTTAATCTCGTGGGGACGGAGGTACCTGTCCCCATACATGGTAATGCCCCTTCTGTTTATCAATAACGTTTCCTATCCCCACAAATCTTCCAAAAAACTCTTTCTCTTCTTCTCCTCCGGTATGGAACATCAGCCATTTAAAGCTGCCTTCGGCAGGGCTGATGCTACATGTCAAATTTTCTTCGAAAACTTGACACATTCGTATCCAGCCTTGGCAGCTCATTCTCCGCAAAGAAAGGCGTTCCGTGCTGGTCAAAATCCAGCAGCATGTATGTTCCTACTCTGTTATCCCTCGGCAGTGCCAGACTTCCCGGATTCACGATATATGAATTCTTATAAGTCGTCAGATCCCGCCTATGAGTATGTCCATACATCACGAAGTCATATCCCTCCAGATCTATGAGTTCCTCCAGGTATGCTGTTCCGCTGTTCACTCCATACCTGTGTCCATGGGTTATAAATGCCCTCTTGTCTCCGATGTTGAACTCATCATATATCGGGAGTTCCGCATTGTAGTCGCAGTTTCCCCTCACCATGTGGATCTCGCAGTTGAAGAGATCATGTATGAGCTCCTCATCGCCCTCAACATCACCGAGATGTATCAGCATGTCCACATCTCCAACTATATCGTATATCTGCTCTATGCAGCTGCTTTTGCCATGGGTATCACTTATTATCAGAACTTTCATCTCTGCCCCCCTGTTTAAAATCTAACAAACACGGTGATTTGCAATCATCTGCCATCAATTATTCTCTCTATGCTTTCTGATGACGTCCTTCATCAGTCTGAGTGCATTTCCGCGGTGGCTTATCTCGTTCTTCTCCTCCGGGTCAAGCTCCGCCGTGGTCTTGCCCTTTTCAGGCAGGAAGAATATCGGATCATATCCAAATCCATTCTCGCCACGCTCCTCATATCCGATTATTCCCTCAATGGTTCCGCGTGTCGTATACTCACTTCCATCTGGAAATACCGCTGCTATTGCACACACAAATCTTGCTGTCCTCTCAGGATCCGGAACCCCGGCCAGCTTGTCTATTATGTACTGGTTCTTTATCCTGTATGATGTGTCCTCGCCGAGGAATCTCGCGCTGTATATGCCAGGTGCCTTGTCCATATAGTCGACCTCCAGGCCTGAATCATCGGCAAGCACCAGACATCCAGTCTCCTTGCTGATCGCCCTCGCCTTGATAAGGGCATTCTCCTCAAATGTCTTTCCATCCTCGACTATATCAACATTGATCCCAGCCTCCTTCATGGACTGTATCTCATAGCCAAGATCCGCAAGTATCATGCGGACCTCCTTCATCTTGCCCTCATTGCCGGTTGCAAATATAAGCTTATCCATATATACGACTCCTTTCCTACTCCACTGTTCTCGTAAATGCCTTCAGGCACACATTACATTTCCTATCCTTCTCCGCGCTGTACCACTGCTTGCCATACAGACTCAGATATCCCTCACCGTCTTTTATATCGAAACTGTCCGTCAGCGAGTCCGCATCATACTCTATGGCTATCGGATATTTCGTATCCGGCGTAGTTATATGAACCACAACTGCGAATTTCTTTCCATCAGCAAGCTTCTCCGCCTGCTCCAGATCCACAGTATAATAACCTGCATACTCGACTTCGCCTGATGCCACAAGCTTTCGATCAGCCAGACTGTCCTCGTCCTGAAAATCCGTCACGACATAGACTTCATATGTGGTCTTGGCGCCTGTTGCATAAAATGCCACCGCAGCAAGCTCCTCATTCTTGCCCGCCTTGTACACATTTGCAAAGTAAGCCTCCTCATTGTCAAATCCCAGCACACCGACCCAGCCAAGCTTGTCGGCCTGATATATCTTGTCGTAATTGTCAGCCGGCTCCAGCTTCGTGTACACAACGCTTGTCTCGCATATGTGCGCATCATAATATGATATATAGAAATATCCCTCATCGCCAAAGTCCGTACCCCAGCTGTTCTTACAGATAAATGCGCCATCCTTCTTCGGCGTTTTGTTGAAGTTGTTCCTGCTGTAATTGTCATCCCAGCCCACTATGACAACATCGTGGTTAATTCCCTCTGTGCCGTCATAATAATAAGAGCTGTGATCTCTGTTGTAATATTCAGAATCGCTGTCGGCGTCCACCATGTCACTGTATATTGCCGTCTCAACGCCGCCCTTCTTATACACAGCTTCCTTGACCGCCTCAAGATCCTTGTCCTCTATTATCTCAGCTTCCTGGAGGTGCTTCACCGCCTTAAGCTTTGAATTGGTCTCGTCATCGCCGTATGGATCATCCTTTTCAAGCACAGGTCCCTTCCACGATGCCAGATAGGCTATACTCATTCTGTACTGTCCGCCCTCAAACTGCTCTATGCCAAATCCGTTGTTCTTCGTCATGTTGTCCACAGAGAACTGAAGATTCTCATCCGGCATGAGCGTTGTCTCAAGAGCTGCCAGAGACGCAAATGCCCAGCACGTGCCAGAATCGCCCTGATCTCTGACCTCTGTGACACGTCCCTCTTTTCTCATATCATACACTGCAGGAAGTGTTGTATCCTCGCCCTTTTTCTGCAGTGATATCTGACCGGTGGAATAGTTGTACTCACAGGTGTAATCTATGGCATCGCTTATATACTCTATAGGCACATACAGCTTGTCATTATTTTTCACCGGCTGCGTCTGCAGCGTTACCTTCTCTTCGTCAAAGCTTGCATCTGCGGAACCAGCCACGATCCTGACCGTATGGTCGTTTCTCTTTATGATGATACCGCCATTTGCATATTCATCGACAGTGCATCCCAGCTTGTCCTTCACAGTATCGATCGGCAGCATGACGTGAAGGTCAGAACCTATATATGGAAGGTACTGCTCATCCGGAACATCACTGCCATTTATCTTGAGTTTCAGTCCCTCTAAATTGTAGTTTTCTGCAAGCTTGCCCGACAAGACCTGCGCCGCATGCTGTTCTTCATCGTTCTTTTCAAGTCTTCCAACGGGATTCTGCATTCCATAATACGCCAGTATTCCAATGGCGCATATAAGGACTATATATACCAGCTTTTTCAACTGTCTTCTCTCCTTCTTTTAGGTGGCTTCGGTCCCATAAACTGATAGAAATAGGACTTTATCATGCCGTTGTATATCTTGCGGTTCCTGTCCGCCTTTCTTCCAATATATTTCTCCGCGTCCGCGTATGATGTTATGAGAAACATCGACCAGTCATCCAGATTCCTGTAGCTCTCACCTATAGTTCTGTACAGCTCCGGAAGAGCCTCCTTCTCCTCAAGTCTCTCTCCATACGGCGGATTTGTTATGATGAAACCGTACTTCTTTGGATTTCTGAGGTCCTTCACATCCCTCTGCTGAAAATGTATGTGCTGATCAACCCCTGCTGCCTTCGCATTTTCCATGGCACACTTTACCATGTCTGAGTCAAGATCATATCCCTGAATATTCATCTTTACATCTCGGTCTATCAGATCATTTGCCTCGTCGACCGCGCTGTACCAAATCTTCTTGTCACACACCTTTCCCCACTCCTGGGCAGTGAATTCCCTGTCCATTCCCGGTGCGATATGTGCTCCTATCATGGCAGCCTCTATAGGGAATGTACCACTGCCACAGAAAGGATCTACCAGAACACGGTCCTTGTTCCACGGTGTGAGCATGATGAGCGCCGAAGCCAGTGTCTCCGATATAGGCGCCTTGCCAACAAGCTTTCTGTAGCCTCTCTTGTGAAGTGATACCCCTGAAGTGTCAAGTGCTATGGTTACTATATCCTTAAATATAAACACACGCACAGGATAGCTTGCTCCATCCTCTGTGAACCAGGATACCCTGTATGTCTTCTTCATCCTCTCAACCATAGCCTTCTTTACTATGGACTGTATATCCGAAGGGCTGAACAGCGCACTCTTGTTTGATGTCGCCTTTGATACCCAGAACTTCGCATCTCTGGTGAGATACTTCTCCCAGGCGATCGCCTTTGTCCCCTCAAAAAGCTCGTCAAATGTGGTGGCTTTGAAGCTGCCACATTTGAGCATTATCCTCTCTGCCGTTCTTATAAATACATTTGCCCTGGCTATTGCGTCCTCATCACCAGCAAATGTTATTCTTCCGTCCTCGACCTGGACTATCTCATATCCAAGATCCTGTATCTCTCTTTTCAGTACAGACTCCAGTCCAAAATGGCATGGAGCAATCAGTTCAACTCTGCTCATCTATCGTCCTTTCCTTATATCAGCTATTCTGTCATCTCTGTCTTGTGAGCGGTCCCTTATACTGTGCAAGACCACCTATCGTGTTGATTACTTTGTAGCCGTCCTCACCCATGGCAAGGGCTGCCCTCATACTGCTTATACCGCGCTCACAATATACGATCAGGTACTTACTCTTTGGAAGTGAATAAGCCCCCTCCTCGATCTGTTCCAGCGGTACATTGATCGCCATCGGAATGTGCCCGGATGCAAACTCCTCACGGCTTCTGACATCCACTATTATACCACCCCTGGCGACCGCTTCGTGGATAATGTTGCGAATAGGAATACTTGTGAACCCCACTCATACCACCTCCCTCATACATATAGAAAATCCTTTCTGTTATATGATATGAGGCAGATATATTTGCGGTCACAAACAAATCCGCAAAACCTATACTGCTTTTTCAAGCCAAGAAGTCCCGGCAGGCGCAGCTACCGTCTGTCGGGACCCCATTTACTTATTTATTACTTCTTCAGCTGTGCAAGACGCTCGGCAACCTGCTCAGACATCTCTGTGTACTTTGCAAGCTTTGCCTTCTCCTCCTCGACCTTTGCGGCTGGTGCCTTATCAACGAACTTTGGATTGGCAAGCATTCCGGATGCTCGCTTGATCTCTCCGGCAAGCTTTGCAGCCTCCTTCTCAAGTCTCTCGATCTCCTTGTCTATATCAACAAGCTCCTCAAGAGGAATGTATACAGCAGCATCGTGGATCAGTGTTGATACAGCGTTCTCATCGATTCCTGTCTTGTCCTCCTGTACATGTACCTCGCTGGCATATCCCAGTGTGGCAAAGAAGCTCTTTGATGACTCAAATATATATCTCACGTCCTCCTTGGCAGATACGACATAAACCTTTGCCTTTCTGCTAGGTGGTACGTTCATTCCTGTACGAAGATTTCTGATGGCACGAACTGCTGCCTTGATCGTGTCAACAGCTGCCTCGTCGGTCTCGAAATTCCACTCATCTGTGTACTCAGGCCATTTGGAGATCATGATCGACTCCTCCTCGTCCTGAATATTACAGAATATCTCCTCTGTGATGAACGGCATGTATGGATGAAGAAGCTTAAGTGCCTGGATAAGTACTGTCTTAAGTGTCCAGAGTGCCGCTGCCTTTGTCTCATCCTCATCATTGTAGAGACGAGGCTTAACCATCTCGATGTACCAGTCACAGAACTCCTCCCAGATGAAGTCGTATACCTTGGATACCGCGATACCAAGCTCGAACTTCTCCATGTTGTCTGTCATCTCTTTTGCAAGAGTGTTGACCTTGGACAGGATCCAACGGTCAGCTATTGTCAGGTCAGACAGCTTCACAGCTGAGAAATCTGCCTTCTCCATGTTCATCATGATAAAACGAGTTGCGTTCCAGATCTTATTTGCAAAGTTTCTGGAATTTTCGACTCTCTCCCAGTAGAAACGCATATCGTTTCCAGGGGCATTTCCTGTGATAAGTGTCAGACGAAGAGCATCTGCGCCGTACTTATCAATAACCTCGAGTGGGTCGATACCATTTCCAAGAGACTTACTCATCTTACGTCCCTGGTCGTCTCTTACAAGTCCGTGGATCAGTACGTGCTTGAATGGGCTCTTTCCTGTCTGCTCAAGTGCTGAGAATACCATACGGATTACCCAGAAGAAGATGATATCATATCCTGTTACAAGCACGCTTGTAGGATAGAAATACTCGTACTCAGGTGTCTTGTCTGGCCAGCCAAGTGTTGAGAATGGCCACAGTGCTGATGAGAACCATGTATCAAGTGTGTCCTCATCCTGTGTGAGGTGTGTGCATCCGCACTTTGGACATACTGTAGGTGTCTCACGGCTTACAATGGTCTCGCCACACTCGTCGCAGTACCATGCAGGGATTCTGTGTCCCCACCAGAGCTGTCTTGATATACACCAGTCACGGATGTTCTCAAGCCAGTGGATGTATGTCTTGTCAAACTGCTCAGGCACAAATGAGAGCTCATCAGTCTTGATGATGTCAAGCGCTGCCTGTCCCATCTCCTTCATGCGGACGAACCACTGAGGCTTGATCATCGGCTCTACAGTTGTCTTACATCTGTCGTGTGTTCCTACGTTATGGCTGTGTGGAACGACCTTTACGAGGAGTCCAAGTGCATCAAGGTCTGCCACCATCTGCTTTCTTGCCTCGTAGCGGTCCATGCCTGCATACTTGCCGCCCAGCTCATTGATGGTTGCATCATCGTTCAGTATATTTATCTCCTCAAGGTTGTGACGCTTTCCAACCTCGAAATCGTTAGGGTCATGGGCAGGTGTGATCTTTACACAGCCTGTTCCGAACTCCTTGTCAACATATGGATCTGCGATAACCGGGATCTGTCTGTCTGTAAGTGGCAGCTCCAGCATCTTTCCAACTATATCTGTGTATCTCTCATCATCAGGATTTACAGCAACGGCTGTATCTCCGAGAAGTGTCTCAGGTCTTGTGGTTGCTATCTCAACAAATCTTCCAGGCTCTCCAACTACAGGATAGTTGATGTGCCAGAAATATCCGTCCTGCTCCTCATGGATAACCTCTGCATCTGATATGGATGTCTTACATACAGGACACCAGTTGATGATCCTTGAGCCCTTGTAGATGTATCCCTTATCATACAGTCTTACAAAAACTTCCTTTACAGCTCTAGAACAGCCCTCGTCCATGGTGAATCTCTCTCTGTCCCAGTCAGCGGATGAACCCATCTTCTTGAGCTGGCTCACGATACGGTTGCCGTACTCCTCCTTCCATGCCCATGCATGCTTGAGGAACTCCTCACGGCCGATCTCTTTCTTATCTATTCCCTGCTCCTTCAGCTTCTCTGTAACCTTGACCTCGGTTGCGATGGCTGCGTGGTCTGTGCCAGGCTGCCACAGTGCTGAATAGCCCTGCATTCTCTTGAATCTGATAAGTATATCCTGCATGGTATTGTCCAGGGCATGTCCCATGTGGAGCTGTCCCGTTACATTTGGAGGCGGCATTACTATCGTAAATGGCTTCTTGCTCCTGTCAACCTCTGCATGGAAATACTTCTTTTCCTCCCACTTTCTGTAGAGTCTGTCCTCTATCTGGGAAGGATCATATGTCTTCTCTAACTCTTTCATCTCATTCTTCCTTTCTATTGTTTCTGATTTCTTACTGTTTGATAAATCCGGACCGGACTTTTTATGCCGGAGCTTTCTTATTCCCCATGCACTGCACAAAAAAACCCGCTCTTCGGACATCCAGCCTGAAGGGCGAGTATATATCGCGTTACCACCTTGTTTTGTATCTCATCTTATCCTATAACGGGAACGCCCCGGCATGACCTACTATACTTTCAGCCACGCAGCTCAGAAGCTACCTTCACACATCTCTGTCGGGAACGGTCTCACAGCCCAGGGACCATTCTCTCTGTCCGACTCCACATGCTACTCCTCTTCGTCACAGCATTTGCATATATTTATTTTGAATAGTACAACATAGGCTGGTGCTGCGTCAAGCACAAAGTCAACCTATCTGGTTTCTGAATTGATCCTTCAATGTGCTCAGCAGGGAATCCATTCTCCTGTCGTAATCCTCAATATCCCCATGCATTCTGTTGTACACAGCTTTCTGAACCTTGTTGTATATGGACATCTCATGCACATCCTCCTTGGAATCAGCGATCTCACTCATGAGATCGTCAAGAAATCCCGCTGGCATTCCGCGCTTTCTTATCTCCCTCTGCAGTGTGGCAGTGTCCACAGTTACCGCCATGACGCAGAAATATTCTATGAGGGATTCGTTGTTTTTATTCAGCGAAAATGCTCTGATAAAGCACGCTTTCGCCTCCTCTAGCTGGAGATTTCCAGCCAGGGCAACGCCCTTATTGTGATATATATTCCCAAGGAATTCGTCATATTCATCATGACTTTCCTTGTACTCTATGATCTCATCATATATGGCATCAGCTTTGATGTAATGCTTATACATCATGTAACTGTCTGCTCTCCTCTTATCCAGTTCATAAGGCTTCAGAGTCCGTATACGCTTGCACTCTCCGAGGAATTCCTTTATATCCTCCGTGCCATAGAATTCGCCAAATGTCAGGATCTCCACCATGACATCCTGAATATATGCATTTTTCTGATTGAGCGCATCCACCTTGTCCGCCAGATCATACATCTCGATCTCATCCCTAAGCCATGCTGTGAGTCTGTCAGTCAGATCATCCTTTCCGACCAGAACCATATTGTTGAATATGTAGTAACACAATTCCTCATATGTGTATACACTCATCTTGGTATTCAGAAATGTATACGGATTGTCTGCTGTTTTCGTCTTACAAATAATTATTCCACTCATCTGTGTATCACCTTTTATCTATATCAGCTGTCATACAGTTTACTCACCAGGATCAAAATGCTGTCCCCTGAGATATGCAGGTATTGTAAACCTGCTCTGCTCCGGTTCGTCTTCGTCAGAATCCAGATAATCTTCTTCATCATCATCATGAATCTTCATTCCATAGACATCTATGTCTTCATCCTCTGTCTCATCGGATTCTGCCACATCTCCAACATCTTCCTTGACATCACCCGCATTGTAGACGTACGCCGATGCAGGCTCTGTCTCCGTGATATCTTCATCTGCCAGTTCAGACTCCACTGCTTCGTCTTTTTCCTTGGCGCGCTCTGTCTCCTGCTCATCACCGTCTGCTGCTTCGTCCTCTAACTTCATCTCATCACTGTCCGCTGCTTCGCTCTCAGATTCCTGCTCATCGATGCCTGCCGTTTCTCCAACTGGTGCCGACATATCACTGTCAGTCACTTCAGCCTCTGTATCTGCTATATCAACATCCACCTCTTCGCCCTCAGGCTCCGGTGATGCCGTGCCATAATACACAACATCCTCTGTATTGTCACTATCATTCTCTGCCCTGTATCTTAGGTCATCCAGATCCATGTGTATCTCATGCTTCAGCGCATCCTGTGCGGCAAGCTCCTCCGCCTGTATCCTCTCCTGTCTTTCTCTCTCAGCCTCGGCATCCCTGTCCACAGAATCCTCACCGATCAGCTCCTCAGTGTCTCCCTCTGCAGCCTTGATCCGCTCATGTTCTATCTTCTTTGCGTGTTTCTTCTTTATCTCAGATATATCAAATTCTTTTCTGTATATCTTATTTGTAGTAGGATACAGATTGCCAAATCCCATATCCCTTATGACTATCGCACCCTTATCAGCGCCATAGTACTCAACCTCAATTGATAACTTCGTAGTCTTTGGCGGTCTCGCCGGAAGACCGTATATCTCTATAGTCTCGATATACTCCTCCTCGGTAAGTATATCCTGATAAACTATCTGTATTCTCCGTGTGTCATCAAGAAACACCACCACTCTGCCTCTTGTGTTAAACCACTCAAGACCTCCATATACAATAGGCCAGAATGTGTTCTTCTCATCCATGAGATTGATGCCGATATTTGTCTTGACCGTCTGCTCCGTATCAATGAAATACCGGCTAAGTGATTCCGTATACACTCCGCCAAGAGATCTGTAACATGCCCCTTTCGTATATATATTCTGTCCGACAAACACTCTGCGCCCCTGACACAAAACCGTCGCTGACTGTTTCATCCAGTTCTCAGAGAACCCAAGTCCTGTTAAAAATACCGATGATATAAACACCTGCTCTGTACACTCTTTTACAATGTCTGCAAATGTCTCATCCATGTCCTCATGGTATCTTCCAAATCTCCTGAGATTCATTTTGTCGTGATAGTTTATGTGCTGCGTTGTGACTATGAGTGGATATTTTCTCGTCATATCTATTCTGTAGAAATCAAGTCCAGCTCTGCCAAAATCAAACAATCCCACGCTGTTATTTCTGAGTGGTTCAGGCTGTGCAAATATATAACAGAGCCCGCTGTCCAGATGGCTCACTATATTGAACTGGTCATGGCTGAGCCTAAGTGCAGTCTTAAGTCCTCTGACCGCCTGTATTATACGCGGATCAGTGTCCGCCACCGTCACTGTAAGCCTCTTTATAACAAATCCACCAAGGGTATCTGTAAACTGTTTGATGTGGAGCACAAGCATCTTCACCATCAGATCAGAAGCCTTATAACCTCTCCCCTCAACTTCTATATTCTCATTTTTTAAAGTGCTCTCATAGATTCCGTCAACTATAGTTCCTTTGTCCTCAAATCTATAAGCTGAGGCCCTTGCACCGACACACCATCCTGACAAATCTATAAACTTATAACAGTCATTCTGATTATCACCCATTCTCTTATGATACGCACTGTAAAACATGATGTTTGGAAGCATGTATGTGTCCTTTGCCTCCTCATGATATACAGATTCCGGCTCACGCGTATCTGCATTGTAATAACTTAGCTGTGTATATTCCGGTCCCAGATCGAGACCTAGATACAACTGTGTGTCAGCCATCTAAAGTTCCTCCTTATGAAAATATGGAGCAGGCGCATCTTTGTGCGCTTGCGCGGGCCCCTCCTTATGAAAAGTTAAAGCAGCATCAGGTTTGCATCGAAGAAATGGCTGTCATACAGGTATGTGTCCATAGCCTGTATCAGCTCATGATCATTCCTCGTCTCCTGACTCACAAGCATGTTGTTGATGAGTTCAAAGCTGCTGCCGCCGCCCTTATGGAATGTCTCGTTCTTCAATATGTCGCTCTCAACGACCACCGAAGTTCCGACAACCCCATCTATCGAATATATGAGTGATTCGCCATGGAACACCACGACCTCCTTCACGTATACCCCCGGTATGATCTCATTCATCCTCTCAGATTTGTAGTTCGCCATACTGCTGCTCTCCTGGCCAAAGCTATAGCTCACCCATACCTGCTTGCCACTCTCGCCCTTGAATACGACATATGTCTTGAATTTCATGTCACCCGGAAGTTTGACTATCGCTTCAAACTTTCTGAAAAACGGCAGTATCTTGCTGAACTCAACAAACTGTCTCACCGTAGTTCTTATCCACTCCTGCTGTTCTTCTGTATATCGTCCTGTCCTGTTGCTGAAGTAATAGAGCAAGCTCATTTTTGATATCTCATCCTTTATATTGCCCTTTGCTATCTCAAGGTACAGGTCCTCCATTATATTGGAAGGTATCTTCTTGTCCTTTATAAAATACTGATGTGCGCAGTATCTGAGGAATGCCTTCACAACCATGCCCCTGCTTCTGCCGCGGTAGTACACATCAAATATATCATATATAGACTCTATATAACCATCCGCGAACATCATCTGTGCAAGGATATTCTCCGACAGCATATCGATATTCCTGTAGTTGGAATTTACCGACTTAAACAGATTTGCCATCTCCTCAAGTGAGCCGTTATAATTATTTATAAGATATGAAAGTATCTTCTGTCCTGCATATCCGCGCCTGTATATATACACACAGATCGATATGAGCAGCCTGCTCTCATCATATCTCTTGTCATCTATTCCGTACTCAGCGATCTTTATCAGCTCATCTATGTCCACGTCCACATAGCCAAATCTATTCATTCCCTCAAATGCATTTTCGTACATATCAAGGGTTATATAGTATGTGTTTATCCTGGACGCGTACGATGGATCAACATAATCCAGATCGATCTTCGACATATATCTGCCAAGAATGTCCGCATCAAAGTTCTCGTGGTAGTACTCCACCATATGGGTGAGAGCCTCCTGCCTTACCCTGTAACTGACCTCCGGACAAAGCACGATATCTCTAGTCAGATTGATCTCTTTCGCATCCCTGTGGGTAAATATATCTATGTCATTGTAGAGGAACAATAGGTATCTATAATCCTTGAAGCTGTACTCATGACATATATCTAGATAACTTCTCTCATCAACTATCCGCTCTACCCTGTACGGAATTGTACCCACATATCTTCCGCCGTTGTCATCGAGCAATGTTATCACAGCAGATGGGGATATGATCTCAACATACGCCTCTCCATTAACTACCGGCACCTTGACCTCGCCCCCCAGTTCCCCATGGGATACAAGGATTCCTGTTATGTTCTGGTTGTCGCACACTATCTTTCTCTTAAATATTATGTTTATGATCTTAGAGGCAAATTCCGGCTTGACCGTTTCGGGGTCAAGAAACTCATCATATATGACTGTGAGATCATCACTCACCTTGCCCTGGAGTATCATCTTCTCCATGAACCGCTCTATGGCAGGAACAAAATCACGATATACCGACATCTGATCAGCCTTGTTCATGATGACACTGGCATAAATATATGCCAACTCATCATCTGTCAGCACATTCTTGTAGCTGAAGTATCTGAGTATCGCCTCAGGTATCTCATCATAGCGTCTCCTGTCCATACTCCTGATAAAGCACTCGTTGAGCCCAACATACTTGAGATCCTTCTCTGCAGCATCACTGTAATACCTGTGATATCTAGGATCGTACATCTTGTCTTTGATGAGTATACCGCACATCGCCTCAAGAGTCGTTTTATCATGACGCATATCATATATCTGCTCAAGCATCTTAAATGAATGTTCATCAAATGTCTTCTGTCTGGATGCAGTCTTGACAAATTCCACTATGACATCCTCGGACACAAATTCATTTCTCATGCCCCATCTGAGCGCTGCAATTTCGAGCGGCGCAATCTTCTTCATCATAAGAGGCTGTTTGTTGAACATATCACATATCTCAAAATAGATCACAGGACTGTTCACGCCTTCGTTGAAAAGCTTCTGTATATCATCATAGAGAACCCATTTATCCTCTGTATAACTCACATCCACGAACAACAGAATCCAGAAATAGAAAAGCCTGTTATTCTTACTCGTCTCAAACTTCTCGCGAACCATTATTGCAGTCCTGTCGATGAGAAATTTTTCTCTTCTGAGCAGTGATTTCAGGTAGCTCAGATAGCACTTCTCCATGTCTTCCATACTAGTAAAGTTGGCATCAGCATCTATTCTGAGGAACTCCTGCTCCACAAATTCAGTATGCCCCTCGAGAATCTGCATGTGCAGCAGTCCAAGTCTGTACATTCCATATTCAGGTCTGTATTTTATGAGGGTATTCAGGGCATTCCTCGTCTCAGCGATATATTTGCCAAGGTCTATCTTGTCTGTTCTGAAGTCTATATATGCGCGTATCAGAGCCTCCTCAGCCCTCTTTATCGTGAATCTGGTCTGCCTGCTCTTCGGTGTCATCTTGACGACCTCCGGCTTCCTGATACTGACCCTGATCTTCATGTTCTGGTATGTGTTCCATATATATATGTATCCCGCAGACTCACCGTCATGTATCTTCTGCGGGTCTATCAAGAATGTGAGTTCAAATGTATTCCCATCAAAGCTGTTCCACTTGAGCACATTTGTCTCGGGAATAAGGAAATCACAATCTGATGCTATCTTTGTGTTGGTGTATCCCCATGTGTTCTTAGCGATAGTCACCGATGCACGAACAAGCTCCTTCGGCATCTCGACCAACAGATCATTCTGGGCAACCGACAAAGTGAGTGACCTCTTTTTATGTGTATAGACCAGGAATTCTTCCATAGCCTGACCTATTGAAAGTGAGAGCCCCAACGCGTCGTACACTCTGTGGAGTTTCTCATCCCTGCCTATAAAAGTGCGCACAAAATCTTCACTGCCAAATATCCGTATGGCATCTTCCCAGTTCTCCTCTGCATAAGACGCAAATTGAAACAGATCCTCAAGCTTTCTGTCTCCCGTCTGTATATACGGAGCTATAACCGTTATGTTATATGGAATTAAAAATTCACCGCCATCTGTGATTATGTTGATATGACCTTTAAAAGATTTGCCCCGTTCCAGTCCACGGGCATCAAATGAATAGCACACTGTATTTTTTCTTCCCACATACGTGTGACTCTTGAAATCCAGTATATAGCGGCTGTCGTACACCATCAGCTTCACTGGGCAGCTATTCGTGGTGTCAACCGAAAACTCACCATCATACACTGTACCTGCCTCGATATTCAATTCTAACCTGCTGACTGATATGGCAACAACCGGCCTGTCGACCTTGAATTCGCCACGTGCATACTGCTCAACTATTCCCTTCATCGCCTGGTCTCCTGTATCTGATTCTGTTGTCTTTTTGTCAATTTTTACTTGTTGTGGTTGTATTTGTAGTCCCCAATCGGTATAATTAACTAATAGACATATATTTTGATTATAGCAAAATATTGTTTCTTTTTAAACAATATAAAACAGAAAAATAACTTAAAACAACTGAATTCAACTAAAAAAGAGGTTTTTTTATGAAAAAAGGGGTTATCAATCTTACAACAGAGAATCTGATCAGTCAGGTTGAGACAGTTCGTGCAGATCTCAACATGAATCCACTTGGGATTCCTGATTCAGTGAGCAAAGCCATTTCTGAAAGTCTCAGTCAGCTGTCTGCCTATCCGGACCGCAGCATGAAAAAGTTAAAAGCTGCTATATCTGCATACTCCGGAGCGGATGAAGACAACATCATAATCGGGGGAAGCTCCTACGAATTTGTGAAGATACTATGTGAATTTACTTCTCCCAAAAATGTTATTCTCATAACACCAGGAGCTCAAAACTATGAAAGGCTGCTCTCAATGAACGGCTGCAATATAACATACTACTCCACACCGGAAGAGGAGGATTTCAATCTGGACATAGCTGATTTTATCTCCAAACTGACAGAGGATATCGACATGATCTTCATATCCAATCCAAACGGAACAACTTCCCAGATAATCGATGCAGAATCCATGGAGTTTATTGCAAAGATATGTGATGGCAACGATATTACCATGGTGGTAGATGAGGAATATATGGACTTTGTGGATGATATCAGTGTCAACTCTGCCATTCCTCTTATATCTGAATATGAGAACGTGGTCGTACTCAGAAACACTACCAAATTCTTTGCTGTACCGGGACTCAGACTTGCATATATGGCCACATCCAATCCTGTCCTTAAAAAGACTCTGGAGATAACTGAACTTCCTTATAGCATAGGCAAGCTTGTCGAAGCCGCCGGAGCTGCCATGTTCACCGATGACAAGTACATTTCCGAGTCAAGGGAACTTATAAGGACAGAGCGCAATCTTGTGTACTCAGCTCTATCAACCCACAAGACGATAAAGCTCTACAAACCATCTGCAAACTTTATTCTGATAAAACTGCTCAAAAATGATGTTTCCGCGGGAGATGTTGTGGAACACTGTCTTCCAAAGGGACTATACATAAGGAGCTGTGCGGATATCAGAGGTCTTGACAACAAATATATAAGATTCTGTTTTATGAACCCTAAGCAGGATGACCTGTTGGTCAACACCATTCTAGAAATTGTGTAATGCTAATTTAACGAGCATACGTTTTTTACCAGAATATTCAATCTGCGACCACTCGCAAAATATTCTGCGATTATAATTCAAATTTTAAAAAGGAGAATAAAGGCTATGGAAAACATTACAACAAAGATTACATCATCCTATAACAACGCACTTGATATTAAGGTGGTTGACGGACATTTCGCAACCAACCACTCACATATCAACAAATACATCGACATGACAACCCTCAAGAGCAGAAGAAAAATGGCTTTGGCCGCTGCCAAATCAATGGCAACTGAATACGTTGCAACAACAATCGTCGATACCATCGTATGTATGGATGGCACAGAAGTTATAGGTGCATATCTGGCAAATGCTCTCACAGAGAACGGTATCGTGTCAATGAACCAGCACCAGACCATTTACATCATGACTCCTGAGGTTCACTCATCAGGTCAGCTGATCTTCAGAGATAATCTCCAGCCTATGATCAAAGATAAGAATATCCTTCTGCTTCTGGCTTCAGCCACAACAGGAAAGACTATAAAGCAGAGTATTGAATGTATCGAGTATTACGGTGGAACCATTTCAGGTATTTCAGCTATATTCTCGGCAACTGACGAAGTAGCGGGACACGAGGTTCACTCTCTGTTCAACAAGAAGGATATAGACGATTACGCATCTTATTCCGTTGACGAATGTCCTATGTGCAAGGCCGGCAAGAAGATCGAGGCCATTGTCAACAGCTATGGATATTCGATGCTGTAATACGATCAGATAGCTACAATATGCACATAATCATTACTGTATTGCATAAAAACACAGCCGCAGAATTGTATGTCAGCAATTCTGCGGCTTTAATCTTATTTTTCTGAATATGAAACCTATACAGAAAGTGAGGAGGTACATGATATGATCGATCAGTCCCTGGAGCTTGAATCTGATGAACTTGCACAACTCAAAAAGGAGCTTGAGCAGGCAAAGAGATAGCACTGTATTTGTATGTTGCTCCGCACAATTAAAACGACTGCCTTGGTGGCATGTGATTATCTATTATTGAAAACCACACACCATCAAGGCAGCCGCTTATTTTATATTATTCTATTTTCCAAGATAAAATTTCTTTGACCTTTTATGATATACGATCACTCCGGCCAGTGCACCGATCACCGCTGCCACAATAAACCATGCCCATGTCGGCACATCTTTGATATTGTAGCATCTGATGTTGATCCACATCTGGTTGATATCCTTGGTGGCATCCTCATCGAAATACTCCATGACCGCACTTCTCTCTATGGCGTCCTGTGACGGATACTGAGCCCCAAGCTGTCTGTTGACCTGTTCCGCAGGAGCTCTGAGAACGTAGTCAGGATCTGAGTTGTCCCCTGTGAAGAAATATCCAAGTGGATAATCAACAACATCCTCCTCGTCATCCTCTGCACCATAAGTGTAATCCAGATAAGAATATACCGTATCGTCATCCCCACCTGCTATGACTGAGGTATAACCAATGTAATACATGTTGCGGACTGCATTGTCAGGTCTTGACACAAAGTTGATAAACGCCTCGGCCGCCTGCTTTCTGTCAGCGTCACCGTCTATTCCATTTTTCAGCATGACCCATCCGTCAAAGTACAGATTTGTGCACTCCTCAGGGACCGCAAAGTCAAGCTTCACACCATCCTCCTCAGCCTGATCCATGGCATAAACTGCATCTCCTGACCACTGATAATTCGCAACAACCTTTCCTGTTATCATGTCTGCCTTACCGCTGTCAGTCTCAAATGAATACACATTATCCTTTATGTCCTGAAGAAGATCCTGTGACTTTGCTATAGTCTCAGGACTGACATCGTTCATGATATCCTTGAGCTGCTCTGAGTAATCATCCTGAGCCCTGAATTCAGTGTCCATCAGCTTGTCCCTCTGCAGTGCTCCGACTGCGGCAAAGTAGGAATCTCTGACATTGTCTTTTATGGTGATCTGTTTTGCAAACTTAGGGTTGTTGAGGACTGTCCATGTTCCCGCCTCGTCAGCAGTCATCTTCTCCGGATTGTACAGAATTCCCGTAATTCCAAACATGAAGCCAGCCGCATATTTGCTCCAGGTCTCACCATTTATCTCATGAGTCTCAAATGTATCTCGAATATATGGCGACACACCATTTATATAATAATTCTTGTCGTTGTTCTCATCGAAAAAGCCATCGGACAAAGGCTCAAGCTTGTTCTCAGACATAAGCTTCATGATCATGTACTCCGAAGGACATACAAGATCATACACATCGCCGAGAGTCAGCATATTATAGAGATCCTCATTAGTACCGAAGCATGAATATTGAACATTCACCTTCACACCATAATTCTCGTAATACCAGTTCTCGAAATCCTCCACCATGGAATTCTCACCAAATATAGTTGTTCCATTGTCCAGTTCCAGGGCTTCGTCTTCATCCCAGCCACCCTCGTCAATGTACTCTTCCCAGCTGCACACCCTGAGAGTGACCTCTTTTTCAGTAGCAGATGCACCGTTGCTCTTGACAGAAGCCGCATTTCCTGTATCCTCCGCCGCCATTACCGGCAGCATCTGTCCGGCAAGCAATGAAACAGCCATGACTGCTGCCGCCAGCTTTCTGGAAATTGAACGTCCAAAACATCTATGTCTCATAAGCGCTCCACCCTCTCTATAATGTATCGCCCCTCTCTGCTTCGCGAGCGGGGCAGATCGGTGGAGCGCATTAGAATTATTCACTTCGTTCATAAGCGCTCCACCTCCTTCTTTCTTCCGGCCACATTCATAGCCACAACGATTATGACAACCAGTGCAAATATGACTGTTGAGAGCGCCCACAGGGCTGTCTTAACTTCCGTCTGTGAACCCTTTGTCGCATTTACAACGTAAGTACTTATGGTGTCAAATGTCGCAGGCTTGGTGTATGTCGCGATGAAGTAATCATCCAGCGACAGTGTAACAGCCAGCGCAAATCCCGAGATAATACCCGGAAGTATCTGAGGTATCACTACCTTTGTGAGTCCCTGGAAAGGTGTAGCTCCCAGATCTAACGCAGCCTCATACAGACTGCTGTCCATCTGCTTGAGTTTTGGCACTACCGACAGATATACGAAAGGTGCCGACAAAACCACATGGCCGATGACAAGCGGAACATAGCTGTCCTTGCTCATGCCGAATGCAACTATGAGCAGTATACATATAGAGAAACCTGTCACAACATCTGCATTTACAACAGGCACCTCATTCATGGCATTTATCGATGCTGAAGCCCATTTTTTTGAATAAAAAGCACCTATAGCACCGAGTGTTCCTAGAATGGTTGCTATCAGTGCTGAACCGGCAGCCAGAAGAACAGTTCCAACGATCATTGACCTCAGCTCATCTTTGGTGAACAGAGTCACATAATTGTGGAGCGACCATCCGTGAATGCTTCCGATATTTGCCGATGTCGTAAAGCTGTAAACAGCCAGTATCAATATAGGCATATATATGAGAAGAAGCATAATGCATATAAATATAATCTTAGACCATTTCTTCATTATAACAACGCACCTCCTCTGCTTCCACCGTCGTCATCCGTGTACTTGTTTGTCACAAGTGTGAATACAAGTATTATCACAAGAAGGACGAGTGCTATCATGGAACCGCCGTTCCAGTTGTATGCTGAGAAGTAGCTTCCTATCAGACTACCCATAATGTATGTGCTGTTGTAAAGCATGTCAAGCACAACATAGTTAGTCATCGATGGCAAAAATACCATAACTATTCCGCTGACGATTCCCGGAACGGTGAGCGGAAGTGTGACCTTGACAAATGTCTGGAAGCTATTTGCCCCAAGATCCACAGCAGCCTCCATAAGGCTGCCGTCAAGCTTCAATATGGTTGTGTATATAGGAAGTATCATAAATGGCAGGAAATCATATGTCATTCCTATAACCGAATTGAGAAACGGGTGGAATGCCAGATTGCCCTCTATAACCGTGAGCACTTCCTTGAGTGCTGTGATCCTCAGTGTGAAGTTGATCCACATCGGGAGCACGAACATCATGACAATTACCGATTTCCTTTTCATCTCACTTCTCGCAAGTATATATGCGATCGGATAGGCCAGCAGCAGACACACCAAAGTAGTCGCTATGGCAAGCAAAAAGCTGTATGCCAGAGTACCTATGGTGTTCGGGCTGGTAAAGAATCCCGTCAGATTGTCAAATGTAAACCTGCCCTCGCCGTTGGTGAAGGCATAATAAATAATTACAAACAGTGGTGCAACTACAAAGCATATGAGAAATAATGCGTATGGGATGCCCAGCTGTTTTCTTGAAAAACGTAAGCCGTTCATGTATATCCCTCCATTTCTTGAACATCAGCCCATTAAAAGTCGCCTTCGGCGAGGGGCTGACGCTACATGTCAAGTTTTCATAGAAAACTTGACACACTTATCTCTTAAGTGAAAACTTCATCTTATCCTCTGGAATTATCAGGCTGACTCTGTCCTCCATGTTCCACAGGTACTCGTCATCCACGATAAAGTCCTCCTCATTGTCAGTTCTCACCACATAGCTGTAGTGGTCTCCCTTATATATAAGATTGATGATATGTCCGCAGAGTATACCAGCTTCCTCGTCATCACTCATGTCGATATCCTCTGGAAGTATAGATACTATTACCTTGATCTTCTCACGGTCTATCGCCTCACCATTTGCATCCACCAGCACGCCATCCTTCATGGCTGAACCCGGAACGATCTCCGTGAGGTCGCATGATACCTTACCGTCAAATACGCCGAGGGCATAATTCCTATTGACTGAGCTCTCAATCTTGTTGATTGCAGTCTCCGATATCATGATGTGTATTCCATCAGGTTCAACATTGAGGCCAACCTTGTCTCCAACCTTGGCGGACTTTGTGGTCTGAATAACTATCTCATTCCTTCCGGACTCAACAGTGATCTCATAGTGAACACCCTTAAATACTACGGAGGTCACAACGCCCTTTACAGCGCCCTGTTCAGGTGTGGTGATCATCACATCCTCCGGTCTTACTACGGCGTCCACCTTTGTTCCAATCTCCACGTCATCCAGACAGACAAATTCTGCACCACAGAATCTTACCTTTAACTTGCCCGTCATGATTCCGTTGAAGATGTTACTCTCGCCTATGAAATCCGCAACAAATGCGTTCTTTGGCTCATTATATATATCTTCAGGAGTTCCTATCTGCTGTATCTCACCCTCGCTCATGACAACTATCTTGTCTGACATGGTGAGCGCTTCCTCCTGGTCATGTGTTACATAGATAAAAGTGATTCCCAGCCTGTCATGCATTCCCTTGAGCTCTATCTGCATCTCTTTTCTCATCTTGAGATCCAGCGCACCAAGAGGCTCATCCAGAAGAAGTATCTCTGGCTCATTGACAAGAGCTCTCGCTATAGCTATTCTCTGCTGCTGTCCACCCGAAAGCGTGGCGACTTTTCTGTCCTCAAAGCCCTCAAGGTCAACCATCTCAAGGACCTTCTTGACCTTCTTCACGATCTCTGTCTTAGGAAGCTTCTTGAGCTTGAGACCAAATGCTATGTTGTCAAAGATATTCAGATGTGGGAACAGCGCATACCTCTGAAAGACCGTGTTGATAGGTCTCTTATTTGGTGGAAGCTTGCTGATATCCTGTCCATCCAGTAATATCTCTCCTGAAGTAGGAATCTCGAATCCTGCTATCATTCTAAGTGTCGTGGTTTTTCCGCAGCCTGAAGGGCCTAAGAACGTGACGAACTCGCCTCTCTTCACTTCGAGGTTAAAGCCGTCAACTGCTGTGAATCCATTGTCATAGGTCTTGACAATGTTTTTCAATTCAATGATATTGTTGGAATTATTGTTGTTTTTTTCCATTTATTTCCTCCTTAAGTATCGTGACATACTCCGTCACTTACTTACAGTGCCCCAACAAAGCGCATTTGTCATCTGCCATTCCAAATGGACGACAAGAGCGACCGCCCCGCCGTCAGCGGACAACAAATCCACGCTCCATGTATCACTGCTGTATATCTCACCAGCCCGGGGAGCAAATAACGAAAAGCCTATCTGATAGCTCTCCTCGCATGAGCACAACTTTATCTTGCCCTCATACTGTCGGGGAATCAAAAACATGTTAAGAAAAAACCCCTTTATGATACCGGGTGATGGCATGGATCACGGTTAGTAGCCCTATCCACCTGCCTCTCCATGTCGAGATACATTTTAAGGCACGATATCAAGGGTAAAATAGCTAACAGACTTCCTATTTTTCCCAAAATCCACGAAGATCATCCTGCATTTTATGCAGAAAAATCGACCCTGTCTCCAAACATTCCGCATATTCGCGGCTGCATCCCTGCAATTTGAAACAAAGTCGATTTATTCTAACATATAATCATTGGTAATGATATATATTTTCATTTAATTCTTTAACAAAACAGGTCGTTACCTGTTATTTCATTCTGAACAACTCCGGAATGACCCAAGAGGCAGTCACATTTTACTGAATCCATCAAATCCGAATCACTATTCAGATAATAGCTAATAAATTCTAGATCAGAAGTACCGCCAGCTGCACCAGTGCTGACAGCCATATGAGAACCACCAGGTATATCTTTGCCGCTTTTGTCATGTCGAACCTCCACACACATCCCTTTTACAACTTGTTATTATTATGTTCTACGAGAGGGATTTTATGCCTGAACAGGCACAAGTTTACGCAAAAATCATCTGATGATACTTCTTTCCGTTTTCCCATATTTCCATGTATATACATACGTAAGCTTCATCTGCCCGTGCTCTGACTGCCATTCAAGATGTCCGTCTTTCATCCGAAAATCTATGCTCAGCTTGTCCGTGTCTATCTCTCCTGGCTGGTATGTTCCATCTTGACCGTCATGAGATACATCGCTGATACCAGCGACCTCGTATCTCACCTTCTCAACATCCGCCTCCACCTGCGCTTTGGCCATGTAACCAGCCGCAGAAAACATAGCCAGATCAAAAATCACGGATACAAAGCCAGCCAAAAGTACAGTCATTATCTTCTTAAACAGATAGGTTCTTACCTTTCTGTCATCGACTGGTTCAAGCCTTCCTCTATATTTTCTATTGTCAGACTGTCTATAATATACAACTGCCCCAGCCACCCAGAATACAGCAACAATACACAGGCATATTCCAGGAATCGACACTCCTGGAATCCAGCGCCACCACCCTACATAATACTTTATGACCACCACCGCAAAACAGAGTGCACATGCAGCCGTGATACATGCTGATATCACGCTATCCCTGTCCCTTCCATCAACGATGCAATAATCTTCTCGTTCTCTTGGCAGATTTTCTAGCACACAATTATATTTCCTTCTGTCATCTGGGACCTCATATCCGGCCTTGCCCAGTTCTCTCAGGTACAGCCATGCGTCCAGGCAGGCAAGCCACAAACCAGCCATAGGGCAAAATGTAATAACGCTGGTCACCATCATAACATCGCAAAATGTACTGACAATATCATCAAAAAACACACCACAGATCATTCCTACAAGTGTAGGAACAGATACCACCACCGCGGTGATCAGAATTATACGCATTACGCGTCTGTCATATTTTATCTTCATACGACTTTACCCCATTTTTGAACATCAAATAACTTATTATCTCCTACCTGCACTACATCAATGCCAGCCCCACAAACATCTTAACTGCTGTCTCTATGATCTCATCCGGGAACTCGAATCCCGCCGTGTGGAGCTGGGCATGATCCTCACCATCACCTATGCCAAAGAATGCCCCCTTTGTCTCCTGCAGATAGTATCCGAAGTCCTCCGACCACCTCATCGGCTCAGCAAGTTCTGTGACCACAATATTCTGGTCAGCAGCACATTTCCTCAGTTTGTCCACATTCACAGCATGATTTTCCGTTGCCGGGAACCGCTCTATCTCCTGTATATCAAGGGTGAAGCCCCCATCGTCCGCAGTATTTTGTGCAATCTGCTTTATCTCATCCACATACCCGGCAAATATCTTTTCTCTCTCAGCCCTCACCGTCATGCGCAGCGTTCCTTCTGATGCAGCCACACCGTAATTGGCACTTCCAATATCCATTCCGATGAGCGTCATCCTGACAAATCCCCTGCTGCGATTGTACTCCTCCGTAAGCTTCTCTACCTCCAGCAACAGCCTGGCAAGCGCAGGTCCCGGATTCTTTCCCGCCTCAGGATATGCCGCATGGCTGGCAGCACCAGCCATATGTATCTCAAGCCCCGTTGATGCGCATGCAAATGTTCCATCTATCGTCAGCACATGATTTCTCGGATATCCCGGTATGTTATGAAGTCCATAAACCTCACCTATATTCTTCTCAATTATAAGATCTCTGCACAGCCTTGCCCCGGCACCAATCTCCTCGCCGGGCTGGAAAATGAAATAGACGTCCCTGTTAATTATCTGATTCTGGCAAATCACTCCAGAATTGTCATTTATATCACACACATGCGTATTTCCGCATTTTTCCATTGCACGGGACAGCCAGGCCGCAGCCCCACATAATATACTGCTATGTCCATCATGCCCGCAGTAATGTCCCGGCTTTCCATCCTGCCCACACACTGCATCCATGTCTGCCCTGAACGCGATCGGCGTTCTTTCTTCATCCCCTATTATGTCATAAGAAGATTTCAGCACCGCATAAAACCAAGCACCTCTATCCACGATCTCAAGGTCAGTATTCTCCCTGAGAAACGACATGAGCATCGCCTTAGTCCGCATCTCATGCATCGAAGCCTCAGGAATACTGTGAAGCCTGCGCCTGAGGTCATATATCTTTATCATCAGCTCTTTGTCAATTTCCATAATGCCTCCGTGCTCCTTCTCATCTATCACAGCCCAAGACACATCCTTATAATACCGAGTATCAGCATATGCACTGGATAGAACAGGTAATTCACCAGCTTATTCTGCCTGCCGCGCTTGCCATTGTATGTCAAAGTCAGTCCAAACCCCAACAGTGCCCACGGTTCCTTGAACATCGCCAGGTAGCAGAACGGTATTGCAATTGCGGACTTTTCATGAAATATATACAGGAAATATCCTATAAGTATGGCATGGTAGTCATAATCAACCGCAAGATTCATCGATATAAGACACACTATGGCAACTATCGGTATCGTTGCTATAAACCATACTGCCTTGGGAAGCTTCTCCATTTTTTTCCTCAGCACATCAATGATCCATATCATTGCCAGCACCATCGCCAATGTAAACATAATATTATTTGCATTCCATTCAAAGAATACGCCACTGGAGAACATGTCATAAGGGATCTCAGATATCACACCAAATATAAGCAGCATTCCAAGGTACCTCCACTTGTTTCTCGTATGGAAATATCCCTCCACCAGCATATATATGAATATTGGGAAGGCTATCCGTCCCAGGACATCAAACACATCACTTACAGCCGATATTATTCCACCGTCCAGATACGGATACAGCAAAGTCTTATTCGTATGATCTATAAGCATTGAAATGAACGCTATATACTTAAGCTGTGCTCCGGAAAGCAGACCTATACCGTTCAATGTTATTTTTCTGCATGTTCCACAAGTTGTATTCTCTGCCTGCTCAATGTTATTTTTTATTTTATAATTATGAACTTTCATGCAATTTCTCCTTTATTTTCCCAACATTTACTGATGTTTTAGTCCTAATAAGTATAGTGGTCGTTTTTAGAAACCTAGCACTGATGCACTACCACACTTTTCAACAGTGTTTTCACTATAAGTATAACATAACTGCATTGAATAACAGAGCTTAACTTTTTTTCAATACGCTTAAATTGATGACATTGCGCATTTACATGTAGTCAGCATATTTGCTGGATAAATAAACAAAATACCAGTCTGCAAAATCAGATGCTTTTTCTAATCTTTGCAAGCTGGTATTTTTATCACATGTATTTAGGTTTTCAAGAATTTTATTGTATAATAAACTCTTCTATTTCTTTCAAAATTTGATCAATCAGAGCATATGACTTATATGTTCAGATCGTATTTCTCCACCTCAAGTTCCACACATCCGTCAGTTTCAAATACAATATCCTGAGCATTGCGCGGTGTATATATAACTGTAGACAGCACTTGTTCCCCATCATTTACAAATATCTCTATGGAATTCCAATCCATCACTATTCTCATTTTTGAAAGACCATTGCCATTCTTGATTTTGACCTTGCGCACACAGTTTGTATCACGTATCCATCCCGCAAATGTTCTGTCTATCTCAAGCATTTGTGTTCCCGGGGTATAGCTGACATTGGTTTCATGAATCTCATCCTTTGCAAAGTGCATTGTAAAATGTCCGCAGTCAGCTTTCTTTATATCAACTGTCATATCGATAACTCTGCCGTTAATGCCTTCATATGTCTTCTCACCACGCAAAGTATCATTAACTACCAGCTTGTTCTGCCTGTATCCACAAAGCTCTCTGACCGGAGTCTGGATCAGCTTGCCATCAGAGATCATTAGCTCTCTAGGAACTGACATCATACATGCCCACTTCTGTCCACGTGGCAGCGTATTTACGCTGTCCCAAGACTGCATCCAGCCAATCATCACTCTTCGTCCATCAGGTGTCATTATAGTCTGCGGTGCATAAAAATCAAATCCACTGTCCACAGATACCGCTTTTTCATACTTGAAAATATGTCTCTCTTCATCCACATCGCCTATGAAGAATACCACGTTATTTCCATTGTGAAACTCTCCATCTGCTGACATGTCCTGTGGGGATACTATAAGCAGCTTATGTCCATCCATCTCAAAATAGTCTGGGCACTCCCATACTACGCCAAATCTGCCTGTTTCATCCTTTGCAAATACTGATTCAAATTTCCAGTTGTACATATCATCTGAAGAAAACAGTACAACCTGAGGGATTCCATCATATGTCCGGTTTCCAGTCAGCATATAGTACCTGCCGTCCTCATCCTTCCAGACCTTCGGATCTCTGAAATCAACACGACTGCAGTCCTCTGGCATGATCTTCCCATCAACAACAGGATTGCTGGATATTTTTTCATAACTAATTCCATCGCCTACAGCCATACACTGGTTTTGTATAACATTTTTAGTTCCATCAGCCAGTTTTTCCTCAACTACTCCTGTATAGAACAATACTTGCTTCCCGTCATTCTCTATTGCAGTTCCTGAAAAGCAGCCAAATGCATCATAATCCGAGTCAGGTGCCAGTGCTGTTGGAAGCTCCTCCCATCTTATAAAATCATCTGAGGTGGAATGTCCCCAGTGCATCGGTCCCCACTCTGTACTGTATGGATGGAACTGGTAAAACAAATGTGCCTTTCCTCCATATATTGAAAACCCATTTGGATCGTTTAACCAGCCCACCGGAGTTGTAAGATGGAACTCCGGCTTGTCTGCTCTGTCTACTCTGTTCTTTTCTATATATTCATCTGCCTTCTTGCATGTATACATACTGTGTCCTCCTTCTGTTTGATTAGATTGTTTTTTCGGTTGTGCTGTCAAAGAAGTTCAGCTTATGTGGCATGAATACGAACGAAACCTTGTCGCCTATCTGGCTTATCTCATACTTTGATACTCTTGCAACAGTCTTGCTTCCCGCAAACTGGAAATACAGATTATTTTCATTTCCCGTCCACAAGAAGATCACGCCAGTTCTTCTGCGAAGGGATACAACCGACTAATTCAATATTCAACAAAAAGATCAAACCGCCCACACCCCTTTATTTATCTGAGGTGTTGGCGGTTTTTATCAAAACTTTTGTCCTATAAGTTTAAATATCGGAAACCAGTTTCTTTTTTATTACCTTACATAGAATATCATTCTGTCTACTGCGCATGCTCGAACTGATGCTCTTTGTAGTGATGAGCCTCCTCCAGCATCATGTCCTTGACCTTCATAAGTCTGACCTGGGTGCTTCGCTCATTCTCATCAAGCTTCATGCTTATATACTTTATTCCCTCCCGGGTCTCCGGGATGATGACATGCTCAAGAGCATTTACACGCCTTCTGGTCTTCTCTATCTCCGCTGCGAGCATCTGGCAGGACTTCTCCACCTCCGCCAGTCTCAGCATATCAGGAAGTATATCCGATAGGGACTTCACTGCATCGTCCAGCTCTCCAGATGTAAATGCAAATCCATACGAATAGATGTCATTTGAATTTGCGCTTTTCGTCTTATAGTCATACACCGGAATGTCAACACTCATTACATTCCTGTCGCCAAGGGCGATCCGCACCTCCTGCTTCGGAGCCATGAGCGCCGTGCTCAATGTCTGCTCATTCATACCCGCCTTCGCTATTACAAAGCCTGTGTTGGCAGCTTTGATGCCAGCCTCAACCTTCTTTCTCAGTTCCATATTCTCTCTTGCCATGTCAAGGAACTGCCTCATCAGCTCATCTCGCTTATCCTTAAGGAGCTTATGGCCTCTGGATGCCGTGACCAGCTTCTTCTTAAGCCTTGTCAGCTCCATTCTGGTTGGATTAACCACAACATTAGCCATCTGTCTTCTCCTTTCTTCCAAATATATTCTCAAGCTACTTGACATGTATTACAAAAACAATGTATATATGGCAATTTTGCACGAATGCTTTAAATATATAGCAATCCACTGCATTACCATGAGCAGGACATTTGAGCCCGCCGGTACTCAGCGAGCATGCGAGCGCTAGTACCGCTGCAGGGTGAAACGAGCGAAAGCGCTCCTGCTCAGGTATGCAGTCGAATGCTATATTCCACAATCTTCCCGCAAAATTGCCTACCCACTACTTTCCGTAATACATGTCAAGCCACTTGTCGTCGATACGTTTCAGCTCGGCTCTAGGAAGAATGGAGAGAAGCTTCCAGCCGATGGCAAGTGTCTCCTCAATACTTCTGTCGGTGCCGTACCCCTGGGATACATACTCCTTCTCAAATGCCTCTGCAAACTTTGCATATATAATATCTATATCTGAAAGTGCCGACTCACCCAGGATAGTCATGAGCTCCTTGGCATCCTTTCCTCTTGAATAAGCAGCAAATAACTGGTTCATGGTGCTGGCGTGATCTCCTCTGGTCTTGCCCTCACCGGTTCCCTTATCCTTAAGTCTGGACAGTGACGGAAGTACATCGATAGGTGGTGTGACTCCCTTTCTGTACAGCTCTCTTGAGAGAATGATCTGTCCCTCTGTGATATATCCCGTAAGGTCTGGTATAGGATGAGTCTTGTCATCCTCAGGCATGGTCAGGATCGGTATCATGGTTATACTTCCATTCTTACCCTTCTGTCTTCCGGCTCTCTCATACAGAGTTGCTAGGTCAGTGTACATGTATCCAGGATAACCACGGCGTCCCGGAACCTCTTTTCTTGCGGCTGATACCTCACGAAGTGCATCCGCATAGTTCGTGATATCCGTGAGGATTACCAGAACGTGCATGTTCTTCTCAAATGCAAGATACTCAGCGGCGGTAAGTGCCATTCTAGGTGTGGCGATACGCTCAACCGCAGGATCATTTGCCAGGTTGATGAAGAGGACTGTTCTATCTATGGCACCAGTCTCCTTGAAGCTCTCTGTGAAGAAGTTTGCCTCCTCAAATGTGATACCCATGGCTGCAAATACAACGGCGAATGGCTCATCTGTTCCGCGCACCTTTGCCTGTCTTGCTATCTGTGCTGCAAGCTGGCTGTGCGGAAGTCCTGAAGCCGAGAATATCGGCAGCTTCTGTCCTCTTACCAGTGTGTTCAGTCCATCTATGGCTGATATACCTGTCTGAATGAACTCAGACGGATAGTTTCTGGCAGCTGGATTCATCGGCAGACCATTGATATCTCTTCTCTCATCAGGAAGTATCTCAGGGCCGCCATCTATAGGTCTTCCAAGTCCGTCAAATACACGGCCAAGCATATCTTCTGATACGCCGAGCTCCATACTCCTTCCAAGGAATCTTACTTTGCTGTTTGAAAGGTTGATACCTGTTGAATTTTCAAAGAGCTGTACCAGGGCGTCCTCACCATTTATCTCAAGGACCTTGCATCGTCTGATCTCGCCGTCCGCCAGCTCGATCTCACCCAGCTCATCATAAGCTACATTCTCAACTCCGTGCACCAGCATCAGAGGACCCGCAACTTCCTGTATAGTTCTGTATTCCTTTGGCATAGTCTTAGTCCTCCTTCTCTATAGCTTCCTGAAGCTCTTTGTCAAGCTCCCTGGATATCTTCTCGTACTCTTCATCCACATTCTCAGGAAGCACATATTTGAATCGTCCGATCTTTTCTCTGATCGGCATATTCAGAATATTTCTTATGCTTGCTCCACCGGCAAGAGCCTGCGCCGACTCCTCATAAAATGCCATGATGAGCTCCATCATCAAAAACTGCTTGTGAAGCGGTGTGTATGTGTCCACATCATGGAATGAGTTCTGGTGAAGAAAATCCTCTCTGATGGATCTCGCCGCCTCCATCTTCAGTCGGTCTCCCGCTGAAAGGGCATCCATACCTACCATTTTAACGATCTCATCAAGCTCTGCCTCCTCCTGAAGCAGTGTCATCATCTTCTGTCTGTCGACCATGAACTTTTCATTTACATTTTCCTCGAACCATTTGCCCATATTGTCCACATACAGAGAGTATGATGTCAGCCAGTTGATGGCAGGGAAATGTCTCTTGTACGCAAGCGATGAATCCAGTCCCCAGAATACCTTGACGATTCGAAGTGTTGCCTGTGAAACAGGCTCGGAAATATCACCACCCGGAGGAGAAACCGCACCGATAACCGACAGTGCACCGGTTCTGCCCTCGCTGCCGAGAGTCTTGACCATTCCGGCTCTCTCGTAGAACTGCGCAAGTCTTGAACCGAGGTAAGCAGGGTAACCCTCCTCTCCAGGCATCTCCTGCAGACGTCCTGACATCTCTCTGAGCGCCTCAGCCCAACGTGATGTGGAATCCGCCATGAGTGCCACCGAGTAACCCATATCACGGAAATACTCAGCTATAGTTATACCTGTATATATAGATGCCTCTCTGGCCGCAACCGGCATATCCGATGTGTTGGCTATGAGGACTGTTCTCTGCATGAGCGAATGTCCGGTCTTCGGATCCTTCAGCTCTGGAAACTCGTTCAGAACATCCGTCATCTCGTTTCCTCGCTCTCCGCATCCGATGTAGACTACGATATCCGCCTCAGCCCACTTTGCAAGCTGATGCTGGATGACTGTCTTACCGCTTCCGAAAGGTCCGGGAACCGCAGCTACTCCTCCCTTTGCTATAGGGAAGAATGTATCCACAACTCTCTGTCCTGTGATAAGTGGCATAACCGGTGGTATCTTCTCCTGATATGGACGGCCCTTACGAACCGGCCACTTCTGCATGAGTGTCAGCTCCCTGTCACCCTTGTCTGTCTCAACCACACACACAGTCTCCTCAACTGTGAATTCTCCTGCCTTTATCTCTTTGATGGTTCCTGTCACGCCATAAGGCACCATGATCTTCTGTGTGACAACCACAGTCTCCTGAACTGTTCCTATCACATCGCCTGCCGACACCTTATCGCCCACTTTTGCTGTCGGCACAAACTTCCACTTGATATCTCTCTTCAGCGATGGAACTTCAACTCCTCGCTTCAGGTTATTGCCACATATCTTCATGATGTCATCCAGCGGTCTCTGGATTCCATCGTATATACTGCTTATAAGTCCCGGTCCCAGCTCAACTGATAGAGGCATTCCCGTTGACTCGACCGGTGCTCCCGGTGCAAGTCCCGATGTCTCCTCGTATACCTGAACTGATGCCTGATCTCCGTGCATCTCTATGATCTCGCCGATAAGTCTGCTCTCACTTACACGCACAACGTCGTACATATTTGCATCACGCATGCCCTCAGCGATGACCAGTGGTCCGGCGACCTTCTTAATCTTTCCTGTAGCCACTTAACAGCTCACGCTCCCTTCTATACTCACTCGCTCCATAGATAATTGCAAAATCGAATTATACCGATTTCGCAATTACCTATATCCGCTCGTTTCACCATTATTTTCTAATCATTCTTCATTAAATAATATGTCCGAGCCTACAGCCTGCTCAACGGATTTTTTCACTCCCGCTATTCCAGCCCCTGTATTGCCTGATATCCCCGGTATGAGAATGATCGCTGGCTTCATAACCTCTCTGTATCTGTCTATCTCTTTATTGAGATCCGAAGCCAGTGCCTCGGTCATATATATAACTGCATAATTGTCCTCCGCCAGCCTTTTCAGCAGCGTAACCCCATACTCCGGATCATCTACAGGAAATGTATCCAGGCCCAGAGTTGCAAATCCGTATATACTGTCATAATCGCCCATAACAGCTATCTTATACATACATCTCCCTTACCCTTTCCCTGATAGCCTCCTCCGGAAGCTGGTTCAGCTTGCATGTCAATATGATCCTGACTGTCTTTATCTCGTTGAGCCTCGCCAGAATGTACGCCACTATCGGTCCCACCGTAAATGGGTTGTACTTCTGAGGCTTTATCGTCTCTATGATACGGTTGTCACACCATCTCTCAAATGCCGATGCCGACTCAGAAAGTGCCTCTGCCCCACCGGCGTATGCTGTGTCCGCAAGGTATCTCTCTATCTCCTCCATGCCAGCCACCGCAGCCGTCGCCAGCCTGTCAATATCCAGAGTGTTGCACTCCGCCATGGCTCTCTTCATGAAATCCTTGTTTTTGCCTGTCTTCATGGATCTCACCGCTATCTTGATATCTGCAACAGCCACCGTCGTCTCTGCATAATCCCTGAGCAGGCTGTCATCTGCCTTCTTCGCAGCCTGCATGATCGCCAGTAGTGTTCCTCTGTCTATCACAGCATCGCACATCTGACCGTCTCCGGCCTGTGCCATACAGTCCCAAGCCTCCCTCGCGCAGTCTCTCATGTGTTCTGGAAGTCTGTCCCACGCCTTGTCACTTACGATGGACAACATCTTCTGACCGTCTATCTCGGCATTGTCGAAGAACACATGGGCAGGAGTTTCCCCGGCAACCACAGTCTTGATCGCCGCCTTGAGATTGTGATACAGATCCGGAAGTCTTATGACATCGAACACGGACATATCATTCACCATCTCGGCCACGGCAGCCCACGTCTTGTCGGTCTCCGCCCTAAGTATGTCATTTTCATCCATACTGGCATTATCACTATCGCCCCAGCCCTTCTCTATGATGAACTGAACCGCCTTCTTGTAGGAATCTGTGGCCACGAGCTGTTCTATGGCCGCCTGACTCATAAGCGACATCTCAAGCGCCCTGATCCTGGCAACCGCATATATATATTTGTCTGCCATCTGCCTACCTCCAGCTATCTGTTATCAACAAATAATAATTCATTTACTTTGTCTGCCAAATGTTCTCTGTTCGCGTCCAGCATCGCCCTGAATGAACAGTTTTCCTCGATTCCTCCGTAAATGAGAACAAATCCTCCATCTATATCACAGTTTCCATCGGACACCTTCAGGCTTCCTCCATGAGCTGCAGCTATCTGCTCTATCTGCTTCTCAGTCTGTGGTGTAAGTCGTTTTCTATCTTTCCTGGAGAAGCATATCTCTCCGCTTTTCGGCTGTACCGACTTCTCCAGACATCTGATGATCACCCGGAAATACTCCTCATCCGGAAGCGCCACCATTGCGTCATATGCCTTATCCAGCATATTTCCGATGATGGTCTGTTTTGCCGCAAGTATCGCCTGTCTCTTCTTGAGTTCCGATGAGGACTTCGCCCTGAATGATCCGGACTTTTCTGCCTGAGCAACCTTCTCACCGGTATCCTCATTCATCTTATCCACAGTCTTTTTGGCATTTGCAATGATGGAATCCGCGTTTCTGGCAGCCTGAGCTTTGATCTCTTCAGCTTCCTTCTGCGCTTCCTGAAGGATCTGTTCTACGATTGTATCTAATCCTGTCATAAAGTACATCCTCCTTACTATCGTCTATTGTTCATGCGCATGAAAAATTAAAGTTTGATTCCATTTACCGCAAGAATTGATACCAGAAGTGCAAGGATCGCATATGTCTCAACCATGGCTGGGAAAAGCATCGCCTTACCAAACTGATCAGGCTTCTTTACAACTATTCCAACTGCTGCAACTGCTGTCTTGCCCTGATGCATTGCTGATACAAGACCAACTACTGCTATTGGAAGACATGCTGCAAGCATCATAAGTCCCTGTGCTACTGTGAGCTCCTTCGGTGTTCCTGAAAGGATTCCTATGTTGGACAATGCTATGAATCCAACAAGAAGTCCGTAGATACCCTGTGTACCCGGAAGAAGCTGGATGATAAGAACCTTTGCGAATTTGCTTGGATCCTCACTTACTACACCTGCTGCCGCCTGACCAGCAACTCCTACTCCATATGCAGATCCCATGCCTGCAAGAATTACTGCAAGCGCAGCTCCCACTAATGCCAAAACCGTTCCCATTGTCATAATATTTTCTCCTCCTAAAATAATGATTGACGGACGGCAATGTGAAACCATCTACTTTATGTTAGTCTTCCTTTGGTATATATTGCCTATCCGGGGTCGCTCCCGCTTATTTCACCCTGCAGCGGTACTAAGGTGCTGCTTACGCACCACCTAAGGACCGGCGGGCTCAAATTCCCCTGATAGGCAATATATACCAAACTCGACATAATATAGTTTTACGATGTTTCACATTGCCTGTCTTTGATATTTTTTGACTTTAAATGATATTCTTTTATGTTTCGGATGAGAAAATTTATGATGTGTCTTTCCTATTATTTAACTTTCAACTTCTTCTTCATTATTTTCTCATATGCAGGAACTTTACTTCCTTAGTCTCTGAAACATATACCTTGAATATCTTATTCCTACCTTTATTTCTTATTTCTGCACTTCTGTACCACTTACTATATCAACGTACTTCGTATTCTCCCTGAACGGCCTGAATGGATTGCCGCCGCCCTCGTAGAATTTGCCGAAGAACTCTACATACTGGAGACGGCATGTATGCACGTATGCTCCCAGCATGTTGATCGCAAGGTTGAACAGATGTCCTACTATAAATACGATGACGAACACTATGGCTCCGAATATTCCATCGCCAGCCATGCTTCCCATCTGGTTTATTACCTGTGCTATAACTCCCGTCGCAAGTCCCAGTGCAAGAAGTCTGGAATACGACAGCAGATCTGACAGCCAGCCTGTCAGGTTGTATATGTCATACAGTCCAAGTGCCAGTCTGAGCGCCGGATTCTTGTGGTCTCTTCCCGACATGAGCACGATGATCACAGCCCCCGCAATCGCCAGTCCGTAGCTTGTATTCCTAAGCCATCCAGGGAAATTGAACTGCATCTGTGCTATGGATGCGAACAACTCCGTCGGCATGAGCATCAGCACAAGTCCCGTGATGAGCATGAACCAAGATAGCACGTCGCATATGAACGCCTTCACATCGCCTTTCTTCAAGCACATATATCCCTTTAATGCCAATCCGCCGAACAAATGTATAAGTCCGAACAGCAGCGAGAAGAGCAAAAGTTTCATCGGGTCGTCGAGAGGCGCAAACCATACTGGCTTGAATGTCACCTCATGGTGGAAAAACGTCCTCGATACCACCGTTATCAGGTCTCCGAAGAAACCGCCAAATAATATTCCCCATATCAGTGTGGATATACCACAATACATGAACAGACGCAGGGACTTTTGAAGTCCGTTCTCCATCCTCGGGAATTTCCTGATCAAAATAAAACATGCCAGGAATATGATGAGTCCATACGCCGCATCGGACAACATGAGTCCGAACAGGAATATATAGAATATCGCCATCGGTGTGGTTGGATCCATCTCACCCTTGCCCGGAAGTCCAAATGACTCTAGTACGCCCTCCGCCGATGCGAACATCTTCGGATTCTGCAGTTGTATCGGTGCAGCCTCATTCTCCGGAACATCATATACATCAGCCATCAGACTAAAATTCTCATTGAGTACAGCCACTACCCTGTCTGCATCTCTTTCCAGCACATAACCCGATATGACAAATGTACTCTTAGACTGGAGAAGGCCTCCAAGAACCTGATATTTGTCCGCCCTTATGCGATAGTAGTCAGCCAGAAGTCTCAGCTTATTCCTGTCATCAGCCAAGGATACGAGTTCTTTCGTCTTGTCCTCTATACACTGCTCAAACTCCCGTATATCCTCTTTATACTTCTCCATTTTCTGCTCGGGTGTCCTTCTGGAGAAATAGGAGATTCTTGTAAATCCATGGGATCTCAGTATCTCCTCCACCCTATGTGATACAGGTTTAAGGGCTATTGCCACCATACAAGTCTGGTCCTTATCAGATCCTACAACAGCGACTGTGTATCCCACCATCTCCGGTTCCGCAGAGCTTATATATCCATGTATATCTGTCTCCGCAAGTCCTGGTGGCATGGTTCCGATCATCACATCCGTCTTCTCGGTTCCTGTGGTATTGATCGGTATGTCCATATTCAGCCACGGCACCAATCCGTCTATGGCCACCTGACATTTGACTATTCCCGCCTCGCATCCGGCTATGTCCTTGCTGATCTCCTGGATCTTTTTAACCTTACAGTTATAATCCCGTCTGCCAGCTATGATCTCCTGAATGTCAGCCTCTGACGCCTCCTGCCGTCCTTCCAAGCTGGCAAATATGGATTTCTCCTCCGGAACATACTTATCAAGTATCTGTAAGGCTTCATCTGTATTCTGTACTCTCTTCTCGTACTTTGCTCTCTGGCTTGTGGTACTCATCTTCCTGAAGTCATCAGTCTCTTCGTTATTAGTCTGTATCTCAACCATTCCCAGCGACTGGAGCTTCTCAAGAATTGCTTTTCTGTCCCTCTTCATGGCACAGATCTCAATCTTTTTCATAGGAAGTACCGCCATATATTTACCCCCTTTCCATATTCAAATGTTGATTAAATTTCAATTTCGTATACGCTTGCTGTACATTTAATATCAGCTTGCAGAATCGGTCAGCCAACCAGCTCCGATATGATCATGGATGTAACTTCACTCTCCATGGATGTGGCTCGGTCTCTAAGATGTCCTATCTCTGCCGTGGCAACATCCATAGCCTTCACCGTCAGCTTTTCCTCCTCTGTCCTGCGGTTTCCCTCAGCGTTTTTCATACTCTCTTTCGCACTCGCCCCTGCAGCCGCTATCATATCTGTGGCCTCTTTTCTTGCAGCAGCTACTGTATAGTCAGCTTCCTCCCTTGCCTTGCGGACTATCTCCGCAGCCTGAGCTTCCGCATCTGTTATTGTCTTCATAGTCTCCTGCAGCATAACATTCCTCCCTTCTGTGAAATTGAGCAGACACATACTTTATCAAAGCATCACTTTAGATTATTATGTGAAAACTCAAGTAATATTATTTTATAATGATATTGCTATATTGTAAATAAACATTTTGTAAAGTTTGTACAAACCCCTTGATATTTTTTTATTGTTAATGTACAATGTGACTATGTTGATAATACTTATGTTTATCCATTAATCATTTTTCTTCCTTTTAACGCAGTTTGATGTCGAATTATTGATGCATTTCGATGAAACTGCATAAAAAAGAACCCATGAACAGTCTTGACCAAACTGTCATGGGTTTCTTTTTTATGTTGTTCTGTTTTTATGAAATGTATGATTGTCTCTCATCCCAGCAGGCAATAACGGTTGCGGAAAAACGAAGTTGTAAGACATTTTTACTCTATCATTCCAATCCTTCTTACATGGCGCTCGTCGTTTGAAAATGGTGTGTCGAGGAATATATCCACTATCTTGAGAGCCAGTCCCGGTCCTATGACTCTTGCTCCCATAGCAAGCATATTCGCATCGTTGTGCTCTCTGGTAGCCTGAGCTGAGAAGCAGTCGTGGCAGAGCGCAGCTCTGATACCCTTTATCTTATTTGCCGATATGGATATTCCTATTCCTGTTCCGCAGATGATGATTCCCTTATCACACTCGCCTGAAGCCACCGCCTTTGCTGCAGCCTGTCCATATATCGGATAGTCTACAGACTCTGTGCTGTAGCATCCAAAATTCTTGTACTCAAGTCCTCTCTCCTCAAGGTGCTTAATGACCTCCTGCATAAGCTCATATCCGCCATGATCACATCCAAGTGCTATCATAATTCATTCTCCTCCTTACTCTTATTGTGCATGCGCATTAAAAGGCGCTTCGCGCGGCGCATGCGTACTTCGTAAGGAATCTCCCGCTTACGCGGGTCCTCCTTACTCTTATTGTGCATGCGCATTAAAAGGCGCTTCGCGCGGCGCATGCGTCTTCGTAAGGAATCTCCCGCTTACGCGGGTCCTCCTTACTTCTTATTGTGCATGCGCATTAGAAGGCGCTTCGCGCGGCGCATGCGTACTTCGCAAGGAATCTCCCGCTTACGCGGGTCCTCCTTACGAAATTAATTAACATTTTATTATTCTGTGGCCTGCGGCCTTTATGAGTCTGTTCATGATGGCATAGCCCATGTCGCCCTCTTCAAAAGACTCACTGTATATATACTGTGCACCTATATCATCACATGTTCTTAACAGACTGTAAAGTCCTGCTGAAACTGTTATCTCATTCTTCTTGCTTCCGGCGTCATATATATTCTCACACACACCGTCATTGTAAAGGCCTACATTCTCAGTATCGCACAAAATAGCTGTCTTATACCCCTGTGCTCTCTTCTCAGCAACCAGACTTCTTATCCGCTCCGCGGCAACCAGCCTTTCGCCCTCGACTATACTGAGTTCGCCCTTTGGCGCATAATGAGTATATTTCATTCCCGGCGCCTTTGGTCTCAGAGCATTATTCATCCCTGTTATCGCTGGATCAATGGCCACATCCCCAACGATATTCTTTATCATTTCAGGGGTGATATATCCAGGTCTAAGTATGGTCGGTCTGTCACCTGTCATATCAACAATGGTCGACTCTATACCGATTCCAACCGCTCCACCGTCGATGATCATATCTATTCTACCATCCATATCCTGCTGCACATGATGTGCCGTTGTCGGAGATGGTCTTCCAGACAAATTTGCACTCGGCGCCGCAATGTACACCCCTGAGTCCTTTATAAGCTTCATTGCCACTGGATGGGAAGGCATCCTTATTGCCACAGTATCAAGTCCTCCTGTAGTGGTATGCGGCACGACCGCTTTCTTATTTAAAATGATGGTGAGCGGTCCCGGCCAGAACGCCTCCATCAGCTTCTTAGTGTCATCACTCACATATTCCGCAAGTTCATATACGCTGTCGGTATCCGCTATGTGCACTATGAGCGGGTTATCCGAAGGTCTGCCCTTCGCTGAATATATCTTGTGGGATGCATCCGGATTCAGAGCGTCCCCTCCAAGTCCATACACCGTCTCCGTTGGGAATGCCACAAGTCCGCCGGATCTCAGTATCTCAGCGGCCTGCTCATACATATGCTCATCATCCACGCCGGCCTTTGCTATTATCGTATTCATCATTTTCAACCTCTGTCTCTGCAAATGCGGACACCTGCAACAAATGGCACCGCATATTCTGGCTAGTGCATTCAGCACCAGCATTTCAAATCACTATACGCCCATATTTTAGCCCAGCATAGTATCGCTGTCAAATGCATATAGATTATTGATAAGGAAATCAGGGATATATATCATGAAAACACAGCATAAACATTTTCTCCTGATCCTGGCGATCATTGCCTCGGTATCACTACCTCCAGTTATATGTTACCAGCGCTACGTGAAATCTTTGGGAACACACAGTTCATCCACATCGGTCAAAAATGGCAGCACCCCAACTGGCAAAGGAAATAAAACATCTGAAAGTCATGGAAACGAAGCTGACAAAACTCATATTTCAGAAGGCGACACCAGTCAGACCGATAAACAGGATAATTGCAATGACTTTTTAATTCTCATAGACCCCGGTCACGGTGGCTTTGATCCCGGAAAGGTGAGCCCTGACGGTATTGAGGAAAAGAAGATCAACCTAGAGATCTCCTTGAAACTGCAGGATGCCCTGGCGACAAAAGGCTTTTCAGTATCTCTGACTAGAGATTCAGACCGCTCACTGAACAGCCTGGATGCTGGCAGCAAAAAGTCATCCGATCTGCATTACCGGACCAACAGAGCTGCCGAACTTAATGCCGATCTATACATAAGCATTCATCAGAACAGCTACTCCGCCGAATACGTCCACGGTGCACAGGTCTTCTACTATTCCACCTCCAGTGCAGGAAAATGCCTTGCAGAAACCATACAGCAATATTTGATTTCCGATGTGGATCCTGGCAACACCAGAATGCCCAAAGGTAATTCCGAGTATATGGTACTTGTGGAAAGTCCCTGCACTGCGGTCATAGTTGAGTGTGGTTTTCTGAGCAACAGCCAGGAATGCCTGAAGCTGTGCAATCCCGAATACCAGACTAGACTTGCCAGTGCCATCGCAAAAGCAGTGAAAGCATGGTATGACTCGCAGACATGATAAGGTCCCACCGTGACAGCCGGCAGGACCAGTTTAAGCTCTATTACTGATATGTGTAATTCCGTGCATATTAAAATAAATAACTATACACTATCCCCATACTTTGTGTGCCTTATACCCCTATAGGCATCACCCCCTGACGTATATATTTTCCCGTCGGCAAATGTGCAATGTGATTTTGTGATGTGATGTATTAACCCCATATACCCTGTAAATAAATACCTGTTTGCCTCTGAGAATATGTGAGCAATGACCTATTCGCTATCTCTCTGGGAATTGTATCTGAAACGATAAGGATCAGACAGAATTTATAGAATAATATAGAATTGAACTCACCTGTAATGAGTTGACCCGCTCACAGACTCACCATACATCATATGCGGCATTAATCCAACCCCTTTTCCTCATATTTAATGAAAACTTCATAAAGAAATCCATACTGTATTAATGTAAACGTTTACGATATGAAAGTTTATGAATTGTTAATCAATTTTCCAGTTTTTTCTCCCTACAGACTATTTACTTGTTTGACAAATGTGGTAAACTATAATACACATTTTAATTAGGTGTTTATTTTATTATAAAGGGGGTCGATTCTATTGAAGATTGAACGTTTAAGTGAAAATCAGATAAGATGCACACTCAACAAAGCAGATTTAAACGAAAAGCATCTCAAGATTTCTGAGCTTGCATATGGCTCTCAGAAGGCAAGAGAGCTATTTAGAGATATGATACAACAGGCCTCTGCAGAATTAGGATTTGAGATCGATGACACTCCACTTATGGTTGAAGCAATTCCTGTTTCCTCAGACTGCCTCATCCTGATCGTAACTAAGGTTGAGGATCCCGAGGAACTTGACACTCGTTTCTCAAGATTTTCAAAGGTCAACGAATACGATATAGATGACGATGATGATTTTGATGACTGCGATGATGTATATGATACGGATTCTGATTTCGACGAAGAAGCCGATGATGACAGTGAAAACAATGGCAACACTGTTGCGAGGATACAGATCAGCGGTTCTGAGAATGTTCCAGAAGAGATTAAGAGGGTTCTGGAGGGACTTCTGAAGAATCTTTCCGGACTTACAGCTGTGTCTTCCGATTCAGCAAGCACCTCATCTGACAATTCAGCAACTGAGGATCAGAACAGTGCCGAGGATCAGAACAACCTTCAGGCACTATATTCATTCGACTCACTTGAAACCATCATACGTGCGTCAAAGCAGATCGCTTCATTCTACTTTAGCGAGAACTGCCTGTACAAGAATCCGGCAAACAACAGGTACTATCTGCTCATATCCAACAGCAGCAACACTGCTCACGAACTCGCAAGGGTATGTAGTATCATTGCGGAATACGGTGTTATGGAAGACATGACATACGCGATGCCGGCACACTTTAAGGAGCATTACATCTCTATCATAACAGAGGATGCAGTCCAGACATTGTCTGCATTATAAGGCTGTAAGGCACTGTAGAGAATATTTATGAAGAATATTTGTAAATGATATTATATCAAGCTATTTTATTTCTGCACAAAAATGAAATGCCAAGTCAAGTACCAACCTGACCTGGCATTTCATTTTTTTGAATTTCCTTTTTGGATTTTCTATATGATATCGAACATATTCTATATGTCTATATCGTCATTTTCTATCACTGCTTTTGGATTCGTGTAGAACAATTCATTCATATAGTCCTCACCATACTTGCGTTCTATGTACTCAGCACACTCCCTGAGGTAAGGTGCTTTATCTTCTGAATCCAATGCATCTGATGCCACAAAATGAACCAATTCTTCCTTGAGAAGTTTTCTTGAAAAACTTTTGATATCATGTCCGAGACCTCCCACAACAGCCGCTGCACTTATCTGTACATATGCACCGAGCTGTATAAGCTCTTCCACCTTATCCTCATCGCTTTCAAGGCATTCATACTGCTCCACATCTGCTACAATCGGAATATATCCATCCATGTTGATATCTCTTATTGCTTCCGATATAGTCTCAAAATCTATATCGTACTGAAATCTGATCATGACATACTTGCTGTCAGCCATCGAATCCAGCTGACCAGAGATTATCTTCTGATGATTCTCATCATTGTATTCTATCTCTCTTCCAAGATATACCTTATAGTACGGATCTATCCTGCCAGCCTCTATGTTAAGCTGCTCCACGATCCTGTCCAGTTTGTCACCATCCATGATTGGATTCTTCTTGTTATATGGCGGTGTCGCCACTATTGTACGAATTCCCTCATCATAGGCAATTCTGAGCATCTCTGCTGCTTCTCTCAAATCGTCCGGGCCATCTTCCATCCCTGGCAGTATATGACAGTTAATGTCAATCAATCCCTTTATTTCCTGCCCGGGAGGATTTGTTCCATCAGTTTTCATATATATCTCCATTCTTTATAGTATACAACGCTTATTATTTGGCAAGTATACTACTCAGCCTCCTTTTTTGCAAGGTAATCGTTGATCTCCTGTTCAAGCTCAACTGCATCCAGTCCGTGAACTGCTGCTGCCTCCTCAAGACTCTCTCCTGCTGCTGCAAGACACCCTATGCAATGCATTCCTGCTGCCATGAGAATCGCCGCATTACCGGCATCTATTGCCAGTATATCATTTATAAGCATATCTTTACTTATCTTTGCCATATTATATATCCTCCTATGATTACTCGTATTCAGCACTTCTCATTATATTATACCCTTTTTTAAATGTCTATCCCTTTTATCTATATTGCCGGCGTCACAATTGTCTATATCGTTCTTTCTTATTGAGTCTTATTGAAAAATATACCTTGTTGATAAATATTATTATTACTTGCTTATTATTGTGTTTTGTTTTACAATAAGCGTGTGATTATTTTTACTTTATAAGGAGGAAACAATTATGGCATTCGTTATTGGCGATTCATGTATCGGTTGTGGTTCATGTGCTGGTTCTTGTCCAGTAGGCGCTATCAGTGATAATGGCGGCGTATTTGTTATCGATGGTTCACAGTGCATCTCATGTGGTGCTTGTGCTGGTTCTTGCCCAGTAGGAACTATCTCAGAGGAGTAATTCATACGATACGATACGATGTCAACATCATATCGCATGGTATCAATTATATATCTAAACTACAACTATTAAAGAAAAAGGAAACGGATTCTGTCCGTTTCCTTTTTTGTTTATTTTTGTATATTTTTATTGTCTATTCTGACACGTAAGTATATGACTCGTTCTGGCATACGACCATCATATCAATATACTCTTCCCTTGAGACAACAATTTCCTTGTTCTCCACAGGATCATAATATCTGACATCCTCATCATTGTAGCTTACTATGAGGACATATCTTCCATCATCTATTCTTGATATTACCGGTATTCCATCGCTGACATATCCGAGCAGCATGTCGAGGGACAGACCAGTCACATTTATTCCCTTTTTCTTGCCCAGCGTGTTTAATACAGTCACCGGATCGCCATACTGCTTAATCTCATCTTCAGTCACCTGTACACCCTGATAGTTCAAAACCATGTATAGACAATCTGTAAGTGATGCATCCACTGTACCTGTACTGTGGTGGAATATTCCTGCAGCTATGGTGTTGTACTCCTGACTCTCCATCTTTCTGTATATCACCTCACCATCACTGGATACCACTATTCCCGCCACGGACTCAGCGTAATTTATTGCATCTCCCGCAACGTCATATATCTTGGAAAGGCCGAGGTTATCATATACATGATATGTAACCTTATCCCTCTCTATCGTCATTATCATATATGAATTCTGATCATCTATTTTTTCCTTAGTTATGTTCAGGTTCGGAATGTAACTGAGATATATATTTTCAGGGACTGTAAAATACAGTCTGTCATAACCTGTTATCGATGAGTTGTGTACTGTGCCTATGGTCTGCTTGCTGTCATCTTCCTTGAATGTGATAAAGTCATCCTTTATGGCAACAAACTTGCCTTTTGACTTCTCCCCCCTTGTCAGGTAGAGAAGATTGGCATTCACATCCACCTGCATAAGATAGCATCCATCCTTGGCATACTCTTTTATCTGTGAACCGTCACTTCCAACTATATACAATCTCTTTGCAGGAATATTATCTCTCGATTCCTCACTGTACTTCGTCTCAGAAAATGACTCAAGATCGGCATCCACTCCAGCATCCGCTATGTCCGACACTCCATACACCATGTCTGAATCCTTAAATCCATAACATATCAGACACTCGCCATCCCCAGCTGTTATGTCATAGCTGTTTCCCGTCTTCATATTCATAAGGGTTATTCTGGTATTCTGGCTCTGATCCTCATTCTCACCAAATGCCATGACTGACATGTCGGCTGACACCTTCACATCTCCAGCTGACAGATTTTCAGCAATATATGACTGCTTTCTGTTTTTTATATCCACAGCATTTACCTTGCCGCCCATCATATAATAAAACTTCTGTCCGTCATAATACGTGAGTCTCGAAGTTTCTGTCTTCATCGCCTCATATGGTACATTACACTCCACAAACAGAAGCTCATCGACCTCAAGTGTACTGTAGTCAAATGTAAACAGACCGATTCCTAATTTACCTTCATGATCTCCCCTGTTCATGTATCCATATACAGAAAACGTCAGATTACCGTCATCTGCAAACTCCATGATATTTATATTATGTGCATCATATGTTGCCGCATCCTCTGTATAGTCGTCAGCACAGAAACTATAAACACGAATTATCTCTCCCTGGTCATAATCGTACATCCACAGCTGTCCATTTCTGACAAATGCTATCTTCCTGTTGTTCTCAACGTACCGGTACTCAAGATCATCAGATGAAACTATTCCTATCTCGTACACGTTGTTGAGAGCATCTATTCCCGTCCTGTCAAAATACTCATCAACATACCGGTCATAGCTGAACATTGTAATCTTAGGCTCTGTATGCGATGTCTCTTCAGCCTGTCCACCCTGACTTTCTTCATCTGTATATGAATATTCCTCATCATATGAAGCATCGCCATATGAAGCATCGCCATATGAAGCATCGCCATACGAATCCTCGCCATCAGCTTCACTGTCACTCACCTCCACAAGGCTATACCCAGCCTTATAAAATTCCTTGACAGCATAATAGCTTGTGACATCCTGATCCGTGATGGAGCTCGCGTTATACTCCATCTCGATCACAGCATAATTGACATCTATCTCTTTTATATATATGTTGATGTCGCTGACCACCGTCGGCTTCAGACCATCCCACATGATGTCCGCATAGTCATTTGCCAGATTGACATGTCCAAGGCCAAATGAATCTCCTGTTGATGCGCCTGCATACTCCGTCTTATAGATTCCTATAACAGACTCCGTCTCAAGTGCATTGAAGTCAAATGAAGCATCATGAAAATCCTGAACAGCCTTCAGAAGTTCCGCCTCATGGTAATCATCATTTACAACTATTCTGGTATAATACGATGCTGCCAATCCCTTCTCAGAGCTTGCCTTTACCACAAGCATGTATTCCATATCCTTCTTGAGATCCATCCGCACATTTATGTCCAACTCATCATATCCTGAACCATTGTCCGCCGCCTCGATATCACCCTTCTCAACAAGTGAATCCCCGGCTATAGACCTTATCTCATATGAATATCCGCTGGCATATTTTTTATCATTCTGCACCAGTATCTCTATATGCTTCTGCTCATCTATAGGTGTTATAGAATCCCTCAGAAGAGTTATATCCACATCGCTGGTATATCCGTGCATGCAATTGAGCAGAGTATCGCCATAGCTCACATAAGCTAGTGGCAATTCTGCATCATTCATCTCTTTAGCCAGATTCTTATAATTTCTATTCTCAAATATATTGACGAAGTAAATCGTGATGACAAATACCATTATCATTACAATCACTCTCACAAGTACATTTATTTTCTTCTTCACTTATCCAATTGACTCCTTTATCAATAAAACCTTCTTCTGCGCCTTCTATGTCTGTCTCGTCTGACACAGAACTCATTGCACACAAGCATCTCTATGATATTTCTCATAACACAATTCACATCACCTGGTCCATCAGGTACATACGGTGGCTCCTCCTGCCCTAAAGCTGCAGCCTCCGGACCGGATACCTTGTATTCATCGGGGATGTCTCCCCTCTCGTTAAGGTCACCATAAACCTTTCTCGCAATCTTTCTCATCTCTTCCCTGTCTGGGTATTCAACTAGCATTGAACTTCCCTCGTATTCAAGCTTATCGCACTCTTCCTCGACCGCATCGCTGATCCGCTTTATATTATCAGGATACATTTGCTTCATGTACTCTATATCCCGGAGCAGCTCATCAGAATCATACATACTGCCTGGAAGAAGAATACCTGACAGTCCTTTTCCGGAAGCCTCTGCATATTTCAGATTGTAGACTCCTCCATCTTTTATCAGTCCCTTGAGATTCATGTCATACGGACTATATGGAATATATCTGAATTCTTCACTCATACAAATCTCCCTATCTGCATTGTTGTGTATCTATTACATAAGTATGCAGATAGGGAGAATATGTGACCGCAAATACTGTTTATTTATCTCCAAATGAAATTCCCAGTGTTCTTGCCTCGCTTACTATATCATCATCAGGTGATACATATTTCAGCTTTCCGGCACTCTCTGAAAGCGGTATTGCTGTTACCTTATTGTCAAGGAATACAACCAACTTGCCAAAATCCTTTGCCTTTATGAGCTCTGCAGCCTTAGCGCCAAATCTCGAAGATATAACACGATCATATGCATCCGGGCTGCCACCTCTCTGGGTATGGCCGGGTATTGCAATTCTTATATCCTGCGTTGTATATGCCTTGAGTTTGTCTGCAAGCTCATACGCAACTGACGGATATGGATTGTTTGCTATTACCTCTTTTCTCTTCTTCTTAGGGAGCTCTGCAACCTCCTTTGGAAGTGCACCCTCAGCAACTGCAACTATAGTGAATCCCTTATTGTCCTTAGTTCTCTTATCAATTGCCTTGTATACCTTCTCTATATCATATGGTATCTCTGGAAGCAGAATAACATCAGCTCCTCCTGCTATTCCCGCATGAAGAGTGATCCAGCCAACCTTGTGGCCCATGATTTCTACTATAAATATTCTGTTATGTGATGCAGCAGTGGTGTGAATACAGTCAATGGTCTGTGTCGCTATATCGACAGCACTCTGGAAACCAAATGTCATATCTGTTCCCCACAGGTCATTGTCTATGGTCTTTGGAAGTCCAATTACATTAAGGCCTTCCTCGCTGAGCATGTTTGCAGTCTTCTGTGAACCATTTCCACCAAGTACACAGAGACAATCCAGCTTAAGCTTCTTGTATGTCTCCTTCATTGACTTGACTTTATCAAGTCCGTCCTCTGTCGGCTCACCCATGAGTTTGAATGGCTGTCTGGAACTGCCCAGGATAGTTCCGCCTTTATTGATTATTCCTGAAAAATCTTCCGGCTTCATCTTAATATAATTTCCTCTCATAAGGCCTTTATAGCCCTCAAGTAAACCATAGATCTCTACCTCGTCAAAAAGCTCGTACAATCCCTTTGCTATGCCCCTCATGGTTGCATTCAATGCCTGGCAGTCACCGCCACTTGTCAAAAAACCTACTCTTAACATAACCCTGCACCTCTTTCTCTATAAATATGTGTAAATATAGTACATGTCATTCATATGACAGTCCTGTTTAAAGATACACTCTGCCCTCAAGTGCCCTGAGCAGTGTGACCTCGTCTATACATTCCAGATCGCCTCCGACCGGCACACCACTTGCAATACGGCTGACCTTTATTCCCGCCGGTTTTACAAGCTTGGATATGTACATTGCTGTTGCCTCTCCCTCCGGTCCTGAACCGGTTGCTATAATAAGTTCATCCACATCCTCACTCTGCAGCCTCCTCATAAGTTCGGATATCTTTATATCCGCCGGACCTATGCCAAGAGCCGGATTGATAACACCATGCAAAACATGATACACACCGTCAAACTGACCTGTTCTCTCGTAAGCTGCAAGATCACGGGGAGTCTCAACCACCATTATGAGTTTGTGGTTCCGGTTAGGGGAACTACATATAGGGCATACCTCCCTATCAGTTATAGTGTAGCAACAACTGCAGTATTTTATATTCTTCTTCGCGTTTACTATGGCATCCGACAGAGCAAATGCCCTGTCCTCCGGCATACTTATTATATGAAATGCCAGTCTCTGGGCAGTCTTTGTTCCTATTCCCGGCAGTCTACCCAGTTCCTCTATAAGCCTGTTTACTTCTCCTCCATAAACTTCCATTAGAATGGTAATCCTCCAAGTCCCATTCCGCCGGATATCTTGCTCATATTGTTGTTGTAATCCTCCTCCTGTGCTCTGAGAGCCTCATTCACTGCAGATATGATCAGGTCCTCCAGAGTCTCTATATCATCAGGATCAACAACCTCTGAATCCAGCTTTATCTCCATAAGCTCCTTTTTACCGGATACCTTAGCTGTAACCACTCCGCCGCCTACAGACGACTCATATACCTTATCCTCAAGATTCTTTGTTGTCTCCTCCATCTGCTTCTGCATCTTCTGAGCCTGCTTCATAAGATTGTTCATATTGCCAGGCATCATGCCTCCTGGAAAACCGCCTCTCTTAGCCATTACAAAAATCCTCCTTAAATCTGTTTCTTTTATAGATTTTATTATTATTCCTGTTTTCTCTCAACTTTAAAATTGATAATATTCAGGATATTTTCCTGTTCAAGTTTAGTATTGTCCTTGTGTGAGTTCCTGGTACAGACTATTTCAAATTCCACACTCTTGCCAAGATACTCCTCTATGACACTCTTTACGTGTGCCACATTCTCCGCCTTTTCAAAATATAGCTTCGGAAGTTCATCATCCGTAAGCGGAATCATGAGCACCAGCTTCTTCCTGTCATCAGCAAGTATCAGCTTTGCTCTGCTGCCTGGATCATCATCATTTCTCTCGAGATATCTTCTCGCCGGACTTGAGAGTTTTCCAAGTATCTCATTCCAGTTGTCTGCTGCCCTCTGAAGATCCTCATACTCTGCCTGTGGAAGCTCCTTCGACAGCCTTTCCTGAAATGCCCTTATTGCGTCAGGATCTACATCTGTCCCTGCCGGCTTCTCGCCTGCACTAGATGACTGCTTCACCGGCTGCATCTGTATTCCGTTTGCCTGAAGCGCATCCAACTTCTCCTCAAGAAATCTCACCCTCTCAACGATGCTTGTGACATCCGTCTCCATCTGAGGCCGGCAAAGTTTTATGACCGCCATCTCAAGCACGATCCTCTTCTGTGTGGAATATTTTATACTCGCTGATGCATCAGAAAATACATTGATGTACCTTATGACAGTACTTTCATCCATGCCCACCGCAATGCCTCTGATCCGTTCAAGATTTTCCTTTGTCATATCCAGTCTGTCCCCCTCTGTCTGGGAGAGTTTTACCACCAGGATATTTCTAAGGAACCACGTAAACTCACTCACGAACCTGCCAAGTTCGCGGCCCTGCCACACGATCTCATCGACCACGTCTATCGCACCCTCGACATCCTCCCTGAGAACACACTCAAGCAGTCTTGCAAATGTATCTATATCCACTGCACCTATGGTCTCAAGTACCTTATCGTAGGTAAGCTTCTGACCGAGATTGAATGCTACGCACTGGTCAAGTATCGACAGCGCATCTCGCATAGAACCGTCTCCTGACTTTGCAACGTAATCGATAGCTTTTCTGTCAGCTTCAAGACCTTCTCTGTCCATCAGATCAGCCAGTCTGTCTGCTATGACATCCACCGGTATCCTCCTGAAATCATACTTCTGACATCTGGACGATATAGTTATCGGAATCTTGTGAGATTCAGTGGTCGCCAGTATAAATATAACATATGAAGGTGGCTCCTCCAGAGTCTTAAGCAGAGCGTTGAAGGCTCCAGGTGAGAGCATATGAACCTCGTCTATGATATATACCTTGTATTTTCCCTCAGTAGGTGGGTAGGCAACCTCTTCACGGATCTGTCGTATGTTGTCGACACCATTGTTGGATGCCGCATCTATCTCTATAACATTCAGGGAAGATCCATCAGCTATTGCACGGCAGCTTGCACACTCATTACACGGACTTCCGTCAACCGGATGTTCACAGTTACATGCCTTTGCAAATATCTTTGCTATAGATGTCTTTCCTGTTCCTCTCGTTCCACAAAATAAAAAGGCATGACCAAGTCTATCATTCTTAATCTGGTTTCTAAGAGTGGTAACTATATGATCCTGCCCCTTTACCTCATCAAAAGTATCAGGTCTCCATTTTCTATATAAAGCTACATACGACATGTCACTACCTACCTTTTTGTACGATAAAATGTGATTACACCCATAGCCCATGACATATATCCTTATATATCTGGATTTAGGGAAACTCATACACAGACTATTATATCTGAATTTACATTTTATATCAATCAGATAAGCAATATTTGGACAGTGTATTCCACGCCCCCTATTCTGAGGACGTCTCCTCCGGACAAAGGCCAATATCTATCTTTGCACATACATATCTCATTTACATATGTACCGTTTGTAGAAGAAAGATCCTTCACATATATCCTGCCGTTCTTCTCACCGATGACGGCATGTCTTCGGCTTATACTCCTGTCGTTTATGACGACATCAGCCGAGCCATCCCTGCCTACCGTCTGCTCACCTCCGGCCATATGTATCTCGAGTTTTTCTCCGCTCTGCCTGCCAGTCAGCTCCACCGATATATGTGCTGTCCGATTTTCTTCATGAACATCCGCAGCAAGCAGCGTGGTATCATCATCAGTATCATCAGGTTTCCTGAGTATCTGGGTTCCCTCACTCAAATTTACAGGAGGATCCATCGGATTTTGATCCGCAGTTCTGTGCACATATTTTTCTGTATTTTGCCACTCGCTAATATATGATCCATCTTCCACCACGTCCGGATTACACGTCTGCCGCCTCAACATCTTCAATCCAGACGGATCACTGGTCATAACGGCTGGTGAACCAGGCATACCAACAGTCTCATCAGACACACCGGCGGCTATACCAGCCGACGCACCAGCTGGCACTCCAGCACTCCGGGGCATGGCGACATCATCCTTCCTCCGAAGCTCCAAATATAAAAACAGCTCAATGGCTGCCACCGCAACCGCCAGCATGAGCAGGCGAACATCCGCAATGTGTCCATAAACTGCACTTTGAAACACTGCCAGCCCAAGTCCCGCAGCTATAGTTATAACAAAGAGGATCAACAGCCACCTGTTTCTTAAATTCGACAAGTTCTTACATTCGAACGTTTTCCTACGCAAAAACAGATTTTCTCTTCCTGTGCCAGACTCACCAGCCAGCACAACACTGTTCATAGGCGCAGCTTCATCGCCAAACAACATGTCTTTCAGCGCATCATACTCATCACTGTTTCCACTGACCTCGCCGTGTTTTCCAAAGGCAGCTTTTTTTTCTCTGCATAAGACCTGCTTCTGCATCTCGCACACATCTTCACGCAATTTCTCCATATCAAAGTTGTCCATAACCACGGTCTCATACACTCCATACATGAAATCCACCAGTTTTCCATCACTGTGATCTATCCGTCGTATTATCTCCTCCGACAGATGTCTTACCTGCTTTTTCACATTCATATGCGCCCCCGGTGCATACACAAAACGGCACTCTTCCAAACCGACACTACAGAATATATATTCCGGTTTCAGCATGAGATTATCAGGATCGAGCATGTACTCCTCCGCCTCAACTACAGCATTGCATGCCGCCCCCATTACCGAGAGTGTCTGCTTTGCCGTAAGGAAATTTGCCTGCATATAATCCTTAAGACTCTTCTTTCCGTTTATCTTGTTATAGAGGAGCATTCTGCCGTCTATCGACCTGAACTCCGGCTGTATTATCCCTTCTACGAAATTGTTATAGAGCATATCAATCTCATATGAATTGACACTGTCCATCTCAGCTTCAACCACAAAAAATGAGTTTACACCTTCATTCTGACAGTAATTTACCATATGACTGCCACCTCCTCAGATTATTGCCTGTATTCCTGATCTCCCTCATTGTCTCAACTTTTTTACTCTTTTTATTCTCATCCACAAACTGTCCAATCCCGGGATATCTCTCCGTATAACTCACCTCATTCACACAGATTCCAAGCACCGCACTCGCCATGGCGCCATGCTTGATTGCCCCCGTGTCTGTCATATATGACCTTGCCTCAACCTGCCCGGCAAACGTCGTCTTTTCTTCCACATTTGTCCTTATGACACTCTCTGCTGTCTGAGTGTCATCAGCACCTCCAAGCAGAATATATTCTTCTCTGTTGTAAAGCACTGTATATGCCTCCCCCGCCGCCACAGAATAGTTCATAACTATCACAAATAGATTGATCACCACAAATACTACACCGATCAAAACAGGTGTTATAAGACTCATTTCGATCATTAATGACCCTTCGTCATCCATCTTCACTTTACATTCCCCCTTCACCACAGTTTGAACACGGTCTCATATCCCCTATGTCATCCTTCTTCACTCTGTATACAGTACGCTTAAGTCCCGGACATTCCAGGGAATAATGATACTTATCCCCGCTCTGCGTTACATACAGAGTTCCACGACTTCGGTATCTCTCACACAGGCTGCACTGGGTAAGGCCTTCGCATTCCCTCTCAGCCGCGGTATATGAAACCTGCCTTATATTCAATTTTATATGAAAACAGCTTCTTGACTTGTGATAGACGTCACCGTTTTCCGCAACATATACATATGTACCCTCTGAATCTGCATCATTTGCCTTGTCATATCCCAGAAATGCTCTCTGGCGTATCCGTTCCTCGCACGGTATAGTCACATTGCCAATTACCGGAATACTGATCCTGATATCATATTCCAGCTTCACATATATGCAGTCATCGGCTTTTAACTCCGACTGTACTATGTTCAATCCAGAAAAGCTCCCGGCAACATATCTGTCAATCATATTCTGATCATCTATATAATCCCGCAGTTTTTTGTTTGCCGTGACCAGCGATACGCCATCCTTGAACACCTCTGCTTCTCTTCCGGCATCCACACCATTCTCTATCTGTCTCCCAAGAAAACTGTACTCCGCCATATAAAGTGCAGTCTCATGCAGCCCCTCATACACTATTCCTCTGGTGTGGACCGCTCCTGCGACGCTCACTATTCCCAGCATCGCAAATATAAACACTGGCAGCACCATTGCAGCCTCAACACTTGCGCTTCCACGTCCAGAAAGAGTTGTCTTATATATCCTCCTGCCCGTTTTCTTCACGCTACGGATATTTCTGATATGCGCTTGGAGAGGCGATCTGATCTTAAAATAAATAAATGGGATAACATTTTTGGAAATAAAAATATTTGCTATTAAGTTTTTAAAAAATGTTTTAATAATTTTTTTAGGATTATCATATCCGAGCCTGGCAACATGACAGGAGAACATATAACACCCCCTTTCCGAACGTTTTCGCCTACTTTTTAATACCCCGTTGATATCCTGAACCCGTGGCGGTAATAGCCGTCATCTATGCCATTTATCTCCGGAAAACTCTCTATGAATGGGGCAAATTTTTTCCTTTGCTCTATATCCACATCAATAGAAAATCCATATATCATATTCTTCATATCAAATGTCTCATCCTCCTGAGACAAATTTAGCTGTATCATATCTGCCATCCTGTAATATATGTCATTGTGTTTTTCAGCCAGCAAAATCGCCAGATATCCCTTGTAGCCTATGGCATCCGCCCCTTCATAGTCCTCATTCTGCATCGTGAGCAGATCTCCAAGGCTGTCTATATCCGTCTTCCACGTTTTTGAAGTCTTGATAAACTGCACATTATTCCCACACAGCATGCACCTTATGTCCGCAAGAGTCTCCGCATATGCCCAGCATCCGGCCAGCAGATATTTCACTGCAGAATATGTAACGCCCGGCAGCAGCGACAGCACAAATGCTATTGAATCTATGGCTGCCATCTTACTATCATCCGATAGAAGATATGCCAGATTTACCGGGAGACGGTGCGCTATGATCCTGTTCACAACACTTTTCAGATTGTCCCTGTCATTGTCCTTTCCCGCTATCATGTACTCAACCTCGCACTCCGCCGGCCGCTCCGCTTTCTTTGATGTGTATGTGTTGAACATCTCAATGGCATAACAGATTCCATAGAAATCATCCGTGACTCCCGTTTCATCCACAGTATCCCAATTGCCAAGCTGTTTTTTGAACGCATCAAGATCGTCAAATTCTATATCGGTCCACTTCTCATCGGCATCATTCCTGCTTCCCGACGGAAGATCCTCCTCACTGTAACTGGCGTCAGACGGTTCACCTCCTGACGGAGTTACTATTTTCAGGATTCCTCCCTGGAGTGTATGTTTAAGAACGTTCCTCGGATCCGTGCCTATCCACAGACTGTCGGTCGAGCTCTCATCATCCTGCCCATTGTCTATAGTGGTTTTCGTGTCCGTTCCTGCTTTTCTTTCAGTGGTTATCATCTCTAGAAGATCCTTTATGCCCTCTGTTTCTATATATATTTTCATATATTCTGTTATCTGCTTTTTCATATTTTCGCAGTCATTCTCAAGAAGCCCTCTGCAGTCGGCAAGCTCCACACTTTTCACCGCCATATCATAGTCATCACTCCCGTCAAATGTATATTCAAGGTAATCTTCTGCCATCTCCTCCATCTTTCCTTCCCCCTGTCCACCAAAATTCCTGTCAACAGCCAGCAGATGATATTCATCAAACAGTCTTCTGTTGTACGCCGCCTTGATTTCCTGGGCGGCACCATCGGCTGCCTCCGCAGCCCTGGCACCGCCCATACTGACTCTTACCATCTCCACAGATGTCAGGCCAAGTATCAGCAGGGACAGCAGCACAAGACACAGAAACACTGTAACCTGTCCTTTATTTCCCATATGTCCTCCGCTCTGTCATCATCAATAAATCTTCTTCGCATTCTTGTTTATGGAGTTCCAGATATTGTTTACCAGAGAGGTTATCTGCTGTTTAAATACTATGCACATCGCTATGAGGACCACCATAAATTTAGCCCCTAGGCTGATACCCCTTAGCACACGCCTTTTCTTCCTCATACGCACTCTGTGTAAACTGTTTCTTCTGTGCATTTATCGTACTTCTTCAGCTTATTTATATATACAAAAGCAGTAGACTCAAATTGTAGCCCACTGCCTTGATTATTTTCTTCTTTAATTTTTTATATAATAGATTTCTAATTACTGATTACTCATTTGGCTTAACTCTCTCAGTTCCTGCCTAAGTCTCTTATTTTCTTCCAACAGCTTCTGTCTTAAACTCTTTAATTTTGTAATTTGAATTCTTAAATTTATTATCTCATCTTCGGCTTCAATCGCCCTTATCACTTCCATGCTATTACATGGCATCTGCTGTTTGCTTCTAGCATTCTCCAATACTCTCCACACTTCTTGATTTCTATAAAAGAAAGATTTTGAAAAACCAGTACGTTTTCTGAGCACTTCCACTGTTATCCTCTCTTGATTTTCAAGCATCTTTTGAATTTGAGTAATTGCTATGTTTGCTTTTTTCTTGCTTTTTTCTTTACTTATGGCTACTATTTTATCATATTTCATTAGATTTCATCCTTTCTCTCATAGCCGTTACAGTTTCTTTAATAATCCAATTTCTTTTCTTCCCAGTTGCTTTTTTAGATTTTCTACTTTCTTGTTTAAGCACTTATTTTGCTCACATAATTCTTCATTTTTCAGCTGTAATTCTTCATTCTGCGCCTTTACTTTTCGAATTTCACTTTTCAAAATCATAAGCGTATTATTCATAGCTTTATCAATAATCACTTGTCTCGGATTATAGCAAGCACCTTGATTTTTTATTGCGTTATCTAGTTCTTCTCTAATCAGTGGGTTTTTATAAAAAAATCCTCTTGATAAACCTGTTTTACGAACTAATCCTGCGACAGTCACACGTTCCATATTACTTAACATCTCTTCGATAGCCTTCCTCGCAATTTCCATCTTCCTTTGACTCTCAGCTTGTGTAATCTCTACCATTTTGTCATATTTCATAATCATCCCATCCTTCTATGATATCTAATAGGATCATATCCATTTTTTCTCTTGCAGTTCTCGTTTCATCTGCCATCAGTTTATTGCCAATTTTTCGATAATGATGTACCGAATATATGGAGGTATGCCCCAGTAGCTTAGCTATCATCCAGTCATCCACATGCATTTCTGTCAATTTCTTTCCATAACAATGTCGGAAAATATGGGTTCCAAACTTCAGAAACTCTCCATTATCATCCCGGATATCTTCCTGGCGGATCATTGTCATAATCTGATTTTGAATCATGCTATATTGATAAGGCCTAGTTGGATCATCTTTTTTTGCAAAAATGTAAGTTGTTTCTCCATACCGTTCCTTTGTATAATCAATTGCTTTCATAATCAGTTGTGCCACTTCTTCACTGATGGCTTTTTCATAGGTGACTGACTTCACCTGATCAATCCTTATAAAATATCGATTATTCCGCATGCTTAGGCAGTCTGTCTTTAAGGTCAGCGTATCTGAAATCCTCGTTCCCAGTAATTGATGAATAATCAGTGCCCTACATATCTGCTCATCCATTTTGAAAATGTGTTCGTTTAATCTTTTGATTTCCGCATCTGAGTAAAATTTGAATACATGCCTTGGTGTACTTGGGAAATCATTACTCAGAAATAATTCGCTCATGTACTGTCGTTCATATAAATTCCCAACATCTTCTATTACCCTTCGTAGTGCATATAGGTCAGATCTATAATTTTTCCGGTCATGTGCTTCCGTCTGAAGATATATCAGATACTCTTCTATATGCATCCGTTCCAGATCCTGCAGCGATTGAATGTCCAAATATTTTCTTTTAAGAAATTTTGAGAACCGCTTTACTGCAGCTATTTCACTATGAATCGTTCCTAAAGGGGAATATTTTAAATGCATAAAAATTACTTTTTTTACTTCTTCCCGAATATCTGGCTGTACAATTTTAGTAAAGTTAATCGTTTCCGTATTCTTGATTGGATTTCTATAAATAGGAAAATCGAAGTTTTTAAGAGTCCAGATATCTTTTTCCTGCTCATCCCTGTCATCCTCTTCTTCCAGAAACTTCAAGATTTTTTTCATATGCCTTACAATGCTAGGACTTTCAATTCCTATTTTGTCATATGCAGGCCGATATTTTTTGCTTGATAAAGCATATCCTCGTTCCAGCATCCATCCTTTTAACATACGGATGATTTTTTCTTCTTCTCTGGCATCAAGGCTTTGTATTTTCCGATCAATCAGAAATTCTCGAATATTATTATAATAGGTCACTTCACTTGCCATGCTGGACGGTGCGAGCATTTTTCCTCTTTCCCATATAAATTCTTCCAACTTTTCGGCAAGTTCTTCTGATGGCAATCCTTCCAGATTAAAATACCGTTCCGGGCTGATACGCATTCTCTGAATCTGCTCTTCGGATGCTACCTTGTAGCAGTCCAGCTCATATATGTAAATTCTTTTTTTCATTTTCTTTCACCACGCTTCTTAGCTTTAATGGTAGAAGCCAAGTCATTTTCCTGTTTCTTAAAGTAAGTATCACTTGCTTTTTCAATTCTCTTTGGCATGAAGTCTACATACTGTTTTGTCATCTCTTCGGAAAAATGTCCTAAATAATCTCGGATTGTCTGTATAGAAACATCCTCATCATAAAATTGGGTAGCCAGCGTATGCCTATAGTCATGGGTTTTGAAGATATAACTGCCATCTGCAATTCCATTCTTATCACAGTATTGCTGAAACTCTTGTCGGAATGTTGTTCCCCGGTACGCTCCACCATCCTTCCCTTTAAAGATATAATCTTTCGGACAAATGTGTTCACGCTCAATATACTTACGCATGATTCTATACATCACAAGCGGTATTGGTATCATTTTATCTGCCTTCATCTTGATCTGATAGACTTTCAACCATGCATCTTCTCCATCCCAGTAATATGCATCCCCTTTTAACGTACACACTTCGCTGATTCTCAATCCAGTACACCACAAGTGTAAAAATATCAATCTTGGAACTAGCGGAAATGCATACAGCTTATGCAGGATTTCCATATAAACTTTTTCTTCCACCGTTCTGTCATGATGCTCTGGATATGTCTTTTTCAGGTAATACTCCGGTTTAAAGGGTATCTCCTTCATATATCCTCGGACATTTAAAAACTGATAAAATTTTATATAATGCACAATTCTTTTATTGAATGTATCATCTTTGGTATCCTTTTCTTCCAGTTTCCTAAAATAGTCATCCAATTGATTTTCATCTACCTGACAAATGGATTCTTCTTCCTTAAAATATTCCAGAAGTCTTTTTACCTCATATAGTTGTCCTCGGATATTTGCTATCGTCAGTCCACCAATTCCAACATGATATTTGGCATATTCCTGTAACAATTCTCGATTCTTTTTGTTAGTCACTTCTATAAAACTCAATCGCTGTACTGGATTGCTTGGGTTAAGCCGATCTTCTGACAGGTGAAAGCGTTCCATATACCACACATTGGCATGCCAATGAATTTCTGGTGCTGTTAAAAATAAGATTTTCCGACTATTGTCAATAATCTGCATAGAGTTTTTCACATTGACCACTTTCTGTTCCACGATTTTCTCAAATCGTTGGATCTGTTCTAATTCCAATCCTTCCAGATCATCAATCTCTTCCTCCACACAAAAATCATATAACCAGTGTAATGGCAATAAATAGCGAACTCTTCTCTCTTTAGGATCGTCTCGATACAAATTATCTAGAATATAATTCAATAGTAGAAAAACCTGCTTTTTTAATTTTTCAGATGCTCTTCTAAAAAAATCCCACACCAGTTCCTGTTTATCTCGGACATATTCAAAATCCTTAACCAACTCCAAATCTGGTAAGTATGGCAGGAATACAACCTGTGCTTGATATTTCCTCCGGTGTTCGATTCTTCCCGGCAGACTTTCTATTTCTTTTTGGATACTATACTGCTTGATATGATCGAAAACCTTTAAATATCTCATCACACTCGCTTCATCCCACATTTTTTTCAGTTCTGCTTCATAACGGCTTCGTACCGTATAATCAATCTCTTTGATATGATGTATTCCCTGCCGGATTAGAAACCGTTTGATGTTTCCCTTCAATGCCTCATCTGACACTTGGCTTTCTCGGATTTCTAAGAGTAGCTCTCCATATTCTGTTTCTATCCAATACTTCTGTATCTTCCGTAATGCGGATGACTGCTCTTTCACCTGCTTTTTCGTATAATTCCCACTATCCAACAAAGTTTGTTTATATTCCCGCAAATCTTGTTCTTCTGCTAAAATCACATCATAGATTTCTCTTTGGATAAGGAATTTCTCTGCTTCTTCCCATAATTCTCTCTGCAATATTCCGCCTGACATAAACTGCCTGTGAAGATGCTGTATCTCTTCCTTGCGTTCTGCTTGTAGCAATCGAATTGCAGACACTTGATCGCCTCCTCTTTTTTATAACAAATTCTGAACACCATACATTGCTTGATGCCTGTTATAAAAAGCATCACTGACTTCTATTAGTTCATCCTCTGTTATATTCAGATATTTCATAGTCGTTTCGATATTCCGATGCCCGAGTGCTTGACTAATCATTTCTAATTTCCATCCATCTTTTCGTCTTGCATTTGCAAAATAATGCCGGAGCATATGTGGAGATGCTTTAATTCCCGTCTTTCTCTCCAATCTGCGTAACATGGCATATACTCCACTTCCCTTAAAAGGCTTTCCAACGTAATCACCTGAGACATTAATAAATAAATATTCCTGTCCTATAATCAGTTCCTTATAGTCTTCAATATAAAACATTAAAATATCAAATGTTGCGTCGCTGATTTTGGCTCTTCGAAGTTCTGCGTTTTTAGCTCTTGCCCCATTCTCATTATCATCTCGAAAGTTGACATATATTATATGTTTCTCATAGTCTATATCCTCTGCGTATCGTACACCTAAGAGTTCCCCTATTCTAAAGCCTGTTTCTGCTAATAATAAAAGCAGAACCTGATCGCGGCTGTTTGCACATTCTTGCAACAACACTACAATCTTGTCCTGCTCAATGGTTTTTCCTTGATGTCCTTTTTCTTTTAAATATCCTCGAAAACTCTTCCTATTCAATACTTTTCTGATACCGATGGAATTTCGCACAATCATTTGCGTATCTGATAATACCTTCAAGCTTTCCGAATGCTTGTTTTCCTGCTCCATAAAGGTATAAAATCTGAATACTTCTTTTAAATATGCATTGCATGTCTCATTATTAGGAAGTTTTAAATAATCTTCCCTGCTATGCATACCAGCTTTTAACCAAATCAGGAAATCTGTAAAATGTTCATGCTGTTCAATATATTTCATTTGATAAATATCATCCAAACAAAGTTGCTTTTCATCCAGAAAATTCAAATAATAAGATAATGCAAAGGCACTTCTTCGTATGGTATTCGGTGATATCTTTGACCTTTTCTTATGCATTAGATATTTAGAAGGTAAATATACAATATCTCCGCTTTCGTTTTCTCGAATAAAATAAAATTTTTCTTGTTTATCCATCTGCATTTCTACGATATATTTTGCCATATTAGTTCCTTCCTTCTAAATCTCTAACGCTATACACAGTATACCCACTTCATGTCCAAATAGCTATTCATCAATACCACCAATTCCACCGAAAACGCCCAAGAAATACCACCAAACATTTCGCCGTAAATTTACTGTGATTGTAGCAGATCCACGAGCATTTACAGGTAATATTCCACACCTTTGCGGTTTCTGATAAAACGCTGGACATCTTTGATGTCTTTTGTCATCTTACACTTCGGAAGTGCGCACATCACTTCCTCATGGTATCTTCCTTCTTCTCCTGCACGCTCATCTAGAATGGACACGACACAAGTGTCTGTCTCTGTGCGGAGCGCACGTCCGAATCCCTGTCTTAGTTTTTTCTGCATATCCGGAACGACCACTGCCTGAATGTAGTCTTTCAGACAATCATATTCTTTCTTCTGAGCCTCACTGATGGGATCTGGAACAGCGAACGGCAACTTTACAATAATTAACGAAGATACCATATCTCCGGGAAAGTCTACTCCTTCCCAGCAGGATCCGGCTGCGAAAAGGACCGCATTGTCTGTCTGTTTAAATCTTGTGATTTCTTCCGGGGAATGTCTCCACACCTCGATCATCGGGAAAGGGATCTCATCCCGCAACATCTGATATACATTTCCCATCAGGTGATAGGATGTGAACAGCACCAATGTATGTCCGTAAGTTGAACAGATCAACGAATGGATATGATCAGCTATCATCTCTGTTTCTTCCTGACTTCCTCTTCTGCATCTTTTCAGATCTTTTGGCAGATATAACAGACAGTTCCTCTGATATTCAAATGGAGAGTCTGCCACATATTCACGTACCCTCTGCACTTTCTGTAATCCTATCATCTTCCGGATATGGGCAAATCCCTGTCCGGTTTTTAATGTTCCGCTTGTCAGGATTGCTCCCATTCCTCTGCTCCACAACATCTGGTCAAGATACTGCGGAATCCGTCTGCTGGAGGCACACAATATGATCCGATGTTCCTGATCCTGTTTCAAATGTAGCACATACTTCTGATCCTGATGGAAAAAGCATTCCAGCACACTTCTGGTTTCTTCCAGCTTGTTTCTGATCCACTTCGGAATCTTCTTTTCTAATTTTTCTATGATCTTATTCATGGTCTGTATCCCTTCATATAAATACATGGCATACTCTTCTGTCATGTGAAATTCTTCTTTTAACCCGTATCTGGTTCTGTGGTTTTCTCCTATCACATCCAGCACCATCCGGATTGTCCCGGACAGTTTTCTTATCTCCGGTCCCTGATATTCTTTTCCAAGATAAAAGCAGATCTCCTGGATATCATCATAACACAGGCTCTTCCCGAACATCTGCTTTGCCGCATCCGGCAGTTTGTGTGCTTCATCTACGATCAATGCCCGGTAGTCTTTTAGTAACGGGCGGTAATCCTGCAGTCTGTGATAGCCATCTGCCAGCAGATAATTATGATTGCAGATCTGGATGAACATTTCATCATCTCTGGAATGTTCCAGATACTGCTGATACCGGCAGGAACCTTTTTTCGGGCATTCCTTTGAACAGAACTTGGGTACGCTTACCATCCTTCTGTCAAATCCACTTAATCCGGACACTTCATCCATATCGTAGTGTTCTCTCAGAGACAGCAGCGCTTCTTTCTGCAATGCATTTTTATTTTTCTCTTTGATTGCAACGATTCGTTGCGCTAATCTCTCATCGCAGACAAAATGCTCTTTCCCTTTGCGGATAACTGCTTTGAGCGGCGCCTGAATTGTCCCATTCTCCTGAAGAATCCGGGAGAGAAAAGGGATATATTCCGTAAGAATTGCTTTCTGGAGTGCAATGCTGGAAGTAGAGATCACAACCGGACGCTGTTCGTATGGAGAATATCCGTCTGCAAGAAGAGAATACTTTCTCATCAGAACACAAGCCACCAGATAGGCATAAGTTTTCCCAATGCCGACACCAGCGTCACACAGTGCTATATTTCTTCCCAGCAGGTTATCCAGCATTTCGTGGCATAACAGGATCTGTTCTTCCCTTACTGCCATCCCATGTTCCGGGAACAGCACCCGGAAGATCGTATCGATCTCCCGATGCGCTCTTTTCAAATACTCTTTTCTGTAATACATAGTTTGTTACCTGATATGTCTGCTGATACCACATCAATACGGCTGTAAAGAAATACTCCCTACAGCCGCATGTATCTGATATCAACGACACATTCTTCCTTGATTTCTTATACTTTTGATTTTTGGCATTGTATTTGTCCTCGACTCCCCCCTTTGCCTTACGGGAACATTACAGGCGGATGCTTGGCATCGCACCGCTCATGGATTTTCTAAATGTCTTGCTGATTACAACCCAAAGTCCATCCCCTGCTCACTGGCAGTTCCTATGTATCATTATCCCCTCGTAAGTGATCTTCGCAAAAGACCGCCATGATCTTGTTTTAGTTAAAGATGATTCGCTCGAAACGAAAACGCCACAAAAGAACTCTGCCTCTCACTTTCTGGTCTGATTTCTTCCATGCCCTTTTCATCTGTCCTCGCGTCTTCCTGCCACGCTTCTACTTACGGGAACGTACCTGTAATGCTGGTATGAGGTTGTCAAAGTACACTGGCAAAATTTACCTGCCTATTAAATAGCCGACGAAAAACGCCATAATTATTCAATTTTTGATAAATTTTTTAATTTTTTTCTCAAACGGTTTCTTTTGGTATAAATCGTCTGTTCTGCCATTCCCATAATCTTAGCAACTTCTCTTCCAGAATATCCCCATGTACTGAGTAAGAGGATTTCCAGTGTCTGATGCTCCGTTTCTTTCAATAGTTCATAGATTCGCTTATCACCTATGTGATCCAGAAGCTCCTTTACATCCCTTGCAAACAGCTCGCTGTCCTTTTCTTTTATGGAATCCATATCCTGCATCATTTCATCCAGATGTTCCCGGTATCTGCGCTCTTCCAGAAAATCTTCTCTGTCCATCTGGCGCAACTTTTGGATCTTCTCTTCTTCCATTCCCAGTTCACGCAGTTTCTTTTCTTCCTGTTCTTTCCAATAATTCCACTTTCGTTCTTCACTTGTCTTGTTATAAGCCATTTATCTTTCCTCCGATCTGATTTTTGGTATAGAAATCAAATCGAAGTATGGCGGTGATCGGATATGTGGTGTCCCACGATTCTCGAAAAATGTCGAATAAAAAAGTGCTGCAACCAGTTCGATCACAACACTTTGCTTTTTATTCCCATTTTGTTGTCTTAAGCACTTTCTTTGATAAAAATATAATTCTTCTCCTTGCTATGCCTTTCCTTAAAACACCACAAAGAAAAGTATATAAAAAAAGGCTGTCAAAACTATGTTATATAACAGTCACTTAACAGTCATTTTTCGCATTATCCGACATCTTTCGACATTTCTTCTAAGTCCGTTAATATCCAAATAATTTTTCACCTTCTTTCGTTCCTTCGGAATTATCTTGCATTCTCTAAATCATTTTCAGAGCCTTCATCTACAGGAGCTGCCACTGGCAGCTTCTCTTGCATACTTTGATATAAAAACTGCCAGGATTTTACCCCGGCAGTCCACTTTTTCCATATTCAGTTATTCTGTTGGAAACATCACTGTCTCCAGCTTGTTTCTTTCGGTTTCAGACAGCTCATACGTCCCAGAATGATTCTTTTCCACTTTTACAGTTACTGTCACCGGATCTCCATAGCTGTTCTTATCAATGCTCTTCTGCACACTTTCCGTTAAAACAGATGCAAATACACCCGGATCTGTTTCTTTCATTCCCTGTGCAATCTTTTCCTTGCTGACTTCTGCGGAGCTCTGTTGCAATGTCTGAAATACATCGGACGGTTCCCTTTGTATATATGATGTTTTTAATATATTACTCTGCATATCGTATCCGATCAATCAAACTCAATTTTCGGAAATTTGCAGATACTCCATATGTGAGCAGTACCTGTAAAAAGGCAACCACACAAATCAAAAGCACTGCTGGGACCACTGGAAAATGATACTCACTGATTTGAAACATGTGTTTGGTTTTTGCATAAAGAAATGCACCATATCCTACAAGACTTCCAATGCCCACAGAAACTGCCAAAGTTCCCAAAGTATAGATGATTCCTTCCAGTTGCAGCATACGGATCAACTGTTTTTCAGACATTCCTATCGCCTGTATCATTCCAAGCTCCCGCCTTCTTGTGTAAATACTGTTCATCATAGTGTTCACAAGATTCATGATTCCAATTCCACCCAGAATAATCAGAAATGCATAACACAAAACGCTCGTCAACCGCATATTCTTTTCCCACTCCTGAAGTTGCTCTTCATAACTTCCTGTCACCAGGTATTCACTGTTGTCGGCAAGTGCCTGAAGTTCCTGATATGCACTGTTCTTTTTCTGATCATTCACTGTGATTTCCAGTGTGTAGTTCAGATTATTGGGATTCATTTTTTCCAACACTGATTGGGGCAGATAAAATGAACTTCCGCCAAGGCTTACATAGTAATCTCCGATGGCTCCTATCTCAAAAGTCTTTTCTACCTGGTCATCTCCCATATTCAAAACCATCTTCAAGGAATCTCCTACTTTCAGTTCCGGGAACCAGTATAGCATATTAGCAGACATGAGGATTTTATCTCCTTTTTCCAATTCTTCATATGTCACATGTCCTTGTATCTCTCCTTTTTCCAGCGTTTCTGCATAAGATGCATCCAGTCCAATAATATCCGCGTCCCAAATTTCACCATCCATAGATAGTTTCGGAATTTTGCCATTCATAAATGTTTTTACCTTTACCTCTTCCACACCGTCTACATCACGAACCTGATCAATAAACGCTTTCGTCAAGGGGTTATTCTGCTGAACCTGTCTCCAGTCTCTGTCCGGATTCATTTTGTCCCCACCCCATGTTTCCAATTCAATTTTATAATCAGATTCAATATCCTTTCTTGCAATTTCTTTCGGTGCCGCGCAAGATAAAATAGTTGCCACAACCATGAACAGAATACCAGTTGCTCCTAATGTAACAATCGTAATCCCAGTCCTCTTTTTATTTCTTGCCATATTTGCTTTTGTCAAACGAAAAATCGTGAGATTCTGATAGCCTTTCCGTACTTTTTTCCCACGTTTTTCTAACCCCTGATAACGCATAGCCTCAATGGGCGAAACTTTGGCAGCAATTCGCATCGGTTTTGCCAAAGAAACTGCGGAAGTAAAGAGCACCGCCATAATGGTAATCGCATAAATCCACCAGTGCAACAAAGATACCTCACCATTTTTTACAAGTTCTGCTGCTACCTGCATTAGAGGGTCTTCGCCTGCCATAAAAGTAATCATCTGTTTCATAATCCATCTGGACAGGAAACTACTGATAAGCAATCCTACAGGGAGGGCAAGCGCCGTAACCAGCATTCCTTCACGGAATACCATCTGCCGAATCTGTCTTTTGGTGGAGCCTATGGCTTTTAATTTTCCATATTCCTGTACTTTTGGTATCATAGACACATAATAAATACTGTAAATAGTCAGGATTCCTGCTAAAACAACCATAACGATTACCACGATCATTCCTTTTACAAATGACGGATCCGTATAATTTGCAGCCAAATACTCTCTGTTTTCTACCACATTTCCCTCAGGTACACCAAAATCCTCTCCGATTTCTTTTCCCCTCTCTTCGATTTCATCTGTTGTCATATGCTCTGCATCTGCCAGACGGAACATCACACGATATTCTCTGTCTGCTTCCGGTATCATCTGTTTCGCATATTCCATGGAATTCATCACAAAATACATTTTCTTTTCTTTATTCAAATCAGAAGATTCCATAAAGCCACAGATGCGGAAAGTGTCTTCTTTCGCATATCCCATACCGTCTTTTTCGTAAATTTGGTATGGAATCGTGATTTCATCACCCAATTTCCCCTGAATTCCCAGTTCCTCTAAAACTCCCTTGGAAACAACAATATCTTTTTCATTTTTTGGGAAAGTTCCTTCTTCTAACTCCGCTTTGTTCAACCGAATCCCATTATTATCCATAGCGGTCATAATGATTGTGGCATCATCATCTATAATCTGTCCCAAATCCATTCTCAGACCGATTTCTTCTATATCATTATGCACCTGAAGTGCTTTGGTGTTTCTCTCGGAAACTTGGCGGAACATAATATGGTAAGTTGGATAATAAGCATCCACCGATGCAAGCTGTACGCGGATCATTCCATATCCCACCGTTAAAACAACAAATATCAGAAACGTAGTCAGTGCAATGGCGCATCCACATAAAAAGTTTCTTCCTTTGTTCTGTTTTACATTGGCAAGCGCTGTTTTTGTTACTGTTTTCATGCTCTCACCACCTTACCGTCTTCAATGACAATCATACGGTCAGCCATCTGCGCAATGGTCTCATCATGCGTGATCATAACCAGTGTCTGCCCATATTCTGAAACACAGGATTTCAACATAGAAATCACTTCTAACTCCGTCTTGGAATCCAAATTTCCTGTTGGTTCATCTGCTAAAATAATCGCCGGGCGGGATGCCAACGCTCTTGCAATAGCAACCCGCTGCTGTTGCCCACCAGAAAGAGTATTCGGTAAGGATTTCAATTTATCCTCCATTCCGATTCTACAGATAATATCCATAACATACTCTGTATCCACTTTCTTTCCATCCAATCCAATGGGTAGCACAATATTTTCCCAAACATTTAAGGATGGTACTAAATTATAACTTTGGAAAATAAACCCAATCTTTCTTCTGCGGAACACTGCAAGTTTTTCATCTTTCAGTTTAAAAATATCTCTTCCTTCTATCAAAACCTTTCCGGAATCAGGACGGTCCAATCCTCCCAGCATATGAAGAAGAGTACTTTTTCCCGATCCAGAACGTCCTACAATTGCTGTAAATTCACCTGGTTCGATTATTAAATCTGTATGGTCAATAGCTTTCACCAAATTATCGCCTTTTCCATAATATTTCACAAGATCTCTTGTTTCTAATATTGCTTTCATAAACTTTGAAGCCTCCTTTTTCTTTGCTAATGTCATTCTATCAATCCAGTCTTACAGCAGGCTTACAAAAAGCATAACAATTTTGTAAGAAATCTTTTTTTCAGAAATCTATTTCTTTGGTAATGTCACCACAAAATTATTACCGCCTTCAGGTGCTACTTTTACACAAATCGTGCCTTTCTGCTCTTCCAAAATTTTTCTGGCAAGATAAAGTCCAACCCCAGATCCCTCCTGTTTTTTTACATACTCTTGGTTTCCTCTGTAAAAACGCTGAAATACCCGATGCGCCTCTTCTGCCGGAATACCTGTTCCCTGGTCGATAAATTCCAGCATCATGCAGGTAGCAAGCTCTGTTACCCGAATTCGGATTTCTGTATGCTCCGGCGAATACTTTACTGCGTTGTCTAAAATATTTACGAACACTTCTCCTGTCCATTTCGAGTCGTGTACAATTTGCACATCCTGAAATTCATCCAGAGAAATATCTATGGATTTTTCATACGCTTTCATATACACACTGTTTACAGCCTGTACCAATGTATTTTTCAGACTGCCCATCTCTGGCTGAATCTGAATCATCCCAGATTCCAATCTGGACACATGAATCAGTGAATCCAAAAGATTTTCCAGTCTTTGAATTTCATCCCATTCCTTTTTATAAAATTCTTCCCGTTCCTCCCAGGTTAAATCGGCAGACCCCGCCAGTTCACAACTCATCTTCAATGAAGCAATCGGTGTTTTCAATTGGTGGGAAATATCTGTAATTAAAGATTTTGTATTGTTTTCTTCTCTGGAAAGTTTTTCTCTTACTTTTTCAAAATGATTCTGCAGTTCTATATATTTTTCCCGAAGTTCTTCCTGGTTATTTTCATCTTGCTGCCGGTCTCTTTTATTTCGCAAAAACAAAACCCATGAAACTCCAAGTCCTGCCACAAAAACCATCGCCATTCCTATTCCATATGCAGCAAAAGTTTTCACGCTTCTCCCATCAAAAGGAGTATACCCGTAACGCTCCTCCAGCTCTTTCCCCGCTTCCTCTTCCTGACGATTTCTTTGCTTTCCTCTGTCAAATAACTCTATATACTCCGTCTCCTGTTCCGGATGGGACAGCACTAACGCCCCTAATTTCCCCTGCTCTTCCTTGTATAAACTATTTCCTGCCAGAAACAGCAACAATATCTCTGTCACAAACAGAAAAAGCAGCCCTGCTGCCAGAGCTACTCCTGTACGCTTTCTTCGGTCCATATATATCCCATCCCCCTTACATTTTGTATATAATCATTCCCGATTTTTCCTTTCAATCGGCTGATATTTACTGGAACTGTATTATCGTCTACAAACTGCCCGTCAACATCCCAGACATACTCTAAAATCTGTTCTTTTGATAAAATCTGCCTTGCGTTTTCCATAAAGTAAATCATTATCTGAAGTTCCTTTTTACTTAATGTCAAAGGAGTCACTCCATCAGCATTTCGTTTTAACGCTCTCATTTCTCCATAATTTACTTCGATATTTCCCGATAAGATTCTGTTGTGTCCGCAGACTCCTTCCATTCTTCTCATAAATGCCTGAACTTTTGAAACCAGTACCATCAGGCTGAATGGCTTTGTAATATAATCATCCGCCCCTGCATCATAGCCGTTTACCATATCAATTTCCGAATCCATTGCCGTGAGAAACAGTACAAAGACTTTGCTCTTATTTCGAATCTTCCTGCAAAACTCCAGTCCGTTTCCGTCCGGCAGAGTAATATCACTGATTACCAGATCTATTCTATTTTCATCAAACAATTTTTCTGCCTCTGAAATCTGAAAAGCGGAAAAAACCTGATACCCTTCTTTCTGCAGTTTTAGCGCGATTCCACGGTTCAGATTCTCATCATCTTCCAATAACAAAATTGTCCTCATTTCATCTACCTTCCTAATCTCCTAACATAATAAACAATCACATTTTACCACACTCCTCCAAAACTGCATAGTATCCACCTGCTCTCCAGAAAAGAAAAAGGACCGCTGCACCTCTATGGTGGCTCTACGACGGCTTTTTTTCTTTTGCCGTCGTCCGGCAGATTATAGTTCTATTCTTTACCTATATGCTATATGGAAAATTTCGATTTGAACGAGTCCAGCAAACGTGTTACTGCAAATATGCAGTGTAGCTACTCTAAAAAAGCTTACCCATGGGATAATGCTTGTATTGAATCATTTCATTCACTGATTAAACGTGAATGGTTAAATCGCTTCAAAATCCGCGATTATGGGCATGCATATCGATTGGTATTCGAGTATCTGGAGGCATTCTACAACACAAAACGGATTCATAGTCACTGCGACTATATGTCACCAAATGATTATGAAGAACTGTATCGTAGAGTGCAACAACACGAATTGCTGATGGCAGGCTAAAATGGGGAAAACCTCATTTTAACTTGTACTAAATCTTGACATAGGACCACATACAATAATCAAGAATGATATTTCTAATTTATCAGCAGGTCAAAAACAACTTATAGGATTTTGTCGTGCACTGTGTTCGCAAAAAAATTTCATGATTTTGGATGAGGCTACCGCAAATATGGAAAAGGGGTTAAAGTATAAAATTTTAGAAATGCTTTTCAATGAAACAAAGAATAGAACTTGTTTAGTGATTTCCCATGATCAGGAGTTAAATGAAATTTTGAAAAACAGAGGTTTTAAGGAATTAACTATAAAATAGAGAGTGTATTTTATGTAGTATAATGCTTGATAATTAATTCGATATTTAACTGGTGATGTATTGTATCAAACTACGGTGTAAGAGATACACAGATATCTTTGATGCGAAATTATGCACAATCACTTACAGAATAATGGAGATGATAAGATAAATAACCTGAATTCAGTCTGTTCATTGATCCATATTTATATTCTGGCTGGTATTACACTTTTAGCTCGATCACAAGACTATTCAATGCTATATGAAGACAGTTTTGAAAAACATCAGGATCATATGGCGTGTAATCTCGTAGGAAAAATGATCCCCGTGGTTAAAGCTGTTACCTGAGAACTAATAAAGCATACCTATGAAATAAATACGTAAACTTAAGAAGGAAAATGCGTAAACTTAAGAAGAAAAATGCGTAAACTTAAGAAAAGAAGATTGTAATAGATTATATATGTGATATTATATAAAAAACAATATTTATATTTGGAGGAAAAGGGCAATGAAAAGAAAATGGTGGATTTTATTAGCAGTTGTGTTATGGATTATATCATTTGGTTTGACAATTTACTATTTTTTATCAGGTGATTTTCCTGCTATATTAGGGATTATGCCTATATTGTTAATAATAGTACATGTGGCTGCTAAAAAATCATAGATTTTTGTTTAAACATATTGTTGTGAATTCTCGCATGATAAATGCCTTCAATCAAACATTTTATTGTGGTACGCTATGGACGGACTGCTGTCCATTTGGAGTGGTTCTTCCGCAATTATCCGTTTCAACCCTTTTAGTATAATCAGATATATAGTATAATGTTTATATTAGGATGTATGAGGAGAGTTATTTATGGTAAAGTCTAATAATACATTATGCTTAGATAAATTTTACCCGGAAAGGGATTTGATGATAACAGATATTGCTCAGCAAAGTGATAAAATTATAATTCGGATGAAATCAACTTCAAGTAGTTGTAAATGTCCAAAGTGTAATCATATAACGCAAAAATATCATGGAACATATACTCGTAAAGTACAGGATTTACCTATTTTAGGAAAACAGGTTCAACTTGAAATTTGTTCACATGAGTATGCATGTTTGAATGACGAATGCGAGGCTGTTTCTATTGCTGAAACTTTTGATGGATTCCTTAATAATTATAGTCGTATGACGGAAAGATGTGCTGATTTTATCTGTACATTGGCTCTTGAAACCAGTTGTGAAGGCTGTGCCCGTGTCTGCCGCACATTAGGGATAAAAACTAGTGGTGATACCGTAATACGATTACTTTTAAAAAGATATGAATCTCTTCCAAAACCGGAAGTTAGTGATGTAATAGGTGTGGATGATTTTGCATATAAAAAGCGCCATACATATGGGACTATCATAGTAAATGAAAAAACGCATGAGCCTATAACATTGTTGGATGGAAGAAATGGGGATACATTACGGGAATGGCTTAAGAATAATAAGAATGTTAAAGTGGTTACAAGAGATAGGGCAAGTGCATATGCGAAAGTAATATCAGAAGAATTACCCGATGCAATGCAGGTGGCAGACCGATTTCATTTACATCAGAACCTACTGGAAACAATAAAAAAAGCTCTGAATCAAGAAATCCCTGCAACAATAAGTATCCCACACAATGATGCATCTATCGATGCAGAAGAACATTGTAAAAAAAATGGCATCTGATGTGGATAATTATGTTGCTTTTTCAGAAAAACGTTATCAAATGATCTGCCAAATACAAAATTTTTTAAAAGAAGGCTGTAGTTACCGTGAAATTGCCAAACGTATGGGAATAGGTCGCAACACAATTGCAAAATATCGTAAAGGTGATCCAAAAGAATTAAGTATGTATGGAATTTATCAAAGCAAACTGGCTCCATTTCATGATTTTATTATAGATCGTCTTAAAGAAGGATGGAGTAAAAGCAAAACTGTAAAAGCAATATACGAAAAAGGATATTCTGGCTCCAAAAGCAATGCTTTTGATTATTTATGCAAAATAGAGCAAAAAGAAAATAAATGTTTTGAGCCACAGCCATATGTCAGAACAATGACGGAGTGTTTAAAATACAAAATCGGCAGTAAGGGAAAAGATAAAGACTATATTACACGAGAAGGTGTGTTTAGGCACATGTGGATGAATACTGAACTTTCAGATAATCATAAGAAATATATTTATGAAAAGTATCCAAATATTTGGGAACTTCAATGCTGCATAAAAGAGTTTAGAAATATTTTTAAAAATCATAATGTGCCAATGCTCTATTTATTTGTTGAAAAATATAATAAAAGTCTTCTTAAGCCATTAAGAAGTTTTGCTGAAGGATTAAAAAGAGATATAGATGCAGTTGAAAATGCTGTAGCATATGATTACAGTAATGGATTTGTGGAAGGAACTAATAGCAGATTAAAAATGATAAAACGTACAATGTATGGAAGGTGTGGCAAGCAGTTGCTTGAAGCAAAGTTGAGGTACATGGGATATAACAATAATAACGGATAATTGCGGAAGAACCGCCCAATGACGATTGCTCTCTCTCTTTTTCAAGCCAGAAATCCAATATTCATCGCCGTTTTCAATATCTACATAGTTAGAATAACCACCATTATATTTTTGAAAAGCATGGTCATTAAAGTAAATGGTTTTCTTGGTTTTTGAAGTTTTCACATATCCAATCCATGCTGGACCATCATCAGAATATCCTGTTTTTAGTTCAATATACATTAAATCTTTAATCATTTATATCACTCCTAAATCACGATTTATCATCCCACTTTATTTCTTCTATTCGACTGTCCATTTCTTGTTTCTCTGTCATTTTTCCTGTTCATCAACGATATCGTAGCCCATATCAAGCATATCTAAAACTTTCGAATCTCTGACAGTTCCATCCATTGGAACTGCCAGCCAGTGTTTCTGATTCATGTACTTTGCCGGAGCAAGGTGATACATTTCGATATAATTGCTTATCATATCTGACTCTGCCTGAACTTCCATGATTGACATTACAGATTCGTCTGATTGATAAAAAATAGCATAGGGAATGTTATTTCTCTGGTTTTTAAAGATTGTGATCTGCTTTCCATTTTGTGTGATTCTCTCCGGGGTGGCTGGATATTGCTTTTTGATGTATTCAAATATTTCTTGTTGATTCATGAGAGGATTCCTTCTTTTTCACTAGTTCTTCTCTTTATTTTGTCGCAATTTTCCCCAGATTACAAGTATAATTTTTTATCTCTCCAATTCCATCAATTTATCACCCCATATCCCATGATGGAGGCATAATCCATCGCATAGTTTCTCTGCCGTACCTGATCACTGGAGTTTCCTTCCACTGTGTAGACTCTTCCACCTTCACATTTTTCCACGATTCCTACATGGTCCGAATTTCCATCATGATCCCAGTCGAAAAAGATGATCATTCCGGCTGTCGGGGTTGTTCCACCACTCTGCCACTTATTCTTTCCCTGAAACCAGGTAACACCGGAACTACACAATGAGAACTTCGGAACTTTTCCACTTTCGATTAAGCCACTTTGATCGGCACACCATGACACGAAACAAGCACACCATTCTACATGACTGTCAAATCCATACCAGCTCCAGAACTTCTGGCCGCCACTGTTCCCGATCTGCCCCATTGCTACCGATACAATCTGCTGATTTCCAAACAAACCAGCAAACAGGCTGCCACCGGAATAATACCGCATCACATGGGGAACGTATTGGGGATCTCCGTAACTGCTCCATCCATGTGAAGCTGCCTGCTCCTGTGAAAATTGTAAAGCATTGGCTTCTGTATATCCGCCTCTTTGCAACGCCCATCCTATGTATCCGTTTCCGTAGTTATATCCCTGCCATGCAAGTTTTAACTTGTCCATATCCTGTGGACTACTACATCCTGCCTGACTGATACAGTCTGCAAAGGTCTGTACTCCAACCTCTATCGAATAATCCGGATCAG